>Ga0265316_10002115_pt1 | contig 20870 bp, 13 predicted proteins | sample 4522metaG_FD_202092 | JGI IMG/M metagenome (GOLD analysis project Ga0265316, IMG submission 202092) | Rhizosphere microbial communities from Carex aquatilis grown in University of Washington, Seatle, WA, United States - 4-5-22 metaG | ecosystem: Host-associated > Plants > Roots > Rhizosphere >... | reverse complement strand
CTGCAGCCCCCGCCAGGAATCCTCATCTACGCGGTAGGCAATGGTTGACACGATTTGAATTGACCGGCGAACAATAATTGGGTTCTGATAGTGAGAAATAATCCTCCGCACCCAGTGATTCCGCACGCCGGCGTGCCGGGCCCGGGGGTCAAAGAGGGACCGCTCCCCTATAACGACCATGCCAACAGAACGCAATCACCGGCCGGCCGAAGAAGTGCTGAAACTGGTTTTGTCCACCGCGCTGGTGGTGGCGGCGTTTCTCATCCAGTCGTTTTTGGCTGTCCTCTATCGGATTGAGTTGCCTCCATTTTTGATTTTCTATCCGGCGGTGCTGGCTGCGGCGCTGTTCGGCGGGCTGTGGCCGGGGCTGCTGGCGACGGCGATCTCAACGGCGATGACCGGCGTATGGCTGATGCCGCAAGCGGGAAATGTGCAGGTTTCAAACGCGGTGGCATTGTGCATCTTCGTTACTTTGGGTGTGACCATCAGTTTGGCCGCGGAACGACGCCGCAGGAAGGAACAGCACACTGCGGAGCTCAAGCGGGAACAGGCCGTTGAGGACATGCGCGCCAAAGTGGAGTCGGCGCTGGAAAGCCTGCCGGACGCGGTGGCATTTGTGGAGAGCGGCAATGAACTGATCCACTTCAACCGCGCATTTGCGGCGATGCACGGGGTGGATTTCCGGAACGGCATGCGCATGGAGGAGTTGGCCCGGCACGCGGAGCTTCGCACGCCGCAGGGCACGGAGATCGCCAGGGAGATGCGGCCCTTGAGGCGGGCGCTGCGCGGCGAAACCGGCGAAGGGGTGGAGCACACGATCCGGCGCAAGGACACCGGCGAGACCTTGATGGCAAGCTCGGGCTTCTCTCCCGTCCGCGACAAGGATGGCGCGATTTGTGGAGCGGTGTGGGCAGCGCGGAATTTGACTGCCCCGAAGCGGCTGGAGCACGACCTGAGCGCGAGCGAAAAGCGATACCGGGCGCTGTTTGGGATGAGCTTTGACGCGGTTGCGATTGCGCGGCGAAAGGGCGGACAACTGACCGATGTGAGCCAGGCGTTTTGCGCGATGCTGGGATTGAGCCGGGAAGAGGCGCTGGGCCGAACCACCGCGGAACTGGGCATCTGGAAGGATACGAAAGACAGCGAGGCGTTGCAGGAGGCCGCGGCTCGCGACGGCATCTGCCGCGACTTTCAGGCGCAACTGAAGCGGAAGAACGGAGTGGAGTTCCGTGCCGCGATTGCCGCGTCGGAGATTGAACTGGATGGAGAGGCGTGCTTGCTGATTGTGGCGCGGGACGTGACGGAGATCCGGCGCGCGGAAGAGCAGATTGAGAGCCTTGCCAATTTTGATGCGCTCACCGGGTTGGCCAACCGGCGCATGCTGGTGGAGCAACTGCGAAAGCCCGCGCGGAGTGTGCGGGCGGCGCGTTTGAAGCGTGGTTTGCTGGCCATTGATGTGGACGGGTTCAAGAAGTTTAATGACATGCTCGGCTTTGCCACCGGCGACCGCCTGCTCCAGATGATTGCCCACCAGTTATCGCAGTCGCTGCGCAAGGTTGACACCGTGGCGCGCGTAGGCGGCGATGAGTTCATGGTGCTGGTGGACGAGATGAGCGAGACGCCGGAAGCCGCGCGAGTCGAAGCAGAATACATTGCGAAGAAGATCATGTCGGCGGTGGAACAGCCTGTCAAAATGGATGGAATCGACCGCTTTGTGACCTGCAGCGTGGGAGTAAGCGTGTTTGACCGGAGCATTGAAAGCTCAGACGCGGCGCTGCAGCAGGCGGAGATTGCACTGTACGATGCGAAGAGCGCGGGCGGCAACACGATACGATTTTTTGCGGCGGATTTTCATAATGAGGTGAAGGCGCGCGCGTCGATCGAGTCCGATCTGCGCACGGCGATCAAGGAGAACCAGTTCGAGCTCTATTTCCAGCCGCAGATGGAAGAGGGCCGGATCATCGGCGCCGAGGCGCTGCTGCGCTGGAGGCACCCGGTGCGGGGGATCCTGGCGCCTGGGGAGTTCATCGAGGTTGCCGAGGAGAGCGGGCTGATTGTTCCTATCGGGAAGATGGTGGTTTCCGATGCATTCAGGCAGGTAGCGGCCTGGGCGGAGAACGATCTGACGGCAAAGTTGCACCTGTCGGTGAACATCAGCGCGGTGCAGATGCGCAGGCCGGAATTTGTGGACGAAATTTTGGAAGCTCTGTATTCTCTCGGGCCCGACGCACGGCTTCTGCGGCTGGAAATCACGGAGTCTACGCTGCTGGAGAACATCGAAGAAGTGATCCAGAAGATGACTGCGCTCAAGACGCATGGGCTGAGCTTCTCGCTCGACGATTTTGGCACCGGCTACTCTTCGCTGTCGTATCTGAAGAGGCTGCCGCTGGGGGAATTGAAGATCGATCGCGCGTTTACCCGAGACATTCTGGTGGATGATGGCAGCGCCGCCATTGCGCAGGCGATTATCTCGATCAGCCAGGCCATGCGCCTGCCTGTGGTAGCCGAGGGAGTGGAGACCGAGGCCCAGCGAATACGCCTGGACGTGATGGGGTGCAACATTATCCAGGGATACCTGGTGAGCAAGCCCATTCCGCTCGAAGAATTCGAGCGCTTTGTTGCGAAGGTGGCTAAGAGCGGGGCGAGTTCGACGATCTCGTGAGGCAGTCGGGCGAAGTGGTAGCGATCAAGGCACGGGGAATGCAGAAAGAGCACGAAGGTTCAATCATAGTGGTAGCGCGCCTGGAGAAAATCGATTCTGCTATTGGAAACGCGGTAGACGATGCGGTGCTCATGCGTAATGCGGCGGCTCCAACAACCGGAAAGCTCGTGCCGCAATGGCTCGGGCTTGCCAATACCCACAAACGGCTCGTCCATTATTGCTTCAACTAGCTCCAATGTGCGGAGCGCAGCCTTGCGGTCGTTCTTTATAAACCAGATCAGGTCTTCGCGGAACACGGGATCAAATACGGCCGCGCGATTTACAGGCCGATTTGTGTCTTTTTGTTGCGAAGCCATCTCATTCTCTGGGCAGCCGTGTTGACGCAACTAGTTCCGTTACAACCCAACTGACTTTCGCAGTTGCGCAACGGTCTCCGGCTTTCCTTTGCCTTTTTTCGCACGCTGTAAAGCACTCAGCAGCCGCTCCGCGTTCTTTGGCGAGCGCAGCAGATACGCCGTCTCCTCGTAGCTGGCGAGTTCATCTGCCGGCAGAATGGCCACGTCGCGCTCGCCGCGGCGCCGAACGATGATGACTTCCCGGTCATCGACCGCCTTGTCAAGAAAGGATGCCAAGTTCTGACGCAGCGCGGTGTAGGTAGTTTCGACAGCCATAATCAACCTCTTTTATAGAGTACAGCTTCCCTGTACATAAATCAAGCGCGACGCGCTCCTAGTGGATCGCACTTGAACTCACTCGTACTCGCGGTCAGGGGACAACCCGAGGATGGGGATTTTTCCATCGGCGCCCAGGCCGAAGACCAGCAGCATTGCATCGCCGGCTTTGCTCAGGCGGTAAGTAGAGACCCACTGTGGCCCGCCCTCTGGCCCCTTGTCGCGCTTGACCAGGGTAAGCGTGCCTCCGGGCCAGAGTTTCGCAAGGCGCTGTTGAACGCGTTTCGCCATTTCCGGCGTAATGAGCGCCGCCAGTTGCGGGCTGGTCTCGGGGCGAATGTCAGTGCCCGCGACGATTTCGTCCAGGAGTTTATTGAGCCGATTGGCAAGCTCCGGCTGCTGATCGGCGATGGCTTCAAGTTTGGGCACGGTCAGCGCTGGATCGACGATTCCCGCCACGACGTGTGCGATGACGCCGGGATCGGAGTGGCCGGCATCGAGGTTGGTCAGCACCACAACGGTGAGGCTGTCGTCAGGGTAGCGCGCGATCTGGCACGTGAATCCCTGCCATGCGCCGCCGTGTTCGATGCGCTTGTGACCGCTCTGCTGGTTGATGTCCCATCCGAAGCCGTAACCTGACGGATTGGGCTTGCCGTCATTGAGCGGGTAGACGGTCCAGATGCGGTCAAGGCTCGACTGCTTCAGCAGCTGCGTTCCATAGAGCGCTTCGTCCCATTTGGCCAGGTCGAGCACGTTGAAGTAGAGCGCGCCGTCAGCGGTGGAGTTGAAGGTGGGCGACACCCACTCCTGGTTCTTCAGCTCTCCGGCGTCAATCTCGTATCCGGCGGCGCGATTGGGAACGATGTCGCGATCGCTGATGAGGCGCGTGGAGGTCATGCCCAGCGGCTTGAAGATGCGCTGGTTGAGGAATTGCGCGTACGGCATGCCGGTGATCTTTTGAATGATGATGCCGAGCAACACGTAGTTGGTGTTGCGGTAGCCCCATTTTTCGCCGGGCGCCCATTCGATCGGCATTGCTTCGATCTTCTTTGCCAGTTCATCTTCAGTGAAATCGAGGCGCAGATAGAAGGGGCCGCTGGGGCCTGTGCGGCCGGAGCTTTCATACTCCGACAACCCCGACGTGTGCGAGAGCAGGTTTTTGATCAGGATTGGCTTCCAGGCGGCGGGCGCGTCAGGGAAGTACTTGGTGATGCCGTCATCGAGCGAGATTTTGCCCTCTTCGACGAGCATCATGATGGCGGCGGAAACAAACTGCTTGCCGACGGAACCGGACTGCATGAGCGTCTCAGGCTTGACCGGCACGTTCAGCTCTACATTGGCCAGGCCGTAGCCCTTGACCAGCAGGATGTGGCCACGGCTGTAGATGCCGAGCTCGAGGCCGGGAATCTTCTGCCTGGCCATTTCGTTTTGCACAAACTTGAGGATCTCAGCCGTCTGCTTTTCATCGAGCGCGGAAATTGGCGCCGGTTGCGCAATCGCTCTCACCGCAAAAGCGACAATAAGGCCCATCGCAATCATGTTCAGCCGAACGCTCATCTCAGTCCTTCGCTTTCCGGTTTCACTTTCTACTGGTTGATCTTGTAAACCACGCCGCCCTTCATCACGAACTTCACATTCTGGAGCGTGCGGACGTCGTCGAGCGGGTTGGAATCTACGGCGATAATGTCAGCCCATTTGCCGGGCTCAATGGTTCCGGCCTTGGCGCTCAAGCCCATGAGGTCGGCGGCGTTGATGGTGGTGGACTGGAGCGCGGCCAGCGGAGACATGCCGAGCTGGTTCACGTACACATCGAGCTCGTGAGCGTTGAGGCCGTGCGGATACACGGAGGAGTCGGTGCCGAGCGCGATTTTGACGCCGGCCTGCATGGCGCGCTTGATGTTGGCCTTGGCCACCTTGCTCACGTCCTTCATCTTCTGCTCATAGAACGGCGGCAGGTGACCGCTCTGGACCATCCAGTCTTCAAGATAGAGCGTGGGAACGAGGTAGGTGCCGTGCTGCTTCATGGCGGCGATGTCCTCGTCGTTGATGTAGCTGCCGTGCTCAATGGAGTCGACGCCGGCCTCAGTTGCCCAGAGGATGCCTTGCGCGCCGTGGGCGTGGGCGGCCACCCTGCGGCCCAGGCGATGCGCGTCGGCGACGATGGCCTGCATCTCCTCGAGCGTGTACTGCGCGGCCTGGGGATCGTCGCCCTTGGAGAGCACGCCGCCGGTGGCGCAAATCTTGATCAGGTCGGCGCCGTACTTGATGTTTTCGCGCACCTTGTGCTGCACGGCTGCAATGCCGTCGGCCACACCGTCGCCCTGGAGGTGGTACTGGATGGGGAGCAGATTCTCATCGCAGTGGCCGCCGGTGATTCCCAGCAGAGGCCCGCTGACCAGCATGTGCGGCCCCGCAACCTGGCCGGCGTTGATGGCGTCACGAAGATCCACATCGACAAAGCCGCTGGCGCCTACGTTGCGCACGCTGGTGAAGCCGGCCATGAGCGTGGTGCGCGCGTTCACCACGCCGTTGATGGCGTCTTTGGCGTCGGTCTCGGTCAGCTCGCGGTAGGGGTCGAAGTCAGTGTTCATGGTGAGGTGCGTGTGCACGTCGATCATGCCGGGCATGGCAGTCATCTGGCCCAGGTCAATGACGTTGTCGCCGGGCTGTGCCGGTACTGAGCTGGAGGGCGCGACGGACTGAATGGTATCGCCCGCAACCACAATCGTCTGGTTGTCCGCGAGCTTGCCGGTTCTCACGTCAAGGAGGTGGCCGACGCGCACAAGGGTACGTTGTGGCGGTGCGGCGGACTGTGCCGGCGAAGGCTGGGGCGAGGCGAACGCGGCAATGGCAAACAGGCAGGCGGGAAAGAGCTTGGGTAGAGGGATCATTGGCGAATCTCCACAAACTGAATTGATGAACCGGGGAAGTTGCAATGGGAGTGTAGCAAACCGGCAAGGGAGATAGGGATAAGAGCATGCATGCGGACAGGCGCGGTGGGGCAAAAAATGGAAGATACAATCCCATGGGCCAGCCGTGATAACCTGCTGGACGCACATTGAACGAAAGAGCGATGCGCGCTCAAGTCTTCAAGCCCGCTCGAAGGGCGCACCACGGAGAGTCAAGCGGCACGCCGGTCACGTACCGTGAGGATTCCATGAAAAAGAGCATTTGCTTTGCAGCAGTATTTGCGCTGGCCGCGGGAACCGCGTGGGCGCAGACACCCTTGCTGGCCGCGGCTGATGAAGCCAAGCCTGCCCCTCCAGCCGAGGCGCGCAGCCTGGACCTGTCGGCCATCGACAAAACCGCCGATCCGTGCGTGGACTTTTACCAGTTCGCGTGCGGAAACTGGAACAAGGACAATCCCATTCCCGCGGACCAGACTCGCTGGGCGCGGTCCTTCTCGCTGCTGGGCGAGCGCAACCGCTACCTGCTGTGGCAGGAGCTGGATGCGGCGTCCAAGAGTCCAAAGTCGCCGCTCGAAAAGAAGTACGGAGATTTTTACGCGGCGTGCATGAACACCGATGTGATCGACAAGCAGGGGCTGGAACCGCTGAAGCCGGTCCTCGATCGCATTGCGACCTTGCAAAGCGCCAAGGGGCTCGCTCCCTTGATTGGCGGGCTTGCGGAGCACGGCGAAGGCGGCGCCATGTTCCAGTTCGGCGTACGGCAGGACGAGAAGGATTCGTCGAAGCAGATCGCCAATGTGGGACAGGGCGGGCTCTCGCTGCCGGATCGCGATTACTACCTTTCCGACAGCAAGCGATTCCAGACCATCCGGGCGCAGTACCACGACCACCTGACCAAGATGTTCACGCTGGCCGGGGACTCTGCCGAGGACGCGGCCAAAGAAGCCGACGCGGTGCTGACCATTGAAACGGCGCTGGCCAAGTCCTCCATGGCGCGCGTTGAGATGCGCGACCCGGAAAAGCGATACCACATCTACACCGTGGCCGATTTCCAGAAGCTGACGCCGGACTTCGATTTCGCGGTGTACTTCAAGGACCTTCACGTGGGGCAGTTCGACAGCCTCAACGTGTCAACGCCGGACTTCTTCAAAGGGCTCAACGATCTGATGGCCTCCGAGCCTGTGGATGCGTGGAAGTCGTACCTTCGCTGGCATGTGATCCATGGCGCCGCGAGCGATCTTCCGCAGGCATTCCGCGACGAAAACTTCAACTTCTTTGAGAAAACCCTGGCCGGGCAAAAAGAGCCTACGCCGCGCTGGAAGCAGTGCACGGCGACAACCGACCGCGCCCTGGGCGAAGCCGTGGGCCAGGACTGGGTAAAGGCGCACTTCCCGCCCAAGGCCAAAGCCAGCATGGATCAGCTTGTGGCGGAGATGGAGAAGGAGCTGGGCGAGGACATCAAGACGCTGCCCTGGATGAGCGACGACACCAAGAAGGCCGCGCTGGAGAAGCTGGCGCTCTACCGCAACAAGATCGGCTATCCCGACCACTGGCGCAGCTACGCGGCATTGGTTGTCAAGCGCGACGATCCGCTGGGAAACGCCCATCGTGACGCAGTCTTCCAGCGGAACTGGAACCTCGGCCATCTGGGCAAGCCGGTGGACGAGAAGGAGTGGGGCATGACGCCGCCGACGGTGAATGCGTATTACAACCCGTCGATGAACGACATCAACTTTCCCGCCGGCATCCTGCAGCCGCCGTTCTTCGATGCCGATATGGACCCGGCCGTGAATTACGGCGGCATCGGCGTGGTCATTGGCCACGAGATGACCCATGGATTCGACGACGAAGGGTCAAAGTACGACGGTCACGGCAATCTGCGCGAGTGGCAAACGGCCGACGACCGCTCAAAGTTTGTGGAGCGGACCGACTGCGAAGTGAAAGAGTACGGCGGATTTGAAGCGGCTCCTGCGCATGAAGACACGCCCGCGGCTCACCTGAACGGCAAGCTCACACTGGGCGAAAACACCGCTGATAATGGAGGACTGCGGATCGCCTACGCAGCTCTGCTGGACACCCTGGCCCAGGAAGGCAAATCCATTCAAGACAAGATCGACGGCTACAGCGAGGCTCAGCGCTACTTCCTCAGCTTCGGGCAGGTCTGGTGCCAGAACCAGACCGAGCAGTCGGCGCGGCAGTCGGCGATGACCGATCCGCACTCCCCGGGAAGGTGGCGCACCAACGGCAGTGTGCAGAACTTTGAGGAATTCGGCAAGGCATTCAACTGCAAGAAAGGGCAGCCGATGTATCCGGAGGATTCCTGCCGGGTGTGGTGAAGAAGCAGGGAACAAAGATCAGGGAACAGGGAACAGAAAAGACAGGGCGGTGAAAAAGTGAAGGAGTGAGAGTGTGAAGCGGCGAGCCGCCCCTTCACTTTTTCACTCCTTCACTTTTTCACTGCTTCGCAGCTCTCCTGGTACTTCCAGTTGCGCTGCTTGCCCTCGGCGATCCACTCGACGGCCTGCGCGATGCGTTTCTGGCGGGTTTCGTCGCGTTTGGCTTCTACGATCCAATCAATGTACTCGCGCTTGCAGCTTGGGCTGAAGGCAGTGAAGACAGCCGACGCCTTTTTGTTTTTCCTGAGGGCGGCGACAAATTCCGGCGGAGCATCCGGCGCGTGGCGTGGCGCCTTCACAACGTGATTGCGGGCCGCCATCACGCTGGTGTGCTCTCCGCTGTCGACGAAGGCGGCGGCCTGCCGGATCCAGCCGAGCAGGACTTTCTCCGGCGGGAGACCGTCACGGGCGGTGATGCGGCCCAGAGTGCCCATGGCGCCGTCGCGGACCGCACCGGCGTCACGCAGGATGGCGCCGATCTCCCGGCCCCAGAAGCCAAAGCTGCAATGCGCCTTGAAAGCCGCCATGTTGAAGAGGATGACGCCCCTGTACTCGAAGAAGGGGCGGCTCCATTTGACCGTCTCTTCGACCGCCGGGCAGCCCCGGTGCACCAGGCGGCGCAGATGATCCAGAATGGGCTGCGCGAACGGCTGCGCTTTGGCGATGTAAGCATCGACCCTGGGATTCAGGCCTCCGGTTGCCATCGGCTTGCGGTCCTTTCTTGTCAACGGATGAACCGCAGTGTACTACGGAACGCGCTGTGTAGAACTCGGCTATTGCGTCTGCGGCACCGGCACGAAGCCGGGCAGGATGGTGGTCTGTGAGCGGAAGAGGTGATAGCGATCGAAGGTCACGTCATTGAGGACGGTCTTGAAGGGGCCGTAGATCTTGAACTTCATGCCCCATTCATCCAGTTCCCAGAGCCGTCGCTGGCGCGAGATGGAGATGCTGCGCAGAGGACAAAAATAGGTCTGACTGCCCATCGCCACCGGGCCGTACTCGACCATGATGGCGGATGCTTCGAGCGGGAGACGCGGCTGCAGATCCGCTTTCACGGTCAGGCGGAGGATGTGGCCGGTGGGCGGATCAATGGCAAGCTCACCACGGAAAGTCGCAAGGCGGCGAAAAGAGTACATGCCCTGGTCAACGGCGAGACAGCAGAAGCCAACTTCGTAATTGCGCATGTCGGGCGCGGAAACGTAATCGAACACCGCAAGCGGGCCGGCAGCGCCGTTTTCCCAATGGCTCCAGGTGAGCATGCCGCCGGGCGCAGCCGCGGCCTTGAGCGCCAGCACCAGGATGGAGCCGAAAGTCCCGGTAGTTTCCAGCAAGTCCTTTTGGGGACTCTGCTTGACTTTGAGCTTTTGGCGGTCAACGGCCTCCTTGCCCCCTTCAAAGAAGATGTGCTCAGTGGCCGAGCGCTCGAAGTAGAGCTTGCGATCAGGCTGGGCGGTCTTCCACGTCTGGTCCATTTGGGGAGGCGGCTCGCCATACTGCACGGTGGTGCGCTCAGCATAAAAGTTAGGAAGGCGCGGGACATGCTGTGCCAGGAAGTCGGCGACGCGGGACAGCATGGCCTGCCTCGCAGCCATGTCGGGCGGGGCCAGAGAGAGCACTTCGGCGGCGGGCGGTGGCAGGAGCGCGGAGGCATCGGCAACCGCAGTGAGTGCCTGGCGTGAGCGCGAGCCGGGCATGCGCTCGAGCCATGACTCAAGGCGGGGGGTGCTGATGCGCTCAGTCATTTCCAAGCCGGCGAGTTCTGTTGCCATCGCGCGATCGCTTTGTTTGCGCGCTAGCATTTGCTCCAATTGCGCAACGGTCGCCTGCTCGGTTGCCGGCATCGGCTGATCGTAGAAGACTGGCTGATCGTAATAGCCGGTCGCGATATGTGCGGTCAGGCCGGGACGCGCCAGTTCCACGTTGAGCCGGTGATACTCGTCCACCGTGCCGGTTGGGGGCGGATCGAAGGTGAGGCAATAGTAGTTGCCGGCCTCGGCGATGTGCTCCCCGATCAGGCGGGGGATGTTGTTGCGGTCCGAATGCACAGTGGCGGCCAGGTCGTCGTTGGTGGTGAGCACCTGGCCGCCGGTGCGGATCGCGAGCACCTGCAACGCGAGATTGTAGTAGGGTTCCAGTCCCTCAACGCGGGCGTTGGCCGCGAAGCGGCTGACTTGGCTTTGGGTCAGCATGGACCGGCCGGCCTCCCGCCCCAGCCATCGGTTGGCCACTGACAGCTCGATGCGGGCTTCGCGCAGGCGCGTGGAGAACTCCGTCATTGAACGGAAGATCTTCTCCAGCGGAACCTCTGACTTCACTACGTCCGGGATCAGATCGACACGCCAGCCCGGACCGATCCAGAACAGGAGCTTGCGGCCGGGCAGGCGCCGCTGTTCAACGGCGATGGCGCCCAGCGCCCTTATCGCGATGGGCTCGCGTTCAGGCACGATCTCGGTGCGCGGAAGCGATGGGTCGGAGCTTTTCAAGGCGGATATCTCGACCTCGTCGGTGGGCCCGCGCGTAATTGCCGTCTGCACCGGCTTCCACACCGCGCGCATGGTCGTCCCGGAGGCGATCTGGTCAGCCAGCGCGTTGCCGTCCCGAGATGGACCGGCGCCATAAAGCTTATCCCCGGTCACGCGATACACCGTGACCGGTTGCGCAAGCCGTCCGCTGTTAGCGCGCATGAAGCTTTCCACATCCGATTGCGCTTCAGGGCGATTTGCCGGCAGAAGGTCGGCGTCGTCGAGCACCAGGATGACGGTGACGGGCGAATCACCGGGCGCGGGGCTGGTAGCGCCTGAAGCCGCAAAGCTGACCAGAGGCATGGGCTGGCCTTCGTCCAGCAGCTTGAAGTCAGCCTGCTTCAGACCGGTCACTGCATTGCCCTGCGCGTCGGTCACTGCGACGTCAATTCCAATGAATCCCTGCGACGGATCCATGCCGGGGCCAAACGCGGCGGGATTGGCCGAAAGAACGTTTCCGCCGGCTTGCTGCGCCGGAATGGCCATCGCCAGGCAGGCAATGAGCGGCAGAGCGAGTATGCCCGATCGGTGTTTCACTCAATCTCACTGATCCCAGGCTGGACAATCCGGTTAGCGAGGGCCGGCTGCGGATGCGCACGCAGGCCCGTGCCAGGGGAAATCTTTCAGTTCATTCTCCGGGAGCGCTTTGGGAGGCAGTATACCCTTTCGCAGGTTGACATTTCCCAAGTCCACCCAGTCCAAGTGCATAAAGCGCTCGATGATTCAAACTGTCGCAGTTCCGGGCGCAGAAATTGCCCTTGACCGCCTCCTTCCGCTCTGGGAAACCGTGTTTTTCCCAATTGCGGCGGGTAAACTAGGCACAAACAACCCTTGGCTTTTACAATTCAGCAGGGACCCTTCCCAACCCAGCTCTGCTAGGGAACGACCACTTGGCGGCTTCCGCCTGTCCAGGATGAAGGAATCGCATGAAGTTTAGGAAATTCGGCAAGGCCCTTTTGATGAGCGCCATCTCCGTTGGCGCCGTCCTCGGCGTTACATCTTGCGTCCAGAGTTATACCGTCGGCTTTCTTTATGTCACCGGTAACCAAACGGCGGGCACCACCGGCCAGGGCATAATTAGCGGCTTCAAGATCGATCACAACACCGGCTACCTGACGCCCGTAAACGGCTTGCCTGTCGGTTCCGGCGGAGCCAACCCGGGGCGCGCGGTACTGATGGTCGCCTCGCGGTTCTTCTACGTATTGAACCGCGGCGTGGATGCTTCCGGCGGGGCTGATTGCACCTCGGCTGCCAACCCGTGTACCAAATCGAACATCACCCTGTTTGCGGTGGGTTCCAATGGCGTTCTCTCGCTGCAGCCGCAGCAGTTCTACACCCAGGGAAACAATCCGTTCCGGATCGTCAATGACTCGCAGGGAAACTTCATTTACGTGCTCGATCACGACGCGCCGGACAGCGGGATCGGCGCATCGAATTCCTGCACCCTGGCGTTAGGCCCCTCGGTGACCACCTGCGGCGATATAACCGCCTTCAAGGTGGACCAGACCACCGGGCGGCTCAGCCTGGTGATCAATACCCAGGTGAGCACCGCCAGCGGGCAGCCGCTGCCGTATTTCCCGGTTCCGCCCAACGCGATCGATATGACGCTGGTGAAGAGTAATTACATGCTTGTGCTGAGCGGAACGCCCGCCATCGGCGACTCTGTCTTCCCGTATTCTTTTGCGCCGCAAAACGGCCAGTTGACAATCAGCCAGAGCGGCCTGCAGCCCTTGAACGTTTTCCAGGCGACGGCGTTGCAACAGGCCAATGGCACTGTTTACGTGCTGGATAATGAGCCCATCACGGTCAACGGCATCACCTCTCCGAGCCAGATTATTCCCTATACGGTGGGCAACGGTGGCGCGCTACAGGCGCAGACGGGCGGACCGGTTGCCGACGATCCCACCATGTCGAATCCGCAGTTCGTGTTGGCGGGTACGGGGACTACCCAGGGCAAGTGGCTCTATCTGGCCAACACGGGAGACAACCAGAACCAGTCGAACCAGCAGAGCGGCATCGCCGGATACATCATCCAGACGGGCGCCAACAACCAGCTCACCACCATGCCCGGCAGCCCGTTCGGGACGGGCGCGGGACCGCAGTGCCTGGTGGAAGATTCATCCAACCAGTTCATCTACACCGCCAACTTCAACAGCTCCAGCGTGACTGGTTCGTCGATTGACGAGAACGCCGGCTCATTGAAGCCCTTGCCGGGCAAGGCGGACCGATCGTACAGCCTGCCGGGACCGGCGGCATATTGCGTGATCAACGGGCGCACAGGCTAAGGGCAACGGCGGCAATCCGCGCGGAGGCACTCTGCGCCGGATTGCACCGCCACGGCCTCCGGACGTTCCGGGCGCCGCAATCAGAATCCGTGATCCGGAGGCAGAACGCGATGGCGAGCCGACCGGAGATGATTCACAACGTGGTTGATCCGGTCGGACGAGCGATGCACATGAGGTTGAACCAATCGAGCCAGTTGATGCTGGCGGCGGCGGCAAGTCTCCTGACAGCGGGGCTGCTAACGGCCTGCAATCAGCTCACCGGGACCTTGACGGTGGATTTTGTCTATGTCACCAGCGCCAAAGCCGCCGGTCCTAACAGCTACGGCGAAGTGGACGTATTCGAGATCAACTCGGAGTCCGGTAAAATGCGCCAGATTCCCACCTCTCCGTTTCCCTCCGGAGGGCGAAACCCGGTGGCCGAGGCGGTGTCGCCGGATCAGACCAATCTCTACGTGGTGAACCGGGACGACAACACCATTGTCCAGTTCGTGATCGGCAACGATGGCAAGGTGTATCCGCAGAACACGGTAAACACGCCCGGAATCTTCCCCGTGGCCGAAGCCGTGGGCGACAAGAATCTGTTCGTCGTCAATACCTATCAGCAGTTGCCCACCTGCTCGCCGGCAGCCCCGTGCGCCGGCTCCATCTCGGCCTTTCCCATCAACACAGACAATTCACTCGGCGCACCGTTCATCAACAGCTCTATCAGCGCACAGTATTGGCCGTTGACCTTGCCCTCCAGCCCCGCAGACGTGGTGACACCGACTGCAGTTGTCGTGCCCTCCGGAGGTTCGAGCGTGTTCGTCGCCGCTTATGACGTCACTTCGAATGCGGGCTATGTCTTTGCCTTTGCCGTGAGCGGCGATTCCCTGACGCCATGGAACGGAGGGGTTCCGTTTGCAACCGGCATTCATCCGTCCGCCATCGCATCCGATCCCACGGGGAGCCATCTTTACGTGGCGGATTCGGCCGCGAATAACATCCTCGGCTACACCATCGGCTCGGGCAGCCTGACACCGCTGGACAAAAGCCCATATGCCGCCGGAAACAAGCCGGCGGCAATTGTGATCGACGGCAAAGGGAAGTTTGCCTATGTTGCCAACGCGCAAGATTCCAACATTACCGGCTATTCGATTTCAGACGGCGTTCTGACGGAAATAGCGAGCTACGGGGTGGGCACCCAGCCGGTGGCAATCGGAATCGATCCGGCCCTGAACCAGTATCTGTTCACCGCCAATTTTCTGGGCAACAACCTGACCGGATTCCAAATCAACGCAACGGACGGCACCCTGGTGAATTCACAATTTTCGCCGTACGCGGCCAACGCAAACCCAACTGCAGTCGCGGCTATTCCCCACGGCGCGGTCTCCAAGCAGTAGATGAGCAGAGCGCGCCGCCGATGCCGCGCGCACCACATGAGGCGAACCTGGAACCGGCAGGGGAGTACAGCCGGACCGCGGCGCCCCGCAGTACCCATAAGGGCTTTACAATCCTTTATGGATAACCCAATCGGCAATCATCGGGCTTTTCCTATGCATGGCCCACAGTGAAGGAAGCGCATGAAGTTGAGCAAACCGAGCCAGCTTGTCCTGGTTTCCACCATCGGCCTTCTAGTGGCCTCACTCTTCACCGCCTGTCAATTGGTGACGATCGATTTCGTCTACCTGGCTGGAACGGTGGGAATCCAGGGATTCGCGGTCGACTCGCAATCCGGCGCACTGCGCACGGGAGTTTCGACCGTCGCCTCAGGCGGCAACTCGCCAGTAGCCATGGCATTAAGCCCGGATTATGCCAACCTGTATGTGGCCAACTCCGATAACAACACGGTCGTACACTTCGCGCTGGGCTCAAACGGCGAATTGACCAAGAAGGAATCCGTCACGCTGCCTGGTCCTCCTACCTCCCTGGCCGTAAACCACGGCAACAATTTCCTCTACGTGGCCTACGGCGCATCCACGGCCAATCTCGCCGTGTACCCGCTGTCCTCTGGAAACATCGGTTCCGCAGCGGCGAACGAAGCGCTTACCATTCCTGGATTTGATGCCGACACGGTCTTGGCGACGGGTGTTGCTGTTCTGCCCAATAATGCGGCAGTCTACGTGACCGCATACGATAAATCGGCTTATAACCCCGGCGGCACGGTGACCAGCAGCGCGAGTCCGGGATGGGTCTTCGGATTCGGTATCAACACGAGTGGCGCGCTGACGCCTTCGGCTGCAAGTCCCTACCAGACCGGCATCAAGCCGTCGGCGCTGGCCGCAGATTCAACCAGCCGTTTCGTCTACGTTACCGACAACGCGTCGAATCATCTCATCGGCTATTCCGTGAGCTCGGGCAGCACCCTTAATTTCCTGATCAGCGGACCATTCAAAACCGGCGCCGAGCCGTCCTCGGTCGTCATCGACCCGCGTGCCAAGTACATTTACGTCTCCAACTCGCTTGACTCATCGGTATCCGCCTATTCCATCGACCTGGCCACTGGCGTGCCTTCCGCAGTGATCAATGTAACTGGCAGCCAGATCAATGCCACGGACCCGCAACCGGTTTCGATTGCAGTCGACCCTGCACTGGGACGATTTGTGTACACGGCGAATTACCTGGGCGATTCCATCTCCGGGTTCCAATTGAATCCCGACACCGGCGCTTTGCAACCGAGCCAGGCAACGCCATATCCATCCCAATCCCATCCCACCGCGCTGGCCATCGTGCCGCATGGCAACCACTCGCTGGAAGTCATCACGCCGTAGCGGTCTGAACGCATCTGATGGCAAAGGCCCGGCCGCTCAGGCCGGGTTTTTGCACCTGCATTGCCGCCCGGTCATCGCGCCGCATGGCACTGCGCAATGTTGGAATGCCATGTGCTTCCCCGCCAGAATTCCACACGTCTTTCAGCAATTCTTAGGGTCTGGCATCGTATCCTCGGTGATCATGAGTGGACACTCCACGAGTCATGAGTTGAAGCGCCGCAGCCCATCCCTCCAGCGGGCCGCGGAACTTGCCGTGGGGCTACTGCTGCTGGCTCCGGCGGCGCTGCCACAAGCTCCGGCTCCGCCGCCGGGCGCAGATTCGCCGGTAGTGATTACCTTCGACGAGGCGATCAAGCGGGCGCAGGCCAATGAGCCTGCCTTGGCTGCGGCCAGGGCCGCCAGCCAGTCCGCAGCCCTCGACCGCTCCATCGCTCGCGCCGGATTGCTGCCCAATGCGCGCCTTTCCAGCCAGGGAATCTACACGCAACCCAATGGAACATTTGCCGATAGCGGAGAGGGCGTTCTAACCCCAAATCCCAGATTCGTCGCCAACGACACCAGACCGCGGGAGTACATCACCCAGGGCATTGCGGAGGAAACGCTAAGCGTGGCGGGGCTGGCGGCCGTGCGCCGTGCTGACGCCGCGGCTGCAATGGCGCGGGCAGAGCTGGAAATTGCCCGGCGAGGACTGCTGGCGACGGTAACGGGGCTCTTTTACGGCTCGCTGGCCGCGGACCACAAGGTGACGATTGCGCAGCACGCCTATCAGGACGCGGAGGACTTTACCAGGATCACCACGGATCGCGAGCAGCAGGGCGAATCGGCCCATGCCGACGTGGTGAAGGCGCAGCTCATTGACCAGCAGCAATGGCGCTCGCTCCAGGATGCGAAGCTGGCTGCGCAGACTGCAAAGCTGGACCTGGGCGTGCTCCTTTTTGCCGATCCGCGAACGCAGTACACGCTGGCTCCGCCGGAAACTGCGCCTTCACTGCCGTCCTTAGCAGTCGCGGAGGCGGCAGCCGCCAAATACAGTCCGGAGATGAAGAGCGCGCTGGCGAACCTGGATGCGGCCAATGCCGGCGTGCTTGGAGCGCGAGGAGCGCTGTTGCCCTCGGTTGGCTTCAACGTAATTTACGGGATCGACGCGAATCAATTTGCGGTGAATGGTCCCCTGACCCCGGACGGCATCAAGGCGCGCAACCTGGGTTACTCCACCAGCTTCTCCGTGAATCTCCCTCTGTGGGATTGGCTGGCGACCGAGCACAAAATAAAACAAAGCGAGATAAGCCGGGATACGGCGCGCGTGTCTCTGACCGCCGCGCAGCGACAGTTGATTGCGGACCTCCAGACCTACTTCGCGACCGCGCAGACGGCGCGGGACGAACTGGAATCGCTGGACAAGAGCGTGGCAACTGCTGCCGAGAGCCTGCGTCTGAGCGAACTGCGCTACAAGAGCGGCGAGGCCCAGGTGCTGGAGGTGGTGGATGCGCAGAGCGCTTACGTATCCGCCGAAAACGCGCGCGAAGACGGTTATGTCCGTTACCAGTCGGCGCGCGCTGCGCTGGAAACCCTGACGGGAACACTGTGAGCCGATGAAGGAGATAAGAGCGATGGGTGGAGGATTCCCGAAGGCTGCAATGGAGATTCTTCAAAGCACGGATGCCCGGCGGCGCAGAACCCATTGGTGGGCCGTGCTCGCGCTCGCTGGCGCGGTGCTGCCGGCCGCCGGATGCAAAAAGGAAGCGCCGCCCGAACCAGTAGTTACGGTGCAAGCCGAACATCCCGAGCAGGGCGCCATCTCCGAGCACGTCACCGCTGACGCAGTTCTGGCGCCGCAGGCGCAGGCGGCCATCACACCCAAGATTTCCGCGCCAGTGCGCAAGTTCTACGTGCAGCGCGGCGCGCGCGTTAAAGCCGGCGAGCTGCTGGTGGAGCTTGAGAACGCTGACCTGTCCGCCGCGGCAATGGACAACAAGGGCTCCTATGAAGCTGCACAGGCCGCGTTCGACACCGCAACCAAGGCCCAGGTCCCCGAGGATGCGCAGAAGGCCGAGCTTGACCTGGCCCAGGCAAAGGCGAATCTCGCGCTCAATGTGAGTATCGTCAAGGCGCGCAAGCAACTCCTGGCTGAAGGCGCCATTGCCGCCCGCGACCTGGACACGGCCCAGGCCGCCCTGGTGCAGGCACAGGCTGCATATGACGCAGCCGCCAAGCACGCCGAATCCATGAAGCATGTGACCCATGATGCCGCGCTCAAATCCGCACATGGCGAGCTGACCTCCGCCGAGGGCAAGTACAAGGGAGCCGCGGCCATGGTCGGCTACTCTCAGATCCGCAGCCCCATCGACGGCTTCATCACCGACCGCCCGCTCTACGCGGGAGAAATGGCTGCCGCCGGCACGCCGCTCATCACCGTGATGGACACCACGGTGCTCCTGGCCAAGGCGCACCTGGCCCAAAGCCTCATTGAACGCCTCAAAGTCGGCGGCGACGCCACCGTGACCGTGCCCGGCATCAACGATCCCGTCCCCGCCAAGATCTCCATGATCAGCCCCGCGCTCGATCCCGGCTCCACCACCGTGGAGGTCTGGCTCAGAATCAATAACAAATCCGGCGCGCTGAAGGTGGGCACCCCCGTCAAGGCCGCCGTCACCGGCCGCACTGTCGCCAACGCGTTGAAGATCCCGGTGAAGGCCGTGCTCACCAGCCAGGAGGGCAGCAAGAGTGTAATGGTGATCGGCCCCGATGGCGCCGCGCACAAAAAAGCTGTCACCCTCGGCATTGAGGACGGCGATGACGTTCAGGTCCTCAGCGGCCTCTCCCTCTCTGACAACGTAATCACCGGCGGCGCGTATGCTCTCGACGAAAACACCAAGGTCAAAATCGGCCCCGCCGAAGATGAGGACAAGGGCGGCGACGCCGGCGACAAGAAGCCGGCTGCCGGAGGGAAGGACGAATGAGCCAGCTCACTCCCGTCCAGCCCCCTCAGGAGCGGGGTTTCTGGCTCGCTAAATCCACGCGCACCATCTTTTTCTTCGCCGCCGTGCTCACCGTCGCCGGCATCTACATGGCCACCAAGGTGCCCATCTCCGTCTTCCCCCAGACCAACTTCCCCCGCGTCGTCATCGGCATCGACAACGGCGTCATGCCGGTGGAGCAAATGCTCATCACCGTCACCCGGCCCGTTGAAGACGGGGTGAACTCGGTTCCCGGACTGCAGATGGTCCGCTCCACAACGAGCCGTGGCACCGCGGAAGTCAGCCTGTTCTTCAACTGGAACGCCGACATGGTCACCACCCTGCAACTGGTGGACGCCGCGCTCAGCAAGGTTGAAAAGGAACTGCCGCCCACCGCAAGGATCACCACCAACCGGCTCACCTTCGCCACCTTCCCCATCCTCGGCTACAGCCTCACCTCTGACACGGTTCCCCTCACCCGGTTATGGGAAATCGCCACTTACGATCTGATGCCGCCGCTTAACCGCGTTCAGGGCGTCAGCACAGTCACCGTGCAGGGCGGCCAGGTTCCCGAGTATCACGTCGTCCCCAACCTCGCTCAGCTTCAGACTTCCGGCGTCACCATCTCAGACCTTGTAAACGCCATCCAGGTTTCCAACATCGTCGATTCGCCCGGCCTCTATGAAGCCAACCATCAGCTCATCCTCGGCCTCGTCGGCTCGCAGGTTCACGACGTGGCTGAACTGCGCCAGCTCGTAGTCAAGACCACGCCTGCCGGCGCCCCCGTGCGCGTGGCAGATGTGGCCACCGTCGAGCAAAGCACGGAGCCCGTCTACACCACCGTTACCGCCAACGGCAAGGCCGCCGTACTCCTCAACATCGCCCGCCAGCCTGACAGCAACACCGTCACCGTGGCAGACGCCGTGGCTGTCCAGGTCAGGCAATTGCAGGCCAAGTTGCCTCCCGGCGTTAAGCTCCAGGTCTTCTATGACCAGTCGCAACTGGTGCGCGACAGCATCAAAAGCGTCCGCGACGCCATTCTGATCGGACTGGTCCTCGCCTGCATCGTTCTCTTCTTTTTCCTGCGCGACTGGTCCTCCTCGCTGATCGCCGGCCTCGTCATCCCCGTTACCGTGGCCGTCACCGTGCTTGTGCTCTCGCTCATCGGCCAAAGCTTCAACCTGATGACCCTCGGCGGACTCGCCGCCGCCATCGGCCTCGTCATCGATGACGCCATCGTCGTGGTTGAAAACATCGTGATGCACCGTGACAATGGAGAATCCCGCAGCCAGGCCGTGCGCAAGGCACTGGCCGAAATCACCAAACCGCTGGTCGGATCAACCATTACCCCCGTAGTCGTCTTCCTGCCCCTCGTCGTGGTCACCGGCGTTACCGGCAGCTTCTTCCGTGCGCTCGCCGTCACCATGACCGCCGCCCTGCTTACTTCTCTTGTCCTGGCTCTCACCTGGACTCCCGGCCTCAGCATGGTGCTGCTCCGCGGCCGGCGCGACGGCGATAGACACCAGGAACACCACGCGGGCCGATTCATGGAATGGGTGCTTGAGCGCCACCGCCGCTTCCTCAGTTGGGCGATTCAAAAGCCGCTGTGGATCGGCCTGGCCGCCCTTGTCCTCATCGCCGGCACCTGGTTCGGTTACAAGGGCCTCGGCACCAACCTTCTGCCGGAAATGGACGAGGGCGGCTTCATCCTCGACTACATC
>Ga0265316_10002113_pt1 | contig 20887 bp, 22 predicted proteins | sample 4522metaG_FD_202092 | JGI IMG/M metagenome (GOLD analysis project Ga0265316, IMG submission 202092) | Rhizosphere microbial communities from Carex aquatilis grown in University of Washington, Seatle, WA, United States - 4-5-22 metaG | ecosystem: Host-associated > Plants > Roots > Rhizosphere >... | reverse complement strand
ATCGAAGCTGTGACATTGTAAAGATTTTGAATATTCAAAGTTGAATTTATTGTCATTGCTTGAGCTCCAGTTACATTTGCTAAATTAGCATACATCAATGCTGTTGAGTTGTAAAGATTTTGAATATTTAATGTTGAATTTATTGTTCCAACATAATTAGTCATAGTTGAATTGTATAAGTTTTGAATGTTAAGAGTTGTATTAAAAGTTCCATAACCCGCATAAGTTGAATTGTAAGTTGAATTAATAAAATTGCTTGGATTTGAAATTCCATAATACAAAGTATCTGCAAAACTTTGATTCCAAGATGCATTTCCTCCACTTCCAGTAGTATTCAATTCTCCCAATGTAAAACAATTTACTGTATTACATAATTTATCACCTAGGACGGTTATATTTTGAAAAGTCCCTGTTCCGGTTGCATTTAAATTTCCTGTTACCCAAAGACTTCCTGTTATTTTTGCCCAAGTAGAGGTAATAGCTTCCAAGATTATTCCTAAAGACATAGTAATTTTATTTCCTATTGAGAAATTGCTGTTGTTTGCTATGACATTTGTTTGATTATCTATAATAAAACTATTATTATTGTTAGATGTTAGATTAACTAAATTTCCAACACCATAATCCTTTCCCCATAAAAATGTTTCAGAAGCATTTGTTGAATATTGGGTATTATTTCCAGTTACAAAATTTTTTTTGCTTAATACACAAGTCCCGCTGCTTCCAGTACATGTTGCACCATAAGTTCCTATTAAACCTCCAACACTACATGCTCCACCAATTAAAATTTCACATCCATCTGCTCCATTACAAGTTGCGGGATTTGAATCTGAATCATCGTTATTACAATCTAATCTTGATGCAGAAGTACAATTTCCTGCAGAAGCACTATAACATTGATTAAGAACTATTGTCCCTGTTCCTCCTCCACAAGAAGCTCCCGCATTTATTTCACAACCATTTGCATCTGTTGTGTTTGAATCACAAGCAAAATAATTTGTAGTACAAGTTGCTGAACAAGAAGAACTTATCCAGCTTCCACTATTACATGTAGTTTGAGTGTGTTTGTTATAACAAGTTGCATTTCTATCACAAAGTGCAGTCAAACAATTTGTTGCGGCATAACAATCAGTAATAAATCCCCCAGAACAAGCAGTTCCGATGCATGTATAATCTGTCCCACCTGCTCCTGTTGTTGTTGAACTGCTAACAGGAGGAGATATTAATGAAGTATCATAACACTGAACATTACCACTAATTATACCACATATATCTTGAGGGTCACAATATTGTCCGGGATAATTTGTCTGGTCATTTGAAAGACACGAGGTTGGATTTGCAACATAATAAGTACCCGATACCATTCCAATTAAGAAAATCAGAATGGGCATTATTAAAATAAATTTATTTTTCATTTGCAACAAGCAATTGCTCTCAAAGCATTACAACCGACTAATCCTCCTGCTCCATATGTATTTGTATGACTTTTACTTCCAACCCATATACTTCCTAAGGCAGAACTAACTGAAGTTGTCCATCCTTCACAATCATTAGCTGATACGAGATAGCCTGGTGCTCCCATACCTGCTCTAAAAGTTGCAGTAAAATTTTGATTGCTTATATTTTTTGAAATGCTATTTAATATTTCATTAATTGTGCACATGTGAGAACCAGGTGCAACTTCAACACTACAAATATTATTTGCCGCAGGATAACCATTTAAAGTTCCATTAGTTATATTCCCCGTCGTAGTGGTAAGAGTATAATTAATAAAAAAACTTAATCCCGTAACTCCCGAGACGTATATCCCCGTAGAATTAATTAAATTCTGAATTCCCGCAGTTGTATTTGGAGCATAAAGCGAATTAGCAAATGATTGATTCCAAGATGAATTATCACTTGAACTCTGACTTATTGATAAATTAGCAATCATCGACGCTGTTGCATTAAACAAATTCTGAATATTCAAAGTTGTATTAAGGGAATTAATTAAATTGGTATTATTAAAAAGTGCAACATCTATTCCATTATTTATATACAATGTTCCGTTAGAATAAATATTTCCAGAAGAATAAATATTTCTCCATCTCATTGAAGAATTTCCTAAATCAAATAAATTATCAAATGCGGGGAAAAGGCTTCCATTAATATTTAAATTATTTATATTCAATGAACTTATATTGTAAACATATAATGATTGGGCGAATAAAACTCCTCCAAGAATGCTAACTCCTCCATTTGTCCATCCCTTATTAAAATCAACATTTCCCATAACAGAAGATCCTGTTACATTCATTGTTCCTAAAACATTTAATGTATGAGTAGGATTTAGTGTTCCAATTCCGAGAGAACCTAAGGTTGTAAAGTTATAATTTCCTAAATTTAAATTTGAATTAACCTCAATTCCGCTAGAAGTAACATTTCTTGCTCTGAAAGCATAAGGGGTTTGTCCTATTCTTTCATTAGACTGTAATACCCCATTTCTATAAATGCAAATGTAATATTGGTCTGAATAATTTAATCCAGTGTTGTTTATGTAATAAGAAATAATTCCTCTTGTATCAGTTGTTAATGTTTTGGTATGTGAAAAAACAATATCATTGCAATCTGCAGTTTTTGAAAAGTTAAAATAATAATTGAAAGTTCCTGCAAGAATATTTCCACTCCCATCAACTGACTGTAAATTTAAATGGATTGAATCATCTATTGGATTTGCACAGATAAATGAGGTTAAAAAGATAATCCCAAACAATAGTAATACTATAAAATTCCCCTTCCTCTTTTTCATAAATTAATATGATTTTTTATGTTTAATAACCTTATTATGAAGTAAATTTTATGACGAAAATTAAGTTTTTTTAGCTCTTTTTTTTAAATTTTTTTATATAAGTTTGTATTCGGTATAATTTGAAATTACTTACACTGTTAAAAAAATTACTTACTAGTTTTATTTTTTATTTTAACACAAAAATTTAACTTAAAAAGTTAACTAAAATTTATTTAAATCGTCGTCCAAACATTTAAAAGTAATATTATTTTCTAAATTATAACAGATTCATAGAATTTGACTAACTAAAATAAATGGAGGAAAAAATGGTTGAAGCTTATTGCGTAAAATGTAAAAAGAAAGGACAGAAAATGAAAGATGCTCTAATGACAAAAACTTCTAGAGGCGGTTTCATGGCAAAAGGAAAATGCAGTGAATGTGGGACAACAATGTGCGCTATGATGTCAGAAGATAATGCTATGAAGGCAATTTCATCTGGTGCAGCTAAAAAAAGCTGGTAAATAAAATTATTTTTTATTTTTTTATTTTATTAAATATATTAAGGAAAATTAAGATGCAAATTAAAATTATAAAATCACAAAGGAATATAGTTGCAGTTTGTGATTCTGAATTGATTGGAAAAAAATTTGAAGAAGGAAAACTTCAAATAGATGTAAAAGAAAATTTTTTTCAGGGTGAAGAAGTTGATGGAAAAAAAGCTATAAAGATTATGGAAAAAGAAGCAGAAGATGATGCAACTTATTACATTGTTGGAGAAAAATCTATACATGCTGCTTTGGAAGCGGGAGTTATAGATGAACAAGGAATTATCAGAATTCAAGGAATTCCAGTATCGTTAGTTCTATTATAGTTCTAATTAATTTTATAAAGTCAAATTCAATTTAATCAATATGAAAAGTAATAAACAATCCGAAGGAGAAGAAGAAAACCAACCAGTAAGCCGAGCTCCATTACCAAGAGGAGATAGAGAAGTAATTGGAGTTATAGACCAAAGATTTGGCGGAAATAAAATGATGGTTAGTTGTCTTGACGGAAAAATGAGAAACTGCCGTGTTCCTGGAAGATTAAAAAGAAAATTATGGTTGCGTCCTAAAGATGTTGTGATAGTTGAACTATGGGAATTGGATAAAGATAAAGGAGATATAATTCTAAAATACAAACCAAATCAGATTGAATGGCTCAAAAGAAATGGCTATCTCGAAGCAGAAAAATCTGAATTTTAAATAAATAAAAACATAATCAAAAATGAATATAATTCCATCAGATGATTCTTCAAAAATAATTGAAAACAAAAAGAAACTTGAAGAATTTCTAAAAATAAAAATAATAGTAAAAAAAGAAGAAATTTCAATAGATGGAAACCCAGAAGATGAATTCGTTGCAGAAAAGGTTATTGATGCTATTGTTTTTGGATTTTCTGTTCCTGTTGCATTATCAATTAAAAGAGAAGATTTAATTTTCGAAGTTTTGAATATTAAAAATTATACTCATAGAAATGATTTGGAAAGAATAAGAGCAAGAATAATTGGGACAGGTGGAAAAACTCTGAAAACATTAAATGAATTAACAGAATGCAATTTCGCAATGAAAAATAATGAAGTGGGAATTGTTGGTCCTCCAGAATTAATAAAAAATGCACAAGATGCAGTTATCTCAATAATTCACGGAAGCAAACAGGCAAATGTTTATTCTTTCCTTGAAAAACATCATATCAAACCAATTTTAGATTTAGGATTAAAAGAGCAGAAAAAGAAAAAAGGGACAAAAAGTAAACGTCCCGGATAGGACTCGAACCTATGACCCTCTGATTAACAGTCAGATGCTCTACCAACTGAGCTACCGGGACTTAGTTAGTATTTAGAAAAAATTTTCTTATTATTTAAAGTTATCTTCAATTAACTTTTTATTATTTTAGAATTAAACTTGTCCAGTTTGATTAAACTTAGCCATCATTTTTTCAATAACAACCTGCATAGCAAGTCCCATATGACTGCATTTCTTTGCAAAATCATCGTAGACGTTTTGAGCTACATTAAAGTCAAGTTTTCTTTTCCTTGGATCTGGTGGATATGTTCCCATTTAAGATTAAGAAAAGTTTAATTTATAAATTTAACCAAACTAAATTAATTATGTCACGCGCACCAAAACAACCCTTGATTTATCAGGAAAAACTGAAAATTCCAAAAGAATTTCTAAAGTTTGCAACTCCGAAAGATATCGCAAATTATAGAGCAGAAAGACTAAAATGCAATGTATTAGTTGAAATCGGGGCTGGAATTGGTGGACAAACAATTGCTTTCTCAAGAAAATGCAAAAAAGTTATTGCAGTTGAATTAAATAAAGAAAGAGCAAAAATTCTAAATGATAATTTAAAAAAACTTCATATAAAAAATGTTGAAGTAATGAATGGAGATGCTTTGAACAAAAGTATTATTCAAAAAATTTCTAAAGAAAATCCTGAAATAATTTTTGTCGATACAGAACGTCCTGAAGAATCAGAAAGAACATTAAATGGAATAAAACCTCCGATTGAAAAAATTATTGAATCTTATTCTGGTTTTACTTCAAAAATAGCAATAGAAATTCCTCCATTCACACAAGACTTGGAAAAATTAAAGTTTGATTTTGAACAAGAATTTATTTCATTGGATAATCAGTTGAATCGGCTTACTTTATACTTCAACGAATTGAAAAATTGTAAAAAGTCAGCAATTGCTCTTCCTTCAAAAGAAAAGTTAATAAATTCAGAAAAAGAAATTAAATTTCAAAAAGTTTCTTCTGCAAAAAATTTCAAATATCTTTATGCAATTGACCCCACAGTTGTAGTTTCAAAATTAGTAAATGAGTTAGCAGAAAAATTCAGCTTCCAAACTCTTGAATTAAACAAGCCAGTTTTAGTTTCAAATAATGAAAAAAGGTCTTTTTTCTTAACTTCTTATAAAATAATGAGGATTTGTGAGAATAGGCAGGATAAAATTCTTCAAGAATTAAAAAGAGTTGGAGCAGGAAAAGTTACATTAAGATATAACTTAAATCCAAAAGATTATTGGAAAGTAAGAAATTTTTATGAAAAAGAACTTGAAGGAAAAAAAGAGGTAAATCTTTTTGTTGATGAAAAACAAAGAGAAGCAATTATCTGTGAAAAAAATCACTAATTTTATAAATATCCTTACCCTTTTTACATTATGGAATTAGACAAGGTAATCCAAAATAGAAGAAGTGTAAGAAAATTCAAGGAAAGAAAACCTGATTGGAGGAGAATTATTGAATGTATTGATTCTGCACGTTTTGCTCCGATGGCAGGAAATAATTATACTTTGAAATTTATTGTCGTCGATGATGAAGAGAAAATTAAAAAAATAAAAGAATCCTGCCAGCAAGATTTTATTGCTCAGGCAAAATATGTGGTAGTAGTTTGCTCAAATCCTTCAAGAACAATAAATGAATATGGAGAGCAGGGAAAAGTTTTTTGCAGACAGCAGGCAGGGGCCGCAATTCAGAATTTTCTTTTGAAAATAACAGAATCGGGTTTGTCAACTTGCTGGATTGGATATTTTGTAGAAGAACAAATAAAAAAAATTTTAGAAATTCCTAAAGATATCAATGTTGAAGCGTTATTTCCAATAGGATATGAATCTGAAAAGCCAAAAATAAGAAAAATGAAAATAGAATTGGACAGGATTTTATATTTTAATTCTTACGGCAATGTCCATATGAAAAAGCAGAAACTAGTCGAATAAAATTTATCTTATTTGTTATTTTATAGTAGTTACATTAGAAAGCATTATAAACCCAGTTCGTTCTAGATTTTTATGACAAGAACTAAAAAACAATTAGAAAATATTTTGTTAGCAAAAGCTGTAAAGAAATTCAGAAAAACAAATCTTGAAAAGATAGAAACTAGAAAAATTGATAATGATTATTATAAATTAGAAGAATATTTAATTGAACTAGCAGGATTCAAGTTTAAATTATATATAGGCAAAGATTTAAACAAAAATAAAGAAGATGGACATCTTTGGATACTCAATCCTCAAGGATGTATCTTTGAATCTTTTGATTTATCCAATAAAAATTATGAATCAACTTTAAGAGAGATGTATAATAATATTAAAAATAGAATATCAAAATATGAAGAAAAACAAGACAGGAAAAAAGGAAAAGAATTTGATAGAAATCTAAAAAGACTTGATAGAATTTTATAAAAAATAAAAAAGGAAAATAAAAAAATAAAAATTCCTTATTTACTTATCTCCAAACCTCAATTCCTAAATCAGACATTTCTTTTGTTGGTGCACGTCCTGAATGAGTTTGTTCTTCAAAATCTTTTCCTAAAACATATGGAGATTTAACTCCAGTCATTATTGTAATAACTCTTACCTTTCCGGCGAAGTCTTTGCTAATTCTAGCTCCAATAATAACATTTGCTTCGGGATTTAAATTTTCAGAAACAATTCTTCCGATTAAGTCGAATTCTTCCAATTTCAAATCAGGTCCGCAAGTTACGTGAATCAAAGCACCAGTAGCTCCCTTGTAATCCACATCAAGTAGTGGATGTGTAAGTGCCTGCTGAACAGCTTCCATCACTTTATTTTGTGTGTCTGCTTCTCCGATACCAATAACTGCAACACCGCCATCTTTCATGATAGCTGAAACATCTGCGTAGTCGAGATTGATTAAACTTGGTAATGTAATTGTTTCAACAATACCCTTAACCATTGTACTAATTAATTCATTAGCAACAGCGAAGGCTTGTTCAATTGGCAATTGCCCAGCAATATCAACAAGTCTATTATTATCTAGAACAATAGTTGTATCAGTAACATCTCTTAATTCCTGTAATCCAAATTCAGCTTTGTCAATTCTTGCTCTTTCTGATTCGAAAGGCATTGTGACAACCCCTATAACAACTGCACCGGATTCTTTAGCAATTTGAGCAATTACTGGAGCAGCTCCTGTTCCTGTTCCGCCACCCATTCCTGCAACAACGAAAACCATATCTGCACCGCCTACAGCTTTTTTTAATTCAGCCAAAGCTTCTTTTGCAGCTTCTCTTCCTCTTTGAGGCATTCCTCCGCATCCTAATCCTCTTGTCAATTCTTTCCCTATAAGAATTTTCTCGTCAGATTTAGAAACGCTTAAGTGAAGAGCGTCAGTATTTGTTGCATAAACAGTAGCACCTGTTATTCCTTTGTTGAAAAGCCAAGTGATTGCGTTACATCCCATTCCTCCAACACCAACAACTTTAATGTTAGCTTTTCCAGCTTTCAAATCATCGAAGTTAATGCTGTGAGTACTTGCGTTATCAATCGCTTCTTTTGCAAAATCTAATACCATCTTTTATTTTTTTCCTCCTTTGTACTTGTATGTTAATTCCGTTAACGGAATTCGGAAATGTATCTTATTTCAGCGAAATGTTTAAATATTTCGCACATTTCCATTTAATTATCAAAGAAAGAGTGCCTCATCGACAAATGTTAATTTAATCTATTTGACGTTTAAATTAATATTAATAAAATGAGGCAATTCTTATTTTTAAATTATTATATTCTCTAATCAATAGTTATTTTTTACAATACAAAATGATATAAATAAGTTTTTTCTAAAAAAAATATGGAATATAAATATTCTGAAGTTTTAAAATCACTAAATGATATGTGCGATTATATTAAAAATAAAAATTCACCTCTTGATTCTCAAGAAATAATTAAACCTATAGAATTTTATTTAGACCATGAACAAGAATTTCCAGAAGAACAAAAACAAATGATTGAAAAAGGTTTAGCAAAGATGGTTGTTACTCATATGATTGTCCAAATGAAATCAAAAAATCATAGAATATTTATTTAAATCTCTTTTTCCAGTTTTTTAATTTTCAGCCATCCTTTTTCCAACTTCTCATTCGCATCTTCAAGAATTATTTTCAAAAAATTATCATCGACTAATATTTTTTTATTTTGTATTATTGGAAATTCTAATTTTTCTGTGCTGTTCAGTTCAAAAGTAAATCCATGACTTGTTCCGATTATTCCTAATCTTTTCCATCCCGCATTTTTTCCAATTTCAAAAAGTTTTTCAGCATCTTCCAAAGTTTCACATGCAATGTGCAGAATGCAAGGTTCCATTTTAAATTTAATTTTTAAATTTCTTTTCCTGTTTTCTACCAGGTTAGGTTCTTTTTTTAAAAGAACCCACAATTCTTCTTTAAATTTTTTAAAAGAAATTTTATCATGAGAAACAAACAAAAATAAATCTTCTCCTTTTTTCTCCTGGTCAATCATTAAAACAATTCTTCCTGAACAAGAAGAGGTTGTATAATAATTTTCTTTTGAATTTATTTTCCTGCACAAAGAAGCAATTTTCTCATCCCATTTTCCAACTGAAGATTTATCAATCTTTGAAAGAACATCTTGCTTTCGTTGATTAAAAGAAGTTAACATTTTATTTTTCTAATATCTCTGCTTCGGTTCCATTTTCCTTGCATAATTTTACAAATTCTTCTGCATCTTTATTATCTCCGATGATAGTTCCATAATGCATTGGAATTGCTAATGAAGGCTTTATTAGTTTTGCGGCTTCAGCAGCTTCCTCCGCGTTCATGGTGAATTTTCCTCCGATAGGAAGCAAAGCAATAAATGTTTTATTTTGTTGATTGTGTCCGGTAAGTTTTTGCATCTCTGGAATAAAATCAGTATCTCCAGCATGATAAATAACAATCTCATTCATCTTTATCAAAAATCCAACCCATCCTTCTTCTTTAGGATGATAAGGTTTATCTAAATTATATGCAGGCAAAGTAGAAATTTTAAGTTCTCCAAAATTTAATTCCTGATTCGGCTCTACAATCTGAATGTCAACAGGGATATCCATCCTTGTTATTTTACTTTGAGAATCTGCAGTTACAAGAATTTTAGTTCCTTTCTTAATTATACTTTTAATATCAGCAACACTGCAATGGTCATAATGACTATGAGTAATTAGAATAATATCTGCCTTTTCTAAATCAGGTTTGATATTATAAGGATCAATGTAAATTATTCTGTGATTTCGAATCAAAAAGCCAGAATGTCCAAGCCACTTGATTTCAATTTCCCCTATCTTCATATAACAAAGAACAAAAAATCACTTTTAAAATTTGTGGTAGCGAATTTTAAAGCTGAACGGAGTGAGTTTGGTTATCTAAAAAATACTCTTAATTCTTCACAATCTTCAATTTGTGTTTTCTAAAAAATCTGAAAGTGAAAAATCCACAAACAACAAATGCTAATGCCCCTGAAGCAATAAAGATATTTGTCTTGTTTGAAAATATTTTTTGCATTGAAGTTCCTATTGAGCCAAGTGGTCCGCTTATTGCACTACCTACAATTGTAAAGATACCACATTTCTTACAAGGACCTCCGCAATCAACTCCAGTTTCTCCTTGATTCTTTATTTTGTCAGAACAATTTTCTACAATTGGAACAATACAAGCCTGAGATGTTGAAGGTATTCCATCTTGAGTTCCACAATTATTTGTATCGGTACATGCTCTTGCCTGATTTCCGCTAACACATTCTTGCCAATCCCCACACTGCCAATTAGGAGTACAAGTAACGGTTATAGGGGTAGTAGTTTGAGTTGTTTGAGTTGTTGTTGTATCTGAAGAACAGGTTTTAACAATAGGAAGAGTAGTGGTTGTTCCGCAATTATTTGCGTCAGTACATGTTCTTGTCTGATTTCCATTACTACAATTAGTCCAATCTGTACAAGTCCAACTCGGAGAACAAGCAACAGAATTACATACGCTATTATACCAATAACCAGTTGCAGTTGTACAAGTTGAATTGTCTAAGCATAAAGTTAAATGAGTTGAATCACAAACAGGTGAAGGTGCAGAATTACATACGCTATTATACCAATAACCAGTTGCAGTTGTACAAGTTGAATTGTCTAAGCATAAAGTTAAATGAGTTGAATCACAAACAGGTGAAGGTGCAGAATTACAAGTATTGTTATACCAAGAATAATTAGCTGCTTCGCAAGAAGTTTGATTTCTATATTCTCCAAGAACAGCATATCCCGTAAGATTATTATTAAATTGTGAATGTAATGCAATAGCTCCGATAGCAAGTGCTAATAATAATACTAAAGCAAACTCATGAACAAATCTCCCCTTTTTCATTTTCTTAATTATAAAAGAAAAAATATATTTAAATATTTATCTGTTAATTTATTTTAAAATTTAAATAGGGTTCGTATACAGTTTTTTAATTTGAGTAAATAAAATTATCTTCTTGATTTTCTCTTTAATCTTTTATTTCTTCTAATTTCTTTTCTAATTTTTCTTTTCTCTTTTCTTTTTTTATAAATAAAAATAATTATTCCAATTACTAAAATAGCGATAATTCCTATGATAATTAAAAAATAAAATTGATTAGATTTGAAAAATGAGCTTGTGCATTTCCCATTATCACAAGTATCTGAACAATGATCTGTAACAAGCCAGGTTGAATTCCCTACGCAAAGTTGAACTTCATTATTATCACATCTCGCAGAATTTGGAAGACAATCATATCTGTTTAAGAAAATTGCAAATGTTGAAAATCCAGGAGAGTATGCAGAAAAATAATAATACTGATTATCTTCACTAAAGAAATTAGTTGTTAAAGGAAACCATGCCTTTACTCCTTTGGGATTTCTGTAAAGAATAACATTTCCCACAATATCATTTTCAACAAGCCAAGATCTATTTCCCTTAGAATGGAAAGTAATATTATTTTCTGAAAGCCATGTTTTATTTATCTTGAAATTTATTGTTGCATTTATTATATTTGAATTTTCAATTCCCGGATTTATTTCAAATGCTTGATACAATTTTCCAATTGGAAGTCCTGATTCTGTTTGATTTATTGTTGTAATATTAACAGAAGTATCTGAAACTGAATTTTTTACATTAATGGTTAAAGAACTTAAATCCATTCTTGAATTATTGATTGTTATTTCTACAGGTTGAACTGAAGTAATATTTTCTATTGATTGAGTGAAAGTTGCTCCTCCAGCTCCTCCCTGACTTTGAGCAACGTGCCCCCCAGAATCACATACTTGAGATTCACTGGGTTTAAATTTATAAGTCTGACAAAGATTTGAATCAATGCAAATTCTTTTTTGAACATTCCCTGAACAACCTGCCCAATCTCCACAACTCCAATGCTCCACACAAGCTAAAGGCAAATAATCAAAATTAACCCCATCAAAATTATAAGCAGTATCACAAATTCCGTCAGTGCTTGAAGTGCAAGTTTGTGAAAAACCAGTCCCATCTGGAGCAGCCCAATAATTTCCAGCTAAAAAATTTCCTCCAACAATATTTGTTCCTGCAGTTTTTGTGGTGTTAAAATAATTTAAAGAACTTGATGAAAGATTATAATATTGAACTGAATTATTAAAATAATTATTATAAAAAGAATTATTTTGAGGAGGAATTCCTGTGTGAATCATAGCAAAAGCAGAACTATTACTCAGTTGGATAAAAGAATTTGTGAGTATGTTAAAATATGAACCACTTTCAAGATAAATTCCATATAAAGAATTATTTTTTGCTGTTAAATTTGTCACAACTGTCCTGTTGGAATAAGAGAAATCTATTCCATAAAAATTGTTACTTGATATAGAATTTGAAATAGTATTATTTGAAGAAGCAGAAAGATAAATTCCCTGATAATTTGAACTAGAAGTGATATTTTGGATTGTTGAATTAGTAGTTACAATAAAATATACTCCAGCACCATTGTGATGACTTAAATTTAAATTTCGAACTGTGATATTGGTGCAATTAATACAGCAAACCCCCCCAACATTTGGAGCGCTATTTAAATCAAAAATATAATTAGATATAGAATAATTATAATAAAGTTGATAAGAACCATCTAAAATATTTGTGAAATCAATATTATTTATGCTTTTATCAAGTCCAAATCCATAACTTCCAGTTAAATTATTGTATCGAAGAGTATTATTAGAAGAGAGGTAAAATTGTATTCCATAACTAGAATTGCTAATTACAGTATTATTCAGAAGGGTATTATTATTTGAATTAGATCCTATTGACATTGCGACGCCAGAATTGCTCATTGCAGTATTATTTATTAAAGTATTATTATTTGCAAAAGCTCCAACAATAATTCCTACACTTGAATTGCTTATTGCAGTATTATTTATTAAAACACTATTTAAAACAGTATCAAGCCAAATTCCTGGATTTGAATTGCTTATTGCAGTATTATTTATTAAAGTACTATTAGAAACAGTTTGGAAAAAAATTCCTGGGGCTTGTGAATTACTTATTCCAATATTAGAAATTAAAGTAGTATTTGTTGAAAAAACAACTTTAATTGCGGCGTTACTGCTGCTTGTTTCTTTATTGAACATTAAAATATTATTTGAAGAAGATGTAATTATAAATGGAAGTACACTAAAATTACTTACCCCTGTGTTTAAAGTTAAATTATTATTAGAACCTGCTGAAATAAGAATTCCATAATAACCTTCACCAAACAAACTGTTGTTAAAAATAGTTCCGTTATTCACCCCATTAAAATAAATGTTATAAGCATTTCCATTCCCCCCACCCCCTATAGTGATATTGCAATTCTTTACAGTTACATTTGTTGCATTAGCATAAATTCCCGTTTGATTTTGTATTGAATAGATATAATGTCCTTTACAATCAAAAACAACATTGGGAGAAAAAATACTTATGCATTTGCTTCCAAACTGATTATTAAGGACATCATTGCTTAAAAAATAATATTCCCCCGAAGTTGTTAAATTTGAACAATTTGTAATTCCCGTATCTGGATTGCTTTTTGCATTAGGAATAAAAAAAATTAAATATATTCCAAGAAATAAAATTATTCCTAAAAATGTAAATCTAACCTCTTTTTTCATTATAATAAATTAATTTATAACTATAAAAAGATTATCTAAAAATTATTCTTCAGATTTTTTTATCTGGTCTGCAATAAAGAATGCATGATTTGATTCTGCTTCATGAACTTGTCCATCTTTCTCATAAACTGCAGTTGTTGTTGGAAGAGCGAATTTTCCGAGGACACCAACCTTTGAATAAATTACATATGAAATAATTCTTGTTTCTCCTTCTTGCAATTTATCAAAGTGCCATTCTATTCTTCTGTTGCTTTCATCAACTTTTCTTGGCATTTCTCCGCCGAATTTTTCGTGAAGTTTTACCAATGGAGGAAGTCTATCAATTACGTTAACCCTTTCAACAAACTTTCTCGCATTGATTATTACAGAAACTTTTAATGCAAATTCTCCGCCCTTTGCTCTTACAAAACTAACTTTCTTTTTCAAAGATAAATTTGTTTTTGAAAACTGCTTTGTTAATATTACAATTGCAACAGTTAAAAGAATTGCTAACAATGGAAGAATCCAATTTGTTGTTACAGTAATTTGCAACTGGTCTCCAGGTTTCAATTGTCTTTCCCATGTGTAATAAACAACTAATCCTTTTCTATCAACTAAATCAGGTGCAGGGCTGAAAGTAGTGAATAATCTTGAAACAATATTTTTCTTTAAGATTGTAGAAGATGGAGAAATAACATTTCCTTCATTAACTTTTAAAATTTTTTGTGTATTAACTATGAATCCATAGTCGTCCTGTGAGGTTGTCACAATATCTTTTTCAGTAAATTTCATTGTGCCTTCTACAGTAGTCTTTTTATTATTTGCATTAATATCTGCAGTCAATGTATAATAACCTGCCATCAAATCTCTGAACTGGTCTTTATTCAAAGTAATCTCAAAACTTTGTTTTTCATAAGGGTTTAATGTAATTGTTTTTTCAAAATTAAAAAAAGGAGAACTAAACGTTACATCCATATTATCAAAATTAAAATTTGCTAAATTTTTTATGTAAACAGAAACATTATTTGAATCTGGCTTGAATTCTTCTGCACCGACTTCAAATGCTTGATCTAAAGTTATTACATTAACATTTAATGGAAAAGTTAATTGGTCTCCAGCACTTCCTTTTATATAAATATCAAATTTAACTCTTCCTTCTTGTTTTAAATCAGTTCTTGGATAAACTCCGACTTGAACATCTTTTGTTTCTCCATTTGCTATTGAGACAGTTCCTTTAGGTAATGTATCTGCACCGAAAAAATTATAGAACATAAAATTATCTCCTCCCCCAAGATTTGTAATTTGCAAATCAAAAATTGCGGGCATGTCTAATCCAACAATCATTGCAACATCACTTGTCTTTTGTTCAATGTTTAAATTAGCCGCAGATATCAACGGAAGAATCGACAATAAAACTATCACCATCAAAAAACTCTTTTTCATATCAAAATTTAGAATAAAATGTATTTAAACGTTTCTGTTAATTATTTTTTTCCTTCCAAGTCGAGATAAGCTTTTGCCTGCGAGAGAAATTCGTCGCAATCACCAACTATTTTTCCTTGCATCTGTCCTATTCTCTCGGGAATTACCATTCTTTCATAAATTCCTCTCAAGAATTTTTGAAAACCAGTTTTTTCAAATTTTCCTTTTTGGTCTCTGATTAATGTTCCGTTAATTCCAATTTCAATGCTTCCTTTATTTGTTTTTATTTTTTTTCCATCTTGTGTTATTTCCACCGACGTCAAACCAATCACAATAAAAGATATTTTTGCTTCAAATTTAAAATAATCAGACATCTCTCTTGTTCCTGTCCAATCTACAGTTATACTTTTTGAATCTCCCGCTAATTTTTCAGTATATTTATTTTCAGAAAGAGAAAGTCCTGTTTCTTCTTTAAGCCAGTCATAACAAAATTTATAGAATGCTGCAAAGTCAACTATCCCCGTGTATTTTATTTTACTTGAAAAAATTTTATCTTTTTCCGCCATATTGATATAATAAAAATAGTAAAGTTAATTTAAATATTTAACTAAGAAAATATAATAATCCTTAAATAATATGTTTGGTCGATAATCTAATGACTGAATATTTATTGAAAGAAGATAAATTAATTGGACATAGTTTGATTGTTCAAAGAAATGGTTTGTTCAGAAAAAAATTGTCTCTCCGAGGAGTTTATTATAATAATTTAATAAAAGGAATTATTTCCAAATTTGATGAAGTTTCTCAAGAATTGTTATACTCAAACATTCATTATTCTATTAATCAAAAAATATCTATGAATAGTATAAATACTATCGGTTTTAGAAATGGGGGGACAATTATTGGAAAGTGTAATTTGGAAAAAAGAATAAATTTTCTGCAATTTCAATTTAAAGATTCATATTTAAGAAAAGCATTAAAAATTTTGAAAGAGCAAGAAAATTAAATTTCATCTTTGCATGATTCGCATATTAATCTTCCGTCCACTTTGAATAGAAGTCCTTGATTTCCGCAGTCTTCACATATTCCTTCTCCTGAATCTTTTGCATCTTTTATCCTCTTAAGTTTTTCAGAATCTTCTTTTATCCTCGCGAATTCTTCTATTTCCGGATAAACTTCAGGATGAATATTAATAATATCCCCTGAAGTAATAAATCCGACAACTTTATTCTCACTGACAACAGGCAATTTTTCAAATTTTAATTTGTTCATTTTTTCTATCGCTTCCTTGACAGTATTATTCGGTCCGATTATCGCGATTTTTTTTGGAGAGATATCAATAGATTTTATTTTTGTCAAGTCGCTGTGTTTTGTCAATGCCCATAAAATGTCTCTTTGTGAAATAAATCCGACAAGTTTTTCTTTTTCAATAATCATCAAACTTCCAATTCTGTTCTTAACCATTTTTTTCGCACATTCCATCAAATTAGAACTCGGAGAAATGCTGATTAAGTCTCTTGTCATTACATCAGAAACCAAGATATTTTTCATGAGAAATAAGAGGCATTCTTACTTATAAATTTTCTTAGAAAAATAGAATTCTCTTTTTATCTTCACATTACAATAATCTTTAAAAATAATTTTTCCGAATGAAATATATGCCAAAATTAAAAATTGGAGATAAAGTTAAGTGTATTGATGATTATTTTATAGATGAAGCAACAAATCCTTTTAGGGTATCTGAGCTTAAACTTCCCAAAGAAGGAGAAGTATACACCATTAGAAAAGTAGTTGAAACGGAATATGGGAGAGGAATAAGATTAAAAGAAATTGTTAATAAAAAGTATTATTTTGATGATATTCATAAAGAACAAGAACCAATTTTTGGAGTTGATCGTTTCCAAATAGCCTAAAATTCTTACAGAAAAAATAATTTCTATTACAATAATCTTTAAATATAAACTTTAAGAGAATAATTTATGACAGACAAGCCAGTAGTTCTAATGCCTGAAGATATTCAAAGAATTATGGGTAAAGATGCTCAGAGAAATAATATTCTTGCTGCGAGAATGATTGCAGAAATTGTGAAGACAACTCTTGGGCCAAAAGGGATGGATAAAATGTTGGTTTCTCCGACAAACGAGATTATTGTTACAAATGATGGGGTTACAATTCTTGAAGAAATGCAGATAGAACATCCTGCTGCAAAGATGATGGTTGATATTGCCCGTACACAAGATTCTGAAGTTGGTGACGGAACAACAAGTGTTGTGATGATTGCAGGAAAATTATTAGAGAATGCAGAAAGATTATTGGATCAAAAAATTCATCCGACAATAATCGCAAAAGGTTACAAAATTGCTGCAGAAAAATGTCAGGAAATTTTAAATGAAATTGCTTTGAGAATAATTCCAGAGAATGATGAAATTCTAAAAAATGTTGCGATGACTTCAATGACTGGAAAAGGCGCAGAAAATTCAAAAGAAAAATTTGCAGAAATAATTGTCAGGGCAGTAAAGCAAATTCAAACAGAGGGGAAAATAGATTTGAATGATATCAAGATTGAAAAATCAAGAGGCGAAGGAATTGCTGACACAGAATTAATTTCAGGAATTGTTTTGGATAAGGAAAAACTTTCAAATGATATGCCCTCTGTTATTAATAGCGCGAGAATTATTTTGATTGATTTTCCTTTGGAATTAAAAAATCCAGCAATAGATACAAAAATTTCAATTTCTTCTCCTGAACAATTGCAGGGATTTCTAACACAGGAAGAAAGATTGATAAAAGAAATGATTGCAAAAGTAAAAGACACAAATGCAAATGTTGTTTTATGTCAGAAGGGAATTGACGATTTCGCTCAATATTTATTATCAAAGTCAGGAATTTATGCTTGTCGTCGTGTTGCCAGAAGTGATATGGAAAAATTAGCAAAAGCAACAGGTGCGAAAATTGTAAGCAACATAAATGAAATTTCGTCTTCTGAATTAGGTTATGCTGAAATTGTTGAAGAAGTAAAACACGGCGATGATACTTTTACTTATATTAGAGGATGCAGAAATCCAAAAGCAGTTACAATTTTAATTCACGGCGGAACAAATCATATTATTGACGAAATAGAACGCGCATTCAAGGATGGATTAGGAGTTGTTTCATCTTCATTAAAAACGAGGTTGGTTGTTCCTGGGGGAGGGGCGATAGAAGTTGAACTTGCTAAAAGACTTAGAGAATTCGGGCAATCATTGAAAGGAAGAGAACAGCTTGCAGTTGAGCAATTTGCATCTGCGTTGGAATTTATTCCAACAACTCTTGCAGAAAATGCAGGATTAGATCCTATAGACATTCTTACAGAATTAAAAGCAAAACACGACGCTGGAGAAAGAAATGCAGGATTAAATCTTTTCAATAATAAAATTGAAGATATGATTATAGCAAGAATAATTGAACCTTACAAAATAAAAACGCAGGCAATAAGTTCTGCAAGCGAAGTTGCAAATATGATTTTAAGAATTGATGATGTAATAGCTTCTTCAGGAAGCAAAGGAAATAGAATTCATCCAGAAATGAATGAAGAATATTAATTTATTTGAATCCTTAATTTTCTTTTTTTCAAAAGAACCAAGTTTCCCTAAAGGTTTTCTACCAGGTTAGGTTCTTTTTTCAAAAGAACCCACAAATGAATGAAGAATACTAATTATTTTTTATTTACTCTTTTATTTAATGCGTAAATTGTTATTAATGTTCCAAGTAAAATAACTCCAACTAAAAGATAATATACGATTAGATAACTTTGTTTTGTATTATTTGTTTTTGTTACCATTACTGGACTTTCTGTGTTTACATTGTTAGGATTACTATTAATTTTATTTGTTGAAGAATGATCTGTAACAATAAAACCAGTACCTGAACTTCCACCAGAAGAACTTCTGACATTTTTTACAATTAAATCATAAGTTTGTGGAGTATTTCCTATTCCGTCAGAAACACTTATTCCTATTGGATAAGTTGTATCAGAACTAACAGAAGGAGCTGTTCCGCTAATTAATCCGCTTGAAGAAATTGATAACCAGCTTGGATTTTGGGTAAATGAATAAGTTAACGCATCTCCGTCGCTATCTGTTGCAGTTATTTGATAAGAATATAAATGCCCTTCATTAATTGAAGTTATTGGAGTTGAAGTTATTATTGGAAGATGATTTGTTGGAGTTGGATTAGCAATAACATTGACTGTTCTTGTTGCTGTTGCAATATTTCCTGCATGATCTGAAATAGAATAAGTTACAGAATAACTTCCAACAAGATTTGTATTTACTGTGTTTGTTACATGAATGTTTGAACTAATGTTTCCGTCAATATTATCCGAAGCTGTTGCACCTGCATCTGTATAAACATTTCCAACATAAATTGTTACTGGATTAATTCCAGTTATTGTTATTACTGGCGCAGTTGTGTCAGCGGGCGTTGGTGTTGGAGTAACAGGATTATTAACTATCAAACTTATTTCATGACTCTGTGAAGAATGTGCATCATTTCCATTAAGAATTATCTTGTAATTTCCAGAATTTCCATAAATACTTTTATCAATTGTGTAAGTTGCAAAGTATTCTTGTGTGCTTACTATTTGATTTAAAAAAGTATGAATAAGATTATCAGAAGAATCGTAAAGTTCAACTCTTAAGTTCATGGGAGAATTCATTGTAAAAAAATCAACATTAAAAATAATTGAATTTCCATTATCTATTGTTGCTGATTGGGTTTCTCCTATTCCAAAACTTGCATAACTTGTAACTGCAGCAACTCCGTTCAATAAAAATATAGTTAGAATTAATAGTGGAAGAACTTTTGAAAAATTCATTTTAATTTTTGGAAAGTGGAATTCCAATTCCTAATTTACCATAAACCCCTTTTCCAGTTTCTCCACCAAAAAGCATTCTGAATTTTAATTTTCCAACTTCTCCAACTTCTATTCCTACCCCGCCAAAATAATCTATTTTATTTCCTGAAATTGAATAAGAATTTTCTGATAAAACATTTCCATTTCTTGCAATTATCTTTTCATCTGTTGTTTCATTTGTTGGTATGTAAACAATTCCGCCTTCCGCAACAAAAATTCCAAATCTTGTTTCCAAGCCAGCTTTTAATTTTAAAAGATCTTCTTTTCCTATTTCCCCCACTGCTTTTCTTCCAGTTATTATAGAAACTGTTCCTTCATAATTTGTTGTTTCTTTTCCGCCCATTCCAATTCCAATTTTAGCCCCAATTCCAAAATCTCCAGAATCATATCTTAATCCAATTTCTCCATCTAATTTATTGGATACAATTTCTGCATCTGCAGTTAATGTTTCTCCTTTAGAAGGAATTTTTTTTGCTTTTTCTCCATCAATACCTTGTTTATAAGAATTATTATTTAGAGTTCTCATTTTTTCTCTTTCCAGTTCTTTTGCTTTTTCTGAAATACTTGAATTTTCTTGTGAGAGTGTTTCTGCAACTTTTCCCTCTAATCCGTTTACTTTCTCATTATATTCTGATTCAATTCTTGCATTTTTTTCAGTTAATTCTTCTATTTTTTTATTATACTTTACTAATTTATCTTCCATATCTTTAGTTGAAACAGCTTTCTTTTGATAATCTGCAATAGTTGCATTTAAATTATCAATCATCTTTTCGTATTGAGCTTTTTCTTTTTCGGATTTTTCTTTTTCTTCTCTTAATGATACAAGTTCAGAAAGACCGGCAATCATTCTCAAATTTGCTTTTGTGTTGAATGAACCA
>Ga0265316_10002112_pt1 | contig 20889 bp, 19 predicted proteins | sample 4522metaG_FD_202092 | JGI IMG/M metagenome (GOLD analysis project Ga0265316, IMG submission 202092) | Rhizosphere microbial communities from Carex aquatilis grown in University of Washington, Seatle, WA, United States - 4-5-22 metaG | ecosystem: Host-associated > Plants > Roots > Rhizosphere >... | reverse complement strand
ACGGCACTGAAGGCGAGCTTCGAATTTTGCAGCACCGCGCTCGGCAAAGTGGATGACTCCAAACTCGGCGATGAAATCGAGCTATTTGGCGGGCGCAACGGATCGCGAGCGTTTGCCCTGATCGCGCTGACCAATGATTGGGCCGACCACTACAGTTCGGCCGCGTTGTATCTGCGGCTGAATGGATTGTTGCCACCGACGGCGCAGCCGAAGAAGTAGGCAGCAGTCAGCACTCGGGCATATCGAACTGGTGGCGAGTAGGGCGCTGCGCTGGTCTTGGCGGCGTCCCGGCCCCGCTGATTCGGGTCAGTGAGCGCAATGAGGATTTTTCGCCAAGCATCCAGAGTCACCGAGGGGTGCATCCGACCGCAACTAGGGTTTCCTCGGAAGCTCGTACTACTTGAGTGACATCACTCTCCGAACAAAGTCGGATCGCACTTCCGGGCTTCCCTCTTCAGCGGCGTGGTAGAAGAATTCGATGTAGTCGTCAAAGGTCGGCTTTGGCAGGACGTTGCCACCACTAGTCGGCTGATAGCCAACCCCGTCAAGAGCTGCCTCGAAGGCCCCGCTATCAGGGAAGAATGCGGGAGCGACGTAAGTCGGCTCTCCTATATCCGGATAGCGGTCGGTCTGAAGGCTCTTCTTGCAAATCTCCGAAGTGCATACTTCACCCTGCCGGCTGTAGAAGCCGACATGAAGCGTACAGATATCGCGAAGAGAGACATCCTTCCCGTCGGGGTATTGATACCGTGCAGCGAATGAAATCTTATTACAAAGTCGTCCGTCGGTTTGGTCCACTCCGAGCATCGCGAGCAAATATTCGGTCCCGGTCGCAGGCCGAGATTGCTCTGCTACGGGCGGGTTACGGGGCCATTGGCGCCAGTTGACATTTTCGTAGATGTAGCGGTCGGGCATCTGGTTTAGTGCGGAGATAAACGCCTTGTCTTGCCGCCTGTGCTCGTACAAATCGAAGAACGCAGTAATGTTCCGGTATCGTTCTCTACGGAAGGCCATTGCTGCCCCTTCGAATCCGGCCGAATCCATTAACTTTACAAAAGCCCCACGTTCTAGGTATGCGCTTACTGGAGGAACGGGATCGGGAACCTGATCTTTGCACTGCTCCGGACTGTAGTGCCTGCCGTCTGAATTCTCATAAGCGAGCGGTCGAACGTGCTTGCAGAGACCCCCGTCCTGCGTGATCTGTGCTAAGTCGTAGTAACAGCGCGATTGCAAATACGCGATCTGATAGCCCGGTTCTTCAGAGAACCCTCCAGCGGTGTAGCGCCCGATCTTACTGCAGGCTGCAGGCGTCTTGAAATGGACCGACACGCTGTAGAAAAACTCATCGCGGTCGGTGATGGGATCCATTCTCGGCGGCCAGCGATACACGCACCAGCTAAGAATCAATACCGCGAAAACGCTTCCGTACCGAAGAAAACGGAAATCTTGCTGCAGCGCTGCTTCCGAGAAGATCATCAGAAGCAGACCAGCTATCCAAAGCACGTGACCGACAAGAAATCCCATCTTAAGGGTTAGCAAACAGAGCCAAGTGAAAGGTATGCAAAGCAGAACGACCCTGGAGAGACGGAGCCGAAGTCTCTCCCCGTTCTCGGAAAACCGAAGAACGCCCCAGATGAAAGCCAAGGGATTGATGAGGCCACCAAAGATAACGAGAATCGAAGAGTTCTCTAGATCGACCCACATCCACAATGACAGAAAGGCGCACATCCAACCCTGCATCGGCATGCCAGCCAATGTGACCGCGGGAAGAAAGAAGCTTGTAAAGTAGAGGGCGAGGCCTAAATAGAATCCCCTTCGGGCGAGAAGAGACTGAAGCCGGCACAAACCTCCCGGAACTCTTCGTGTCGTCGTCATTGCATCGAGAGTAGCACCCGTAACAGTTCTGTCACGGTTACAAGGGTCATAGCCGCCAGATTGCAGCCGTGTGGCAATTGACGAGAATTATCCAGCGAAGCCGAGCCCGTTCGAAGATTAACTGATGTAACCAGATTTCGCTCATTGAGCATTTCCGGCTCGCGTCGATGGTTGCAGCGTCAGGCCTAGCCAATTGCTATTTGATCTGCACCAGTTCGTTCGCGGTGGACGCCTCGGGCATCGGCGGGGCGGAGTGCTGCGGGGCGCGCCAGGAATCGAAGATGGAAACCTGGTGCACGCATGAAACTGTGCAGTGCGGGGCGCAGGGTTTTTCGGTGAGATATTCGCGGCGCAGGTCGTCGCGGGTGTAGGTGGCGAGGGGCACGCCGGGATATCCGCGCTGCTGCGAGCAGTAGTGCACGAGTCCGTCTTCGCAGATGTAGAGATAGCGGCCGCCGGCGCGACAACGCCAGTCGTTGGGCTGGCCTTTCGCAATGTTGTCCTGAAACGAGTTGATGCGGGTGAAGCTGCTTTTCTCCATCGCCTGCATTTCATGATAGATGCGGCGCTCTTCGTCGCCCAGAGGCTGCAACTGTCCGCTGCCGTCGTGGATGATGCCGATGGTCGAGGTGAAGCCGAGCTCAATCGCACGCTTGCCGATTACGAGCGCGTCCTGCGGGTGGGAAATGCCGCCACCGACCACAGAGTTAATATTCACGTGAAAGTCGGCGTGCTCGGCGAGCAGCTGCAATTTTTTGTCGAGAACCTTCAGGCTCTTCTTCGAGACTTCGTCGGGGTTCACGTTATCGATGGAAATCTGCAGCCACTCGAGGCCGGCGCGGTTGAGGCGCTGGATGCGTTCGGCGACCAGCAGGTATCCGTTGGTGATGAGGCCGGCGATCATGCCGTTGGCGCGAATGCGGCGGATCACGTCGTCGAGCTCGGGATGCATGAGCGGCTCGCCGCCGGAGATGGTCACGACCGCTGTGCCCAGAGAGCCGAGTTTGTCGATGCGGCGGTACATCTCGTCGATCGGCACGGGCTTGGAGAAGTCGTCGTACTCGTTGCAGTAGGTGCAGGCCAGGTTGCAGCGGCGCATGGGAATGATGTGCGCCAGCAGCGGGTGGTCGGTAGAAGCGAGTGCGCGGACGGCCATATTGGCCCCGCGCAAGTTGCGGTGCAGGGCTTTGGCGCGTCGGCGCAAGGTTGTAAGTACAGATGGCATGAGGGTTAGCTTCTATTACAGCACAGGCAGGGGCTTTGGCGCATGCGCGGCGACAGTGGTCGGTAGATTCGGCGGGTTGAACGGCAGCCTAACGAGCCCGGGATTCGTCGTTCGGCAACGATTCGTGTCCGGCGTGATGCAGAGCATCCAAAGCTCGCTCAGAATCTGGTTCCTGCACGAGCACGTAGTCGGTGTCGTAGGTCGAGATGGCGAAGATGGGAATCGCGCTATACGAGAGCGGCTCAATGAACGACAGTAAGACTCCGGTCAGCGAGAACCGGAACGGGCCTTTCAGTTTCAGGCAAATCCAGCGATGCGACGAGCTTACGTCGGACGGAAGATTTTCGGTTGGGCAGACGATGGAAAGTTCGTCGGTGCTGCGAGTGATCGAAGTGAATTCGCCTTTCGCGGCCCAGTCAGGGACGGGTGCATCGGGAACGAGCCTCACGATCGCGTAGGTACCAGGGAGCTGGCGGAATTTGAGTTGGTGGTCCACTGGTCGTCTCTTTACCGGGCGTCCCTAATCTCGACTTGCACCGCGTTGAAGTGCGGCGCCGCCGACAATCGCTTCGGGCGTCGTAATTCTACATCGCCTGCCGGACATCCGACTGGCTCAACACCGCCGAGCGACGCTCGGCTGGACAGCGGGCGCCGGCCCCTCATGAAGCCAATATCTACACACAGAACCTTAGCCCTCTATCGCTTTGCGCAGGGCGGCTCTGGCCAGGATGCGCGTGGAGTCGAGCATGGGAAGAGGGGCGGACTCCGGCGTCATCACTAGCGGAATTTCGGTGCAGGCCAGGGCGACGGCGTCGCAGCCTTCGTCTTTCAGGCCGCGGATTACTTCTGTGAAATAGGCCTGGGTGCGCGGAAGGAAAGTCCCCTGGACCAGTTCGTCGAAGATGATGTGGTGAATACGCTCGCGCTGGTCTGCTGCAGGGACGCGATGCTCGATGCCGGCGGCTTTCAACGTGTTGCGGTAGACGGGGCCGTCCATCAGAGAGCGGGTGCCGAGGACTCCGAGGCGTTTGTAATTGTGGCGCTTAGCTTCGTTCGCGACCTCGACGGCGATGTGCAGCCAGGGGCGGGGAGAGCGGTGCTCGACCAGATCGAAGGCCTGGTGAACGGTGTTGACGGGAGCGATGAGGAAGTCGGCTCCGGCTTTGGCGAGCTTCTCGGAGGAGGAGAGCATGAGTTCCGCGACGCCAGCCCAATCGTTGGCGTCGATGCACTTCTTGTATTGGACGAAGGGATGGCCGTGCATCGACACCTCGGGATGGTTATAGGGGCCGAGCAGACCCGCGCCTTCAACGCAGATGGTGCGATAACAGAGCGCGGCGCCTTCCGCGCTGGATGCGACGATGCCAATGTGTAACATCAGTTCTCAGTGCTCGGTACCCAGTGCCCAGTTTGAACTTGCGTCTTGGGGCTCACGTCTCAACTCACTTCGTGTGTATTGTGCCTTCCGATTAAATACCGAGCCAACGACAAAAGTCCCGTGAAGCGGTAGGTTGGGTCCACATAGTGTTCGATCACGTAGAACGCGAAGTAATAGAAACGACAGAAGGCCCAGATTACGATCACCAGCAGAACGCCAATTTGCAGCGTCGGGCGCTGGAGGAGTATCAGGGTGCTCGCTAGCAACCCCAGGAGCAGGAAGAGCGCGCCTTTCACTTTGATCCATGCCGGGTTGGTTAGGTTCCGCATGTTGGGGACACCGTTGGCGGCAGAGCCTGCATGGCTCAGGATTTGATTGTAGCTGGAGAGACGGCGTAGGGGCTGGAATCGCGATGGCGCTTTTCGAATTCTTCTCGGGTGCAAATCGTTTTCACGTCGACGACTCTGTCGATGGCGAGGATGCCGTCGAGGTGATCGATTTCGTGCTGCAGGAGTTCGGAGAGATTGCGATCGTCTCCGGCTTCGCATTCGAGCGTCTCGCCGCTTAGGTTCTGATACCGCACTGTAATCTGGCGGTGGCGTTCGACCTGCATGAAGATCGAGAGGAAGCTGAGACAGGCGTCCCAGACGATTATCTTTTCTTTGCTGCGTTGGATGATTTCGGGATTGATCAGCGGCCACGGGTTGGCTTCGGGGAGTTTTAGAAAAATGACGCGCTGCAAGACGCCGAGTTGGGGAGCGGCGATGCCGCGTCCGTAGCCGGTTTGGGAGCGCCAGTGGGCGAGGGTGTCAGCGAGGTCGCGAATTAGAGACTGGATCTCGGGCGCCGTCGGATCTGCAATCGGAAGAGCTTTTTGCCGGAGGAGCGGGTCACCGAGTTGGAGGATGGGCCGGATCGGCATGGGGAGTTTCCAGCTTTATTCTCAGGAGTTCTATCCCTAGGGCTTTGACTCGGGATCTGACCATGCGAACTGAAGCACAATACACAGGATCAAAGCCAGAAAAAAGTCCGCGAGCATGGGATGGGCAGGCCAAATCCTCTGCGCGAAGCCGAGCCACCATGCCAGCATGGCTGCGATTGTCGCTACGGCGGAAATTTTCAGAGTTTTCATGGCCGGACGAAAGTTCAGCTGCGGAACATTGGGCAATTTTACAACTTGCTCGGACTTGAGTCGCCATGGCTTCGCCCAAACCTTACAGCCGAGGCGGCTGTCCCCACATGTTTCACCTGGCTGCGGCGGCGTCGAACAGGCTCAGGAGTTCGAGCTTCTTTTCCGCCGGCAGGAACGAGGCTTCGAAAGAATTGCGGGCCAGTTCTCTCAGGTGCTCGTCGGTGAATCCGAAAGTTTCCTGGGCGAGTTGGTATTCGCGCGAGAGCGTGGTGCCGAACAGGGCCGGGTCGTCGGTGTTGAGCGTGATCATGACGCCGTGGTCGAAATAGTTCTTCGTGGGATGGTCGGCGACCGTTTTGCAAATTCCGGTGCGGAGGTTGCTGGTGATGCAGAGTTCGACGGGGATCTGGCGCTGCGCGAGTTCTTCGATCAGGTCCGCATCCTGGGCGGCGGTGAAGCCATGGCCGATGCGCTCGGCGCGCAGGTTGAGTGCTCCCCAGATGGATTCTGGAGGGCCGGTCTCGCCGGCGTGCGCGGTCAGTCGCAAGCCTTGGTCAGCGGCGTAGCTATAGACGCCGCGGAAAAGTTCAGGCGGCGCCTTCAGTTCATCGCCACCAATGCCCACGCCAACGACGTGGCGGTCGCGGTAGCGCGCGGCGAGCTCGAACACCTTTTGCGCTTCCTCGACTCCGAAGTGACGGGTGGCATCGAAAATCCACAGCAGCGACACGCCGAAATCGCGGGCGCCGCGGGCGCGTCCACGTTCGAGGCCTTCGAAGATGGCGGGGAAATCCTGCTTGCGGAAGAGGCAGACGCCGACCGCAACATAAACCTCAGCGTGCAGGACATTCTCTTCTTTGAGGCGCTGCATGAGGCGGTAAGTGATGAGTTCGTAATCTTCGGGGCCGCGCAGATGCGCGCTCACGGCCTTGAAGGCCATCAGGAAGCTCTGGAAATCGGTGTAGCCGTAAAGGCTCTGGACCTCGGCGAGGGTGGAATGATCGCCGTGGAGCTTGCGGAGTTCGAGCAGAGTCGCGGGCTCGACCGCGCCCTCGAGGTGGAGATGCAATTCTGCTTTAGGAAGCTGGCGGATGAAAGCGTTCGGGGGACGGTCAACTGCTGCGGTCATGCATCTGATTGTAGATTCTTGAGAGGAGATTTGCGAGGGAGCGGTCAGCTCACTCCCTGTGATTTTTTCCGATACAATTCGCTGTTCTCATTCCAAGTCGAGGGAGAGCGCATGCACACAAAGATCGTCTGCAGGATGTTGGTCGTGTGGGGAATGCTGGCCTTGCCGCTGGCCCTGTTTGGTGCTGCGGAGGCGCCGCAGGTGAAAACCGCTTCCGGCGTGGTCGAAGGAAAGGACGACGGGACGGTGCGCGCGTTTCTTGGAATCCCGTACGCGGCGCCTCCGGTGGGTGATCTGCGCTGGAAGCCGCCCGTGGCACCGGCGAAGTGGGACGGCGTGCGCAAGGCCACGGAGTTTGGCGCGCATTGCATGCAGGGAAAAGTTTTCGGCGACATGAACTTTCGCGACGCGGGCGGAAGCGAAGACTGTTTGACGTTGAACGTGTGGGTTCCGGCGAAGGCTGCTGGGACGAAGCTGCCGGTGATGGTGTGGATTTATGGTGGGGGATTCGTCGCGGGGACCACTTCCGAAGCGCGGCAGGATGGAACGCATCTGGCGCAGCAAGGTGTGATCGTGGTTTCGATGAACTATCGGTTGGGCATCTTCGGATTTTTCGTGCATCCGGAACTGGCGAAGGAATCTGGGCGAAATGCGGCTGGGAATTACGGATTGCTCGACCAGGTGGCCGCTCTGCATTGGGTGCATGAAAATATCGCGGCCTTCGGGGGAGATCCGGGCAATGTGACGATCTTCGGGGAAAGCGCAGGATCGTTTTCGGTCAGCGCGCAGATGGCTTCACCGCTAGCCAAGGACCTGTTTCAGAAGGCGATTGGAGAAAGCGGCGGCGCGTTTCATAGTGGTGGACTGTCGTTCGAGTCGCTGTCTGAGCGGGAAGAGAAGGACGTGAAGGCCGTCAGCACGAAACTGGGAGTGAGCACGCTGGCCGAGTTACGGGCGGTCCCGGCGCAGAAAATGCTCGATGCCTTCGCGCCGCCACAGTCGCAGGGATTTGATTTCGGTCCGGATGTGGACGGATATTTTCTACCGGAACCGGAGCCGGTCATTTTTGCGGCGGGAAAACAGAACGACGTGCCGCTGCTGGCAGGGTGGAATCACGATGAAGGCAGCTTCGAGATCGCGTTCTCTCCGCAGAAACCGACGGCGGAGAGTCTGAAGGCCACGGCGCAGAAGGAATTCGGCGACAAGGCGGCGGAGTTTTTGAAGCTCTATCCTTCCGGCACTCCCGAACAGACGTTGCGTTCTGCGCAGGATTTTGCGGGAGACCGGTTCATCGCGTTCTCTACGTGGGATTGGATGGAGTCGGAGGGCAAGACGGGCAAACAGCCGATCTATCGTTATCGCTTTGATTTGGGACCGCCGTCGGATCCGAAGGCGCCGCAGTTGGGCGCGTATCATTCGGCGGAGATTGAGTATGTGTTTGGGCAGCTTGATTCCAAGGCTGGAGTCGCGTGGCGGGCGGAGGACCGTGCTCTGAGCGTAGAGATGCAGAAGTATTGGGCGAACTTCGCGCGGAGCGGCGATCCGAATGGGCCGGGGCTGCCGAAGTGGCCGGTGTATTCAGCGGGTGACGGATGGCAGGTGATGTTTCTGGATGCGAAGTCTGAAGCGCATAAGGATGATTTGCGGGAGAGATATTTGTTTCTGGCGGGGGTGTGGGCGAAGTAGTTTTGCCGGTCGCGAAATCGATGTACAGAGATCCTTCACTACGCAGGCCGATTCGCTTAGGCGAATCGGCCTGCTTCGTTCAGGATGACAGGGCGCTATTTCTTGGCGAACTCGCTGCGATGGCGGCTGTAGAAGACATAGATGAGCAGGCCGAGGGCCAGCCAGATGACGAAGCGCAGCCATGTGATCAGGGTGAGCCCGAACATCAGGCCACCGCACAGCAGAACTGAAATCAGCGGGAACCACGGCACAAACGGGACTCGGAACGCGCGCTTGCGATCGGGCTGCTTGCGGCGGAGGAGGATCACTCCCAGCGAAACCAGAACGAAGGCAAACAACGTCCCGATGTTGGCGAGGTCGGCGGCATCGCCAATGTCGACAAGGCCGGCGGGAATTCCCACGGCGAAACAAGCGATCCAGGTGGACCAGTGCGGCGTCTTATATACCGGGTGCACCGCTGAGAAGAGCTTCGGCAACAAGCCGTCGCGGGACATGGCGTACCAGATGCGTGCCTGCCCGTACTGAAAGACGAGCAAGGAAGAGATCATGCCGGTCAGCGCTCCGATCACGATGACTGAGCGGAAGAATGGGTGCACGCCCAGATACTTCATCGCATAGGCCACGGGTGCTTCGGCGGCCACACCGGATACGAAGGTCGTGTACTTCATCATGCCGAGCAGTACGACGGCCACGCCGACATACAGCAGGGTGCAGACAACCAGCGACATGATGATGCCGAACGGCAAATCTTTTTGCGGATTGCGCGATTCCTCGGCGGCCGTGGAGACGGAATCGAATCCGATGTAGGTAAAGAAAACGATAGCCCCTCCGGTGACGATTCCGGAAAAGCCAGACGGCGCGAAGGGCGACCAGTTCGCGGGCTTCACCAGCATTCCACCGACTACCAGAAAGGTGAGGATGGCACCGATCTTGACTGCCACCATCACGTTATTGGTCTCCGCCGACTCTTTCACTCCGCGCACCAGCAGCAGCGTGAGAACGAAAACGATGAGGAAGCCGGGCAGATTGAAATAGGCGCCTGTCCATTGCCCGCCGGCCCAGACCGGACTCGCCCATTTGTCGGGCAAGTTGAGGCCGAATACCGCCAGTTGCGCTTTGGTATAACCGGCAAAGCCAACCGCGACCGCGACGTTCGAGACTACGTATTCGAGGATCAGGTCCCAACCGATGATCCAGGCGAAAATTTCGCCGAGCGTGGCGTACGAGTAGGTGTAGGCGCTGCCGGCGATGGGGATCATCGAGGCCAGCTCGGCGTAGCACAGTCCGGCAAAACTGCAGGCGATCGCTACGAGGAAGAATGAAATCGCAATCGATGGTCCGGCCGGCGGGCGTCCGTGCATGAGCGCTCCCGCCGTGCTGCCGGTACGCAGAAAATTCACGATTACGTCGAGCGCCTGCGCATGCAGGATGGAAGGCGCCTGGAAATACTCTCCGGCGGCCGCCGTCCCGGTGAGCACAAAAATGCCGGAGCCGATGATGGCGCCGATCCCTAAGGCCGTCAGCGACCAGGGCCCGAGCGTCTTCTGCAGGCGCTGGCCCGGCGCCTCCGATTCGGAGATCAGCTTGTCGATGGACTTGCAGCAGAAAATTTGTTTGTCGGAGGTACGAATGACTTCGGCGGGTTCCGTGGCTTGTGACAAGCGGTTGTGGTCTCCTGGAGAACGGGCTCTCAGCCAATATCACTCAGCAGTTAGCTGAACAACTCCACGTCGCTTCGCGACGGAGCGGGCGAGTCGCCCGCTCCCACACGAGTTCTGGGCTGTCTTACCGCTTTGCCTGACCGCGGGCCAATTTCTTGACCTTGGGCTTTTTCGATCCGCGGGGATAATCGCGGGGCTTGAGCGGCTTTTCCGCCTTACGTTTCTTGCGGGCGGTGCGTTTGGCTTTCTTGCGTTCTTCCTTGGTTAACTTCGATGTGTTTGCCATGAATGCGGTGAACGTCCTCTTCTGTCGTGCGAATGTCCGGGCGTTTGCGCCTCGGGTTCTTCCGCCCCTTCGGGGCTGAAATCTATGCCGTGCTCCCCACGGCTTACGCCGTGGGCTGAACTCTTGCGCCGCTTCGCGGCTGGTTCCGTGCCTGGTCGCCTCGCTTTGCTCGGCTGGACAGCCGAGGCGGCTGTCCCCACATGGGTCGTGGTTATGCGCGTTCCAGTTGGGCGTACTTCTCTACCAGTTTCTTTAAGCCGAAGCGAGGAAATTGTACCGTAATCTTGGCTTCTTCGCCTTCTCCTTCGCGCTGGTAGACCGTTCCTTCCCCATATTTAGGGTGTCGGACCTTCTGGCCGGGGCGGAATCCACGCTTGCCGGTGGGCTCTGCGACCGGCGTTTTGGGGACGGTGAACTTCTTGCCGCGGCTGGCGAAGAACTCGGCGATGTTCTCGATGGAGTTGTAGGGGCGGGCCGGGGCCGTCGGCTTCGGAGCGCTCGGCTGGCCGCGGGTGGGGTCTCCGGCGTGCCAGGAGGCGCTTTGGTCTTCATCTTCGTAGGAGTAGTGGGTGGCCTCGGACTCATAGGCTGCTGGGCTCCGCACACCTGGACGGGCAAAAGTGCCCGTCCCCACACGGTTCGAGGTCCCTACGCGAGCTTTGCTGGTTCCTAATTCTTCTAACAGCGGGGCGGGGACTTCTTCGAGAAATCTTGAAGGGACGCTGGCTTCGGGGAGGTCGGTGCCGTAGCGGCGGCGGTAGACGGCGCGGGTCAGGATGAGTTGGTCCATGGCGCGGGTCATGCCGACGTAGCAGAGGCGGCGCTCTTCTTCGATGTCTTCTGGGACGAGCATGGTGCGGGAGTGCGGGAAGAGTCCCTCTTCCAGGCCGCTTAGGAAAATCAAGGGGAACTCGAGGCCCTTGGCGGCGTGCAGGCTCATCAGCGTGATCTGGGCGCGGGCGTCGTAATCGTCGGCGTCGGCGACTAGTGCAGCATGGTCGAGGAACTGGTCTAGCGTTTCGGCGCGATCGCGGGAGTCCATGGCGGCGTTGACCAGTTCGCGCAGGTTCTCGATGCGGGAGAAGGCTTCGGGTGTGTCTTCTTCTTCGAGGAGCTTGATGTAGTTGGTGCGGTCGATTAGGAATTTCAGGAGGTCGGCGGTGTTGACTGTGGGAGCCGGAAAGGAATCGGGGGTCGAGCCGATCTCGGGTTCTGGCGGCTTGTTGGTTTCATCTTTTTGCGATAGTTCCGTCGGCGGGACGCCAGCGCTACCGTCGGCGGCGCCGAAGTCGAACGAGAAGTTGCCGAATTCGTTCGGGTCGAAGGCGGTGGCGTCTTCGGGTTGTCCGTTACTGGAGCTTTCGGCTTCGATGTGATCGATTGCCTCTGCAACGCTGCCGGCATTCGCGGGCGAGGGCGCCCGCGCCACATTGTCTTCTTCTTCGAGTTGCTCCGCGAAGTTTCCCGCCAGCATGGCGCGGGCGTCTTCGATTAGCTGCTGGAAATTCTTGAGCGACAACAGGGCTCGCTGGGGCAGGAGTTGGCGGCGGGTGGCTTCGCCGATTGCGCCCCACAGCGACAGGCCGGTTTCGAGTGCGAGGCGCTCCAGCGTGTCGATGGTGCCTTTGCCGATGCCGCGGGTGGGGGTGTTGATGACGCGCAGCAGGGAAATCGTGTCGTCGGGATTCTGGATGACTTTGAGGTAGGAGATCAGGTCTTTGATTTCGGAGCGCTCGTAGAAGGAGAATCCGCCGACTACGTGATATTTCAGGCCGTAGCGGCGCATGGCTTCTTCAAACAGACGCGACTGCGAGTTGGTGCGGTAGAGCACTGCGGCGCGCGGGGTCTCGCCTTTCTCCGTCGCTTCGCGCAGGTATTTGGCGATGTGGTCGGCGGCGAAGAGGGCTTCGTTCTCGCCGTCGGGCGCTTCGTAGTATCCGATCTTGGTGCCCCCCTGGCGCGCGGTCCAGAGGTTCTTGCCTTTGCGGCGGATGTTGTTGGCGACCACGGCTGAGGCCGCCTGCAGAATGTTTTGCGTAGAGCGGTAGTTCTGTTCGAGGCGGATGATCTTGGCTTCGGGGAAATCCTGTTCGAATTCGAGAATGTTGCGGATGTCGGCGCCGCGCCAGGAATAGATCGACTGGTCCTCGTCGCCCACCGCGCAGACGTTGTGACGATCGCCAGCGAGCATGCGCATGAGTTCGTACTGCGGGCGGTTGGTGTCCTGATACTCGTCGATGAGCAGGTACTGGAAGCGGCGATTGTAGTAGTCGCGCACGTGCGCCGCGGACTTCAGCAGGCGGACGGCTTCGAGCAGCAAGTCATCGAAGTCGAGGGCATTGGCCTTGCGCAGTTCCTTGCGGTACTCCTCATAGAGATGTGCGATCTTTTCCGTCTTGGGGTCAGCCGATTGCAGGTAAAGTTCCTGCGGATCGAGCATGTGGTTCTTCGCCCAGGAAATCCGACCTAGGACGGTGCGTGGTGTGAGTTGCTTGTCGTCGAGGCCGAGGCGCTTCATTACGCTTTTGACGACGGCCTGCTGGTCGCTCTCGTCGTAAATGACGAAGTTCTTGGTGTGTCCGATCGGCGGCTTCCCGGGCGTAGTCGACGGGATGCGCATCGCTTCGATGTCGCGTCGAAGCACGCGCACGCAGAACGAATGAAAGGTTGAGATGACGGGCTTGGCGATGCTCAGGCCGCCCACGAGCTTTTCGACACGCTCGCCCATTTCGGCGGCGGCCTTGTTGGTGAAGGTCATCGCCAGGATGGATTCCGGCATGACGCCTTTATGTTCGATCAGGTAGGCGATGCGGTAGGTGATGACGCGCGTTTTGCCGCTGCCGGCGCCGGCGAGGATCAGGACGGGGCCTTCGGTGGTTTCGACGGCTTCGCGCTGCTGCGGGTTCAATTGGCCGAGAAAAGACAATGCGGAAGTGGCTCCAGAATCGCTGATTCAATTTTACAGGGGATCGAGAGTTACTGCGGGGCAGACTGGCTTTGTTCGAGGCCCAGATCGTCGCGGGTGATTCCGACTTCTTTCATCCCCGCGTCCTGCAGTTGCCGCAGTTGGGAGTTGAGAGATCTCATGTCGCTGCGCAGATCCCTGCAATACTTCAGTTGACGATTGACATCAGACCGTACTTTCTCGTCATCGATCAGTAGCTCCGAACCCTTGACCTTGATCTTCTGATCGTTCGCCATGGCGTATGTGTACAGGTCTTTCGTGGCTGCCGCCCACTTCTCTTCAGCCTCCACGATGCGATCGCGAACTTTCAAAATGTCGGAGCCCCCGATTGTTCTTTCTACTCCTTGGATAAATCCTTCTTTGTCGGCCTCCGACAAAGACGAATGATCCACTTTCTCCTTGATGTCGTCGCGCCAGGCTTGAAACTGATGCGAAAAATCCTCGTCGGCCGCCAGGGTCCCTTGAACAGCATCGATAGACCGCTGCATGGATACTCGATTGGAGAATGATTCGGCTGCGTAGATCTGACTGCGATCGCTGCTGAACTTCGCGACTTGCGCATCGTGAGACTTCCGTATGGCCAAAACATCGCCCAGCACAGTGCGCCATAAGCGATCCGTCTCGCTGGAGTTCGCTGGATCAACGGCCTTCTTGCCGGTTACCTCTTTGACCAAGTCAGAAGGAGACTCGCTTTGCTTCGGATGCCTCTGTGACACTTCTAGAGCGAATACAAAGGCACTCACTAAGAAGAAAGCAAGACCGAATCGATTCAGGTCCCGCACTTTTTCCCGTCCCGCAATTGCATAAGAAATAAGCCCAGCGATCACTACACCCGACAGGGCGTATCCGAACGCTTCTCCGCCAAACTCCCCCGACGACCAAATCCACGCTCTGAAAAATGCGAGAAAAATACCGGCAACGATCCCCAAGATCGCGAAGATCCTTAAGAAATCGAACGCGGGCCCGTTGGGAGAACTGGTTGTGTCGTTCATAAGCTACAGTCACTCTTCATTTAGCTACCGAGGGAATGTATGAGCCGGCTAGCCAGCCGTCAAGAGCAACTTCTAGTGCTTCCTGCTGCTATGAGGGGGTAGATTTCTCCGCAGGCAAGGTGCGAATTTTGGCCGCAAGGCAGGCGGGCACTGTCGTTCTTTCGACAGAGTCGAGATGGGCCGTCCTTTTCCGATGCGATTTCGCCCGTCCGGCTGGGAGGGGCGACTATGAAAACGAAGAGTTTCCTGGCATTGGCGTTACTGGTGACAGTAGCTGGCGTGTGTATCGTGGGCCAACGCGACCTACGTGCGGGTGAGGTGACTCCGCCGCCGGGCTACAAAGTTCTTGAACCCATCCGGCATGGCAACCTGACGGTGTTTCCGGTGGTCGCGGCGAAGAGTTATCCGACCGGAGAGTTTATGACTCTGGACGAAGGGCTTCGGTCGGGGGAAGTGATTGTGACCGAGGCTGGCAATGTGCAGGGGCTGATTCGGCGGCATCCCACGCCGGCGATTCGGAGCGAGGGCGCCCAGGTGAACCGGCTGGTGCTGGTGAACAATTCCAAGCGGCCGTTGTTATTGTTGGCCGGGGAGATCGTTACTGGTGGCAAGCAGGATCGAGTGATCGGCAAGGATCGCATTGTTCCGGCGGAGAGCGATCCGGTGGACTTGAGCGTGTTCTGCGTGGAGCCGGGGCGGTGGGTCGCGACGAGCAACAATTTCGGAGCGTCGGAGGCAATGTATGGAAAGACTGTCGGCGGTCCCATCCATGGCAACACAGTGCCGATGGCGATGATGGCGCAGCCGTCGGTGCGCGCCAAGGCCATGGCGGACAAGGATCAGAGCCAGGTGTGGGCGGAGGTGCGCAAGCAGCAAGCGGCGATGGAGACAGTCGAGGTCTCGGCTGGTGCGGCTCCCGTGGCGACGGAAATCGCGAATACATCCTCCTACGCCAAGGTCAACGAGAACGAGGCAGTCAAGAAGCAGGTGGACTCGGTCGCGAAGCCGATCGAGCAGAACTATCAGAGTCTGATCCGGCAGCTGCGCGATCGCAATGCCGTGGGAGTTGTAGTGGCGGTGAACGGGCGCATCATTTGGGCGGATATGTTTGCCAGCACGGACCTGCTGGAGAAATACTGGCCCAAGCTGGTGCGCTCGTATGCTTCTGAGGCGGTGGTCACGCGTGCGAAGGAAGTTGAGGTCGGTGTGAGCCAAGCGCAGACCTTCCTGGCCGACATGGAAGGGCGGCGGGAGATGATCGAGAGCGAACCGGGAATCTACCGTCACACGGAAATCACGGGCGACGGATTTAAGGCGTTTTCGCTGACATCGTTGCTGCCGAAGACGGGCTTCGAAGTGCACGTGGCGAAGATGGCCGATTGAGGAGAGAGTCGTTTATCAGATCTAGCCGCTGGCCTTCTGACTCTTTCCTAGTTCTGCGATCGCGGGGAACGACCGGGGCGGAATCAAAGTGTGATCTGGGGGCATGGAACCGGCGTTGACGGCTTTCGCCAGGAGTTCGAGTGCGGTTCCTGCTGCTGCGGCGGTGATGATGGTGGCCTTCAAGAGTCCGCGGCGGACCCAGTCCTGGCCAGTTTTGGTGACACCGTCACAGCCCGTGAAGGGAATGCTCAACCATCGCTCGCGATCCTTTTCTGTGAGGTCGACAAAGGCTTTTCGGGCACCCATGGCCATGGCATCGTTCTGGCAGATGACGCCTCGAATCTGAAGGTCGCGCGAGGACCCGAGGGAGAGCCAGGACTTTGCCGCGTTATGAGCGCTGCGCTCGGTCCAGTCGCCTTTCAGGGTTTTCAGCACGACGGCGGCTGGCTTGGTGGAGAGCATGCCTTTCGTCCGCTGTTGAGTCGCCGTGCTGTTGAAGGGGCCTTCGATGTAAAGAACGTTGCCCTCGGGAACGAGGACGCTGAGTTGCTTTCCCTGGATTCGCCCGACTTCGGATTGGTCGGTGCTGACCGAGAAGACGGGGACCTCGCCTCCGCGACGAAGCTCGGCGATGTAGTCGGGATCGCTGTTAATAATTCCCCAACCGATGCCCGCCGCGACAGCGGCTTTCGCGACTTGAGGCATCCCGGTCCCGACGGGTTCGACCAGGATCGCGGTGGGATGCTGTATTGGATCCTGAATGATTTTGACGAGTTGCTGAGTCTGGTTCACGGCGTCGTTGTCGGCGTAGATGATTTGGATGTTGACGCCGAGTCGCGTAGCCACTTCGGTGACGGCGACTGCTTGTTCTGCCTGGTAATCGTTCTCTCTTGTGGTAAGAGCAACAACTACGTTCAGTTTTTCCATGGGCCTCGTCGCGGAGTTCCCTTCGGTGCTGGATTGTTTCACAGATTTAAGTGCTGACAAAAGACTTCTACGGCAGGAACCAAACTGATCGATGTTTATTCGACTCTCGAAGACTCGTACCAACTCCGCCAGGCGTTGGAGTCGTTGGGTAAGCGCTGGCCGGTGATGTCATGCAGCGCCTGGAATGCCCAGTTGTGTGTCCGGGCGTCGAGCGCGGGATCGTCGGTGTAGTTCAACAGTTGCGGAACTGCAGAGAGGCGCTGCTCGTGCGTAAACATACCGGACTCCGCCAGACTGCAGGCGGCCCTCTCACGCACGGTGGGGGACGGATCGTCGTGCATAGTCTTCAGCAAGGGCTCGATGGTTTGAGCCGAGCCGACTAATGCCAGGCCTTCGACGGCCCAGCGGCGAGAGTCTTCATCGATATCCTTCAGATGAGTGGTTAAGATTTGCACTACGCGGTCGGTTTCCACGCCGCGGTTTCCCATCAAGCCGAGTGCCCACAGTCCCCAAATCTTCTGCGCGTGATTGGGAGATTCGGCGCTCTTCAACACGTAGGCGAGGCTGGCGGAGTTCTTAGCCAAGCCATAAGCCGCGAGTTCAACTTCGATGCCGGACTGGCGCACGCGCAGGTCATTCGAGTTAAGCGCAGCGGTGGTCAGGGTGGCGATCTGCGAGTCCCACTTTACTTTTCCCTGCCAGCGATCGACGCGAGACGAAATTTGATCGACGGCGCCAGCGCTGTGGCCAACCGCGAGTTCGAGCAGGGCCTCCGCTTGCTTTTGAGGTTTCATGCGATCGAGTTGGTGAGAATCCTTGGCCGAGGTGAGCGGGGCTGCTGGCACGGAAAAAAGACTGGTGAAGCGCGACCAGGCAGCATGAGCACTGCCGGCGTTTGCAGTCAGAACTGCGAGGAGCACTCCGAGAGCAACTGCGAACAGTGGGCCGAATCGTCTCGGGTTCCTCTGCCATCCAGGTGAGCCCGGTCTCGAGATGGGTCCATCGTCATTCAGATCGGACCCAGGGCCCAGCGTGCCGAAGTCCGGCGTTGGCTGCAGGCGCGGATCGGCCACGGACGCGGGTTCCGATTGTGGTGCTTGGTTCGAAAACGGTGGCTGGAACACGTCCATATATAGAAGAGTCTAGGATCACGCGCGAAATGAGGTAAAGTTACTTCGGTTCGAATCCTACCGGGTTCGATGCAGAAAACGCGGTGCGCGACCTGGGAAGGGGCCCCGGAAGGGCATCGCGATTCCAAAGAGTTACCAGGAGGAAGTGATGCGAATGAAGTCCAAGTGGTTGGTATCCATTTTCAGTGTGTCCCTGGCGGCAGTGGCTTTGGCCGCGGCTGGTTCGGGATACCACGTAGTCACAACATACAAAGTTGGCGGTGAAGGCGGGTGGGATTATCTGACCGTCGACCCCGATGCGCGGCACGTGTACATTTCCCGCGGAACGCACGTGATGGTTCTCGATGCGGACTCGGGCAAGGTCGCGGGTGACATCGCCGATACGCAGGGCGTGCACGGCATCGCACTGGCGCCTGAGTTGGGAAAGGGGTTCACGAGCAACGGCCGCGAAGGGACGGTCAGCATTTTCGACATGAAGACGCTGGCAACCAGCAGCAAAGTGAAGGTGGGCGAGAATCCTGACGCGATTCTCTACGATCCGGCAACGAAACGCGTCTTCACATTTAACGGGCGCAGTCAGGATTCGACGGCCATCGATGCGACCAGCGGGAAAGTGCTGGGCACGATCAAACTGGATGGCAAACCAGAGTTTGCGGCCAGCGATGCGAAGGGCGAGATCTTCGTCAACATCGAAGACAAGAGCGAACTGGTGGCGATCGATCCGAACAAGCTGGAGGTTAAGGCAAAGTGGCCGCTGGCGCCGTGCACCGAGCCGAGCGGACTTGCGATCGACCGCAAGAACCGTCGGTTGTACGTGGGCTGCGATAACAAAATGATGGCGGTGGTCGACGCTGACAGCGGTAAGGTGCTGGCTACTCCCGCGATCGGCGAGGGTGTGGATGCAACCGCCTTCGATGCAGACACCGGGTTGGCATTCGCCTCCTGCGGTGGTGACGGTGTGCTCACTGTCGTGAAAGAAGAATCGCCGGGCAAGTTCACTCCGGAGAATGTTCCCACACAGAAGCGAGCGCGGACGTTGGCGCTCGATGCCAAGACGCATAACGTGTTTGTGGTGACGGCGGAGTTCGGACCAGCGCCCGCGGCGACGGCAGACAATCCTCATCCGCGGCCTCCGATGCTTCCTGACAGCTTCGTGGTGCTAGTCGTCGGAAAATGAAACGGCTTTTTCATTAGGAGAGAGCTCCGCTCTGCCTCGCGTCAGTGTTGCTGCTGGCGCAGGGGAGCGGGGCTTACTCCGTGGTGCAGGACATGGGCTACTACTCACCCGGCAGTCGCTACTTCAGTGAGGGGTTCCGCGTCAGAGAGTAGAGACTGGGATTTCACGCACTCGTTCAATCGTATCCGCCTCTTCAGGTGACTTGTCCGGCCGCAGGCGCACGATTCGCGGAAAACGCAGCGCGTATCCGCTCTCGTGCCGGTCGGATTTCATCAAGTTGTTGAAAGCTACTTCCAGGACGATCTTCGGCTCAACGACCAACCGGAATCCCTGATCTTCCAGGGTGTGATCGAGGAACCATCGCGTCATCTCCGCGATCTCGGCGTCGGTCAGGCCGGAATAGGCTTTGCCGATGTTCACCAGCCGGTCTTTGCTCGTATCCCAAACGGCGAAGGTGTAATCGCTCAGGACGCCCACGCGCTTGCCGTGTCCGTACTCGACCGCAGTCACGACGACATCGAGCGTGGCCAGTTCGCGCTTCATCTTGAGCCACGACTTTCCGCGCCTGCCGGGCGTGTAGGCGGAGTTGAGATCTTTGATCATCAGGCCTTCATTGCCCCGGTCCTGAGCTGCGGCAAACAACTCCTCCAGTCCTGCGGGGGATGACACGCGAAAGACCGGGGCACGAATGATGTGAGCGGTAACAGATTCTTCTTCATCTCCGAAAGACAGCTTGCCTTGGGATCCTGGCTTGGCTGCTTTTCCGCTTGATCGCGTACTTGCCTGAGGAGAGCGACTGCTCTCCATCAACAGCTCATCCAGGATTTTCGTGCGCTCCCGCAGCGGACGGTCCATCACGAGCTCGCCTCCGGAGTACAACACGTCGAAGGCCAGGAACGCGACCGGAGTCTCCCGCAGCATCTTGTCGCTGACTTTCTTTCTTCCGAGGCGCTGCTGCAAGACGCTGAAGGGGCGCGCGCGTTGGGCCTGATAATCCCACGCCACGATTTCTCCGTCGAGAATGGCGGTCTGCGACAGTTGAGCCAAGGCGTCCGGTAATTCCGGGAACGACTCGGTGATTTCGTCGCGCGTGCGCGAAAAGAACTTTACCTCGCCGTTCGCTACATGAGCCTGGGCGCGGATGCCGTCATATTTGTCTTCGACGGCAGCGTCTGAGAAGTAGCTCAAGCCCTCTTCGGGCGATGCGATCGGACTCGCCAGCATGAATCCCAGCGGATGGAAGAGTCGCATTTCCGCCGCTGCGAGTCTTCCCTCGGAGGCCAAGCGCACGGTTTCGCCGATGTCTCCGAGGAGCATGTTGGCGCGCTGTGCTTCGATTAGCGTCCCGCCGTAGGCCCGGGCAATCGCTTCCTCGACGAGGCTCTCCTTCAGGCCGATTCGCAGATCGCCGGTCATGATCTTGATGATGTACTTGGCTTCGAGCGGGGTAGTGCGCGAAAGCAAATCGCGCACGATAGCGGCCTTCGCTGCCGGGCCGCGTGCCGCGGCGATCTGGCGAAACGTGGTCTCCACTTCCAGCACATGCAATCCTTGGCCCGCGCGTTCGGGGAGCACTTCGCCTGCGACGGCTCCCAGGTCGCCGTGGCGGCGATAGGCGGCTGTGAGTTCGCTTTCGTCTTTTCCCGAGAGCTCCGCCACAATCTGCCAAAGCGAGCGGCCGCCGAACTGCAGGGTGGTTTCTTCCCAGGCGGGGAATGCCCGTCCTGAGAGGAAGACTGCCGACACGGCCGCCTCGTCTTCCGTACGCGATTTCAGACAGTCCGCGACGATCCCCGTTTTCAGCAGCTTCTTCGTGGTCGCGGCGATCGCCTCGCAAGCTGTTGCCAACTGTTGCATTCAGCTTCGATCCTAACGCAGACGACCTGCTAGCCCGCAGAAAGGGCTTGCTCGGGTCATTGCTCGTCCTAACCCTCTCGAATAGT
>Ga0265316_10002111_pt1 | contig 20899 bp, 8 predicted proteins | sample 4522metaG_FD_202092 | JGI IMG/M metagenome (GOLD analysis project Ga0265316, IMG submission 202092) | Rhizosphere microbial communities from Carex aquatilis grown in University of Washington, Seatle, WA, United States - 4-5-22 metaG | ecosystem: Host-associated > Plants > Roots > Rhizosphere >... | reverse complement strand
TGGGGCCGGGGCCCTGGGGACCGAAGCCTGAGGGGCTATTGCTGTAGGGCTGAGCGGCCAGGCGGATTGTGGTCTCAGGGGGCGAGAACTTGATGGAGTTGGAGACCAGCTCGTTGAGTACTTGCAGAATGCGTTCCTCGTCGGCAAGGACCGCCACGGGCGCGGAATCGATACGGAATGTTATGTAGGCCTGAGTAGCAGCGGTGTGTGCTACGTCCGCGGCTCGGCGCAGCAGATCTGCAGCCTGGACCGGCTCCCGGCTGAGCGAGAGTTTTCCCCTTTCCACGCCGTCGAAGTCCAGAATGTTGTTGACCAGCCGCACCAGCCGGTCGCAGTTGCCGATGGCCATCTGAATCATTTCGCGCTGCTTTTCAGGGCGTTTATCGAGTGTGCTTGAGGCGAGGAGCCCCAGCGAGCCTCGCAGCGAGGTGAGCGGGGTGCGCAGCTCGTGGCTCACCGTGGAAATGAACTCGTCCTTCATCTTCTCCAGGCGGCGGCGCTCGGAGACATCCTGGAAGGCTACGACCATGCCCAAGATATGCCCCTCCTCGATGAGCGGGGTGGCGCTGTATTCGACTGGAATCGCGGTGCCGTCCTGACGCCAGAAGACTTCATCGCTCTTGCGGATGGATTCGCTACGGCGCATGCTCTGGAGGATAGGGCTGGTGGCCTTGGAATAGGGGGTGCCGTCGGCGTGGCTATGGTGAATGACCTCATGGGTGTCGCGGCCTTTCAACTGTTCAGGTGTGTAGCCCAGGGCGCGCGCGGCGGCCTGGTTGATGAAGGTTAGGCGGCCGTCGAGGTCAATGCCATAGATGCCGTCTCCCACCGATTCGAGGATCAACTCGCGCTGGCGGGTGGCCCTGTGCAAGGCCTCCTCGGCCTCGTGCTGCTCGGTCACGTCGATGCCGTGGTTGAGGATGAAGGACCGTTCTCCGGGCAGCTCCATGCGGCGGCTGCGGAATGCGATACGGCGGTAGATTCCGTCGCTGCGGCGGAGCGACAAGGCGCCCTGCCATTCGTCTTTGGTTTCCAGGGTCCGAAGGCACTCCTGGAAGGTAGCCGCGCCGGGCGTGTCAAGAAGTTCAGTAACGGCGCGCCCTGTCAAATCTTCGGTGCGATAGCCGAGAGTCTCGGCAGTGAAGGCATTCAGCGAGGTCAGGCGGCCCTCCATGGAGCAGGTAAAAATGAAGCCGAGACTGCTTTCCACAACCTGGCGATAGCGATTCTCGCTGGAGAGGAGGGCCATTTCCATCTGACGCTGGTCGGTTACATCCTGGCCGCTGACAATCAGATACTGGATCTCATTGTTCGGTCCCTTCAGGGGCCGCAGGGTCCAACTCACGCGCCGGGTCAGGTTACCGGCAAGCCGCCAAGCCGTTTCATGCGGTCCGGATACCTGTCCGGCCGCGGCCTCAAGCAGCTTTCCCATTGCCCAGGGCCGGTCATCTGCCTCCAGAACTTCCTCGATAAAGGATCGGCCAGCGGCATCGGCCAGGCTCAGCCCGGTCAATTGCGTGCAGGAGTAGTTCAGGCGCACCATGCGGCCAGCGGTGTCGAGCACGGCAACCAGCGCCGGGACCGAGTCCAGCGTGGCGGCCACAAAGCATCGTTCTATGGCCAGCGCGCGTTCTGCCCGCTGCCGGGCTCGCTGTGCATGCTCCTGGGCCTTGATGCGGCCATAAAGCTCGATCCGCGTAACCGCCAACCGGCCCATAATCTCCAACAGCGTGATGTGTTCCTGGTTGAACCGATTCGGCTCCCGCGACAGAATCGCCAGTGTGCCCACAACCTGCTGTGTACTGGTGATGAGGGGCGTTCCGGCATAGGATCGGCAAGCCTCGGCGCCAGCCAGTTGGATTCCCTGGGGAGGAAATCGAGGGTCCTGCCCTGCATCCCGGATCAGCAGCGATTTTCCCTTTTCCAGCGTCCACTGGCAGGCGGTTAAAGAACGCGCCTGCTCGGGCGCCCGGAAACCGTACTGCGCTTTAAACCACAGGCGATTAAAGTCCATCCAGCCCGTGTAAGCGTAATCCGCAGTGCTCAGTACGGCGGAGAGCTCAGTCAGCTCGTCTAGCACAGGGTCCGGGTTGCGGTCGAAGATATCGAACTCCAGCAGCGGAACCGTTCCTGGCGACTCCCCGAGTTGTTGACTTTGCATCGCGCGCATCAGGCACACACACCCGCTCTCAGTATTGAGCTATTGGTGGTAGATTGCTGTAGCACAAAGGGGGGAATTTAAGGCCGAATGAGTTACGACCTAGGTAACTGAATTGTAGGTCCAATACCCTGCAAAGTAAGTTACCAAAGGTTACCGTCTTTGGTGTAACTCGGCATCCATTCTAGCCGACGCTGGAATCCGGATCCCGGGGGGAGCCTGTTATTCGCTTTCGACTCAGCTACCTGCGGGCAATTTGCAGCAGTCGCCGGCGGCTACCGGCTCGTTGGATCCGGCGTCCAGAATCACCTTCCAATTGCCGTCGGGTTGCTTGCGCCAGATGGTGATGTAGCGGCCGCTGGTGGTAATGGGCTTGCCGTTGGCGTCCTTGCTGTGCCCCTCGAAGTGACCCCAGGTGTACCCGATGTCTCCGGACGGCCCCATTAGAGCGTCGGTGGGGGTCCAGGTGAGCTGGTAAACCTTGGGGTCCCAGTTGGTGGATTTGGTGATGGCGACGCGGCCGATAAGGGGCGCAGCGCCGTTGCCCAGCGCGACGCCGTCCTCGGCAAACCAGTCGGCAAAGGCCGCTCCGCCGCGCGCGAGCACATCTTTGGCAAAGCGGACCTCGAGGTCGAAGAGCAGCATCTTGCCCGGCTTCACGGTGGTGTCAGAGAGCGGGTTGGGAGCAGGCGGGGCATCGGATGTGGGAAACGACAACTGCCCGAAGGATGCTCTGGGAGAAACCATCGCCCCCGCCAGCACGGCTGTTAAAAAGATGCCTCTCCAGATTCCAGATCCGTTTCCTGTCACGTTCCAGCCCTCCCGTTAAACGAAAAAAACTATATGCACATCGTACAACGAGTGGTTTCAGATGGGGGAGAAGAGCATGAAAGGATGAAAGCGCATGGGGATGACTCCATTTTGAAAGCGGCATCTGGTGATGGCGCAGGCATTAAGAACATAAAAGATGTTCAGAAGCTCGGCGTGGCCGAAGTTACCTTCCTTGAAGGCAGCACCGGAATTCGTTCTAACACTTTGGCTAATTGAGTATCGTTGTCATAGCCAGAGCGTATGGCGCGCTCATAGCCACTCTGGGCTATCCGTTCACGCTCAGCAGGGTGGGCAAGATAATAACGAATCTTGTCTGCACACTCCTCAATAGATGAGAAAAACTCAGCTTCCTTGCCTTCCTCGAAGCAAGCCTGATGTCCTGCACAGCGCAGGGCAAGGAGGAACCCGCCGCATGCTGCAATCTCAAATGCCTTGTGAGAGACATCTTCCTCATTCAAATGGGTTAAGAAAGAAAGATTGATCTTCGATTTCCAGATAGCTTCGCGATACTCCGAATCTATAAGCATCCCGCCCCGCACATAGAGTTCATATTCTCGACGATTGAAGAAATTTCGCCATCTAGGTCCGGAGATAGTAATCGGGAGCTTGTACTTTTCGATTAAAGTGCGGAGAAAATTCGGCCTATCCTCATAAGGACTTCCTACGTACGAGACTTCGCGGTCACGGTCGCTATCACACCAGATTGACGGAGGGGGAAAATGCTCAATGGGATCGTAACTCAATTGGGTTTTGACGTAGTTGAGACCCCATTCCCGATAACGGGAAATATCCACGTTTCGGATCAGGCAGTGCAGGTCAAAGAGACGATAAGTTCGATAAAACTGGTACCAGCAACCGTCGTTGCGCGGCCCGAATGGATTGTCCAAGCAATAGCAAACTGTCAGAGCCCGGGATTCCTTTACGCGGCGAATAGTGGCCGAAGTGAAGTAAATAGGCTTGTCTAGCCAGACCACATCCGGCTCTTCACGCCGGACCAAGGCAAGCATATCAGCATTGAGCCGGGAGATCAACGGTCCTATCGGCAACCGATTACGCAGAGTATTCAGTATCTGTAATCTGGAAGGATATTTCATCAGATCGAATGGAACCATATCCTGGTTCAACCGCTCCAACGCCCTATAACGGTAGAGGGAAGTTCGACCTGCGACCAACGATCCAGAGTAGAGGATGCGGTACGTCATGACTTACAAGATTCTCCACATGAAACCGGCCCACCCAGAAAGCACAAACAGGTCAGCTTGGTTATCAAAGTCAGATTGAATCAGGCCTTGGCGGTGGTGAGCGCGCCGAGGTCGTCGGCTAACCTCTCGGTGGAGAAGGCTTCGATAAGGTCGCCTTCCTTGAAGTCGTTGAAGCCAGAGAGGCCGATGCCGCATTCCATGCCGCTGGCAACCTCGCGAGCGTCGTCCTTGAAGCGTTTGAGGGAGCCGATCTTACCTTTGAAGAGCTGTTCTTCGCCGCGCATGACCTTGACCTCCGCGTCGCGGCGGATGACACCGTCTTGAACGCGGCAGCCGGCGATGGCGCCCACCTTGGGGATGCGGAAGACGTTGATGACCTCGGCCCGGCCCGCGTAGTTCTCCTTGAATGTGGGGTCGAGCAGGCCCAGCATGGCCAGGCGAATCTCGTCCTGCAACTCGTAGATGATGGAGTGCAGGCGAATCTGGATGCCTTCCTGCTGCGCCAGTTCGGCGGCCTTGCGCTCGGGGCGGACGTTGAAGCCGATGATGATGGTGTTGGAGGCGGTGGCCAGCAAGACGTCGCTCTCAGTGATGGAACCGACGCCGGAGTGGATGACCTTGATGCGCACCTTCTCGGTGGACATACGGACCAGCGAGTCTGCCATGACCTCGACCGAGCCGGTGACGTCGCCCTTGATGATAAGGGGCAGGTCTTTGACGCCGGCCTGGCGAATCTGCTCGGCCAAGCCTTCCAGAGAGACACGGGAGCTTTTGGCGAGTTGGGCGTCGCGCTCCTTCATCTTGCGGTACTGGGCGATTCCCTTGGCCTTGTCGCGGTCGGCTACGACCAGGAAGGTGTCGCCGGAGTCGGGCATGGATTCCAGGCCGAGGACTTCGACCGGGGTGGAGGGGCCGGCTTCTTCAATGGCGCGTCCGCGGTCGTCGAACATGGCGCGAACCTTGCCGAAGGTGTTTCCGACAATGTAGCTGTCGTTGAGGTGGAGGGTTCCATCCTGAACCAGGACGGTGGCGACTGCGCCGCGGCCGCGGTCGAGCTTGGCTTCGAGCACGGAGCCTACGGCCTTGCGTCCCGGCGTGGCCTTGGGGGCCTTGATGTCAGAGACCAGGCAGATCATCTCCAGCAGCAGGTCGAGGTTGATGCGCTTTTTGGCGGAGACTTCGACAAAGACTGTGCCCTCGGCGCCGGCAGCCCACTCTTCGGGGATCAGGCCGCGGTCGGCCAGTTGCTTCTTGACGCGCTCGGGGTTGGCTTCGGGCTTGTCGATCTTGTTAACGGCCACGATGATAGGCACTTCGGCGGCCTTGGCGTGGTCGATGGCCTCGAGGGTCTGAGGCATGACGCCGTCGTCGGCGGCTACCACGATGACGACAATGTCTGTGACCTTGGCGCCGCGGGCGCGCATGCGGGTGAAGGCTTCATGGCCGGGGGTATCGAGGAATACGATCTCGCGGCCTGAGGCCGGAGAGCCTTCCTTGGTGAAACGAACCTTGTAAGCGCCGATGTGTTGAGTGATGCCGCCAGCCTCGCCTTCCGCAACATGGGTTTCGCGGATGGCGTCAAGCAGGGAGGTCTTGCCATGATCGACGTGACCCATGACGGTGACTACGGGCGAACGGGGGACCTCGAGTTCGCCGGTGTTCTCGGCTTCAAGAACCTCTTCGATGGCCTGGTTGGCGATCTCCTCCTCGTAGCTGATGACGGTGGCAGCGGCGCCGAACTTGGCGGCAACATCCTTGACCATCTCGGCGTCGAGGGATTGGTTGACCGTGACGAAGACACCGCTCATGAGCAGGGTGGCGATCAGGTCTTTGGCGCGGATGTCGAGCTTCTCGGCCAGGTCCTTGACGCTGATGCCCTCGGTGACGGTGATTTCACGGGTGATGGGCAGCGGCTCATTGCCGATTTGCAAACCACTATACCGTGGCGGCGGCACAAAGCCCTTCATCGGGCCTTCTTTGGTCTTTGGGTACTGCGGGCGACCGCCGCGGCCTCTGCCGGGCGTCGCTCGCTGCGGACGAGGTGCCTCGCCGGTGGGCGGAGCACCGCCAGCACGGGGTGGGCCACCAAAGCCGCCTGGACGGGGCGCTCCAAAGCCGGGCCGCGCGCTATAACCAGGGCGTGCGCCGGGAGCTGCAGCGCCACCTGGTCCGGCGTAACCTCCCGGAGTGGTGCGGGTAGGATGCTTGGGCCGCGGGCCGGTACCGGCCGGATACTGTCCTGGAGCACCGCCCGGCGTGCGCTGGGGATAAGCGCCAGAGTTCGCAGAGGGCCTACGGTCGAAGATCGGCTTGCCGCGTTGAATGCCGGGGGCCATATTCCCGGTGCCGGCGGCAGGTTCGGTTGCAACCGTATCGGGCGCCTTGTAGAACGGGCGGGGGCCGGTTTGGGGCATGACCATGCGGCGGGTGGGCAGGGCAGGTGTTGGCGAGGCAGTGTGAGTGTGTCCGGTCGCGCGACGCGTCGGAACACGCGCAGAACCTGCTGGTGCTGTGCCTGCGTTGACCGCAGCTTCGGCTTCAGCACTAAGGGATGGCTCTTCGGCTTCCGGTGTGGAAATCTCGGGGATAGCAGGAGCGGTAATCGCAGCGGGCTCAGCCTCGACCGGTTCAACATCCACTGCGGGGGCCGGCGCGGGGGCGACCGCCGGTTTGACTGCGTGGGCTGCCTTACCGGCAGAGACGGGTGAGGCTTCGCGGCGTACAGGAGTCACTGGCGGCTTGACCACGACGACCCCGGCGGGCGGCGTTACTACTACCACATGGCGCGGGGCGGCAGCAGCGCCAGCCGGCGCCTTGGCCACCACCGGACCGATGGGAGGGCGTGAAGCAATGGCCGGCTGAGCCGGGGGAACGGCAACGGCAGGCGGTGCCTGGCGAACCGCGGGAACCACAGATTTGCGCTCCGGACGTGCAGGCGTAGCAGACTGACGCGCCGCAGGCACGGTCGCAGCAGGGGCTGGCGGCGCGGGCCGGTCCACGGCGGGCGTCACCGGCTTGCGCAGAGGTGCGTGGCTCTTCTTTGCCTCTTCTTCTTTTTCCTTTTGCTTGGCCTGAATGGCCTTCAGCACATCGCCGGGCTTGGAGATATGCGAGAGATCGATTTTGGGCGTAATGGCCTGGGGGGCGCGAGACGCCGGGGTGCTCGCCTGGTTGGCGGACCGCGAACTGCGCTTAAAATGCGCACGAACCTTGGTAGCCTCGGAATCCTCCAAAGAGCTGGAGTGAGTCTTGCCGCTGGCCAGGCCGAGTTCCGCCAATATATCGAGAACCTGCCGGCTCTTGACTTCCATCTCTCGCGCGAGATCGTTGATACGAACCTTACTCATCCGCCTCTTTTCAATATCTGCTATCCAAAGCCCCTCAGTCGCTCATAGCTACCTCATGGCATTGGCCGCTCTTCAGTATTCCCTAGTTGCCCGATTGGCCCTTAAGATTGCGGCACATCCTGCGCGCCGTCCTCTTTGGCCGCCTACTCGTCCGATGTTGCGCTTTCAGTTTCGTCCAATTTCGAGTCCGGCGTCTCCACATCTTCTGCCACGGGAACGCTCTCGATGGCCAGTTCCTCCGCGGAGAGGCCTTCGGATTCCGCCTGGGCTGCCTGGACGCTTTCTGCTTCTTCCAGAACTTCGGCGGCGTTTTCCGCCTCTGCTTCAGCATCGGCCACAACCGCCGGAGCATTCTCGACTTCAGCCTCGCCGGATTCGCCAACAGCTGCTTCTACTGAGACGCCTTCGGCGGTTTCAGCGGCCTGGGCTACGGCGTACTCGGCATCTATCAAATCGCTTTCAGCGTCTTGCGGCGCATGGCCATCTACGCCCTCTTCAAAGCGGCTGAAGTAGTTGCGAACGGCCACGCTGATCTTTTCCAGGGTCTTTTCGCCGATGCCGGGAATCTCCTCAAGCTGCTCGGGAGTCATGTCGGCCAGGGCCTCGACGGTGGTGATGCCGGCCGTCACGAGTTTTGAAATGATGCCGGCACCCAGTTCGGTCACCTGCTCGATAGGTGTAGAGGGGCCGCCAGAGAGAGCTTGCATTTGCTGCTCAACCTCCTGGCGCTTCTCCTCTTCGCTCTTGATGTCGATCTTCCAGCCCAGCAATTTGGCCGCCAGGCGCACGTTTTGACCCTTTTTGCCAATAGCCAGAGACAGTTGCGTGTCGTCGACGATCACTTCGAGCTGCTTATCGGTCAGGTCCGCGATGGAGACGCGGCTGACCTTGGCCGGCTGCAGTGCTTTTTCAGCAAAGGTGGTGATCTCGTCAGAGAACTCAATGATGTCGATTTTTTCGCCGCGCAGTTCGCGGATGATGGACTGCACGCGCATACCCTTCATGCCCACGCAGGCGCCCACGGGGTCAACGTCCTTGTCACGGGACTGAACTGCGATTTTAGTGCGCTCGCCGGCCTCACGAGCAATGGCGCGGATGGTGACCGTGTTGTCGTAGATCTCTGGGACTTCAGACTGGAAGAGGTTCTGCACCAGCTCCGGAGCGGCACGGGAGACGATAACCTGGGGGCCCTTGGCGGCGCGATCCACCTTGAGCAGTACCACGCGCACCCGCTCGCCGATCGAGAACTGCTCCAGCCGCGATTGTTCGCGCTTGGGGCAGCGGGCTTCGGCCTTGCCCAGGTCGTAGATAATGTCCTGGCCCTCGATCCGCTTCACGGTCGCATTCAGAACTTCCTTTTCGCGGTGGGCGTACTCATTGAAGACCGTGTCCCGCTCCGCCTCGCGCACCTTCTGGAAGATGACCTGCTTGGCAAGTTGCGCGGCGATGCGACCTAGCGGACTTGTGTCTTTGTAGGTCCGGATTTCGCTGCCCACCTCAACGCCTGGAGCCAGTTCATTGGCTTCTTCCAGCGTGATCTCGTTCAGAGGATCTTCAACCTGATCCGCGTCAGCAACCACGGTCTTGTAGATGTATGCCGTGATCTCGCCGGTCTCTTTGTTCAACTCCCCGCGCATATTCTCCTGGGTCTTGTAATACTTGCGCGTGGCCAGGGCAATGGCCTCCTCGACAGCGCTTACGACGATGGCGGGCTCAATGCCCTTTTCCTGGCTCAAGAGCTCGATACTCTGGTACAAAATGCTGGCCATACTCTGCTTGCTTTCTCGTGTGCTTCTTGCGGCGGGACCGTTTGCGGCCTGCCGGTTCAATTGAATTTCATTGACGAAAAGGTGCGTAAACCCCTAGATCTCCGGTACCAACTGCGCCTTCTCGACGTTGTCCAGCGCAATCTCCACCATGTTTACACCGGCCTTCCGGCTTTTGCTGTTCTGCTTTACCGCGTTCAAATCAAGCGTGATGCTTTTCTCTGCTCCCGCCGCCAGCCGCCCCTGCCAATGCCGGTTGTTGCGGATTGGCTCTAACGTTTGCACCTTTACCAGGCAGCCTAAAAACCTCTCAAAATCCTCCCGCCGGGTCAACTTGCGGTCCAGCCCAGGAGAGCTTGCTTCCAGTGTGTACTCCGCTCCCGGAATTAGGTCCTCCACATCCAGCAGTACGCCAAAATCCCGGCTAAAGGTCGAGCAATCCTCGTGCGTGATGCAGCTCAACTGCTCGACGCTTAAAGTACCTTCGACCAGCCGCTCCGGAAGCGCCGGATTTCCGTTTCCCGCGGCCGCAATTTCCGCCTTCAGTTGCGCCCGGCCCTCGGCGTTCTTCTCCAGATAAACCCGAAGGGTGCGCTCTTTCGCAGGGCCGATGAACTCGATCTCCACCACGTCCAGCCCATGCGAAGCGGCCACTCGTGAGGCCGCCGATCGGATTTCGTCCAGCTTGACCGCCATCGCTCCCTTGCTGCCTACCGGGCGGATAATACCCCGAAAAACCTGCTGAAAAGCTCGAGGCTTTTGCCCCAAATAAAAAGTGGGCTATGAGCCCACTCATCTCTCCGCCAGCCGGCGTACCCACGGCAACTCAGGCGGACAAACTCGTCTGCATCTCTAGCATACGGCGAAATGCAAGGAAATTCAATGGGGAAGTGGGGCAAAGGGGGGATTTTCGCCCGGTTTGGGGACGGGAGGGTCGAGGTTCATGGTTTCCCAATTCTCTCCGCCGCTACAAATGAGGCCGGCTAGAGGGTGGCCAAAGCGGCCAGCGGATATTTCAACGTGTCGAGCAGCCACTCCCCATTCTTCCGGACTTCTGCAAGCAGCTTCTCGTTGAGCCGGTCTCTTTGATCGAACAACCGGTAGCCGGTTCGTGAGCGAAGGTAGCCGCGGGCCGCCGGATCTCGCCTGAACAACTCCTCTTCGCCGTCCGCTTTGGCCATCTGCTCGTAGCGGAGACGCTTATCGAGCAGCGCTTTTACAATAAACGGCATGACGATCGAATAATCTGCCTGCATGCTTTCAGTGGTTTGCATGTAGTGGTCCTTATCGACTTTGCCCCAGGTAACTCCTTCCGCCGGCGGACAGGAGGAGAGAGAACCATCGGTGACAGGAGCAGTCGTGATCTGGACATCGAAGAAGTAGCCGCGAATGTCGGGCAGTCCCAAGACCTGGCCCAGGGCGGGTTCAGGTTGCAGGTTGAAGTTTTTGGGCACGCCTCCGCCCAGAATCATAGTTGCCAGCGCGCGCGCTGGGTTCTCAAATAGTCCCCAGAAATGGTAGGCGCAGGCCTCGAATATCTCACCGTGCAGGTCCAGATCGAAGCTGTAAGCAGGGAGCAGACCCACCTTGTGCATGGCCCAAAGCTTCATCGAGTTCAGGAAGATGCTGCCGTCTCCGGGCGCGCCGACGAAGATGGGAATCGCCAGGCGATGGCAAGCGGCAAGCAGACCTTCCGGCGCGTGGTTGGCCTGCTCCTGCAAGCCGTAGATCCTGCCCAACCGGTTACGGAACTCTGTGCCGGTCATCTTGCTTTGGAACTCCGGCAGGGAGAGGCAGGCGGAGATAAACCGGTCCTGATCGAAGAGCACACTTTCGTCGAAGGCCATATCCGTTACGCGGATCGTTCCTTCAGAGCGGAGGGCACCGTCGTCAGAGTTGATCGGGACCTCGTGAATCGGGTCCTCGACATAGGGATGCAGAGAGCGGTGGCCATCGTGGTAACAGACAGCGTCGGTGGTGCTGAGATAGGCTACCCAGCCGGTCTCAAGGAGAGGAATCAGCCAGGTACGATGCTGCGCCGAGACAGTAATCGGGCCAGAGATCGCCAGAGTGATCGGGCAACCAAGCCCGATGGCGCGATCGAGGATGCTATAGATGCGGCGCAGGGAGGCGCCTCCGAAAGCGGGCAGGCAGTTCTCAAATACCTCGTCCAGATCGCGGCATTCATCAACGCGGCGAGCCTTCACCGGCCCGCGTTGGTTACCGGGACACGCCTTGGCTGGAAAGGAGGGATGCTCTGACATTTTCCGAGAATATCACAGCACTATCCTTCACCAATGCCGAGGCCTGAGGACCTTTGCCGGGGCCATGGGTGACCACTGCGTCGTATTTTTCCGCGGAAAAACAATGGGCGGCAGCCGAAGCCGCCGCCCATCCGTTGAACTGCTGTTTGCGTTAGAACTCCAGCCGCAGCGAGAGCTGCACCTGGCGCGGGCTATAGGCAAAGTTGGAGTTGGAGTTGCTCACTGAGCCAAAGCCAGCGGCTTTAATTCCAGAGCCGGTCAATGGAACATAGGTCAAGGTCGAGCATTCGCTCTGCGCCTGCCCCGCCACCATCTGACTTGCCGTGCAACCGGTCGTCACGGAGGCGTTGGCCGCCAGGTTGTATGCGGTCGAACTCACGCCGGTTACATTTTGGTGATTGGCCAAGTTAAAGAACTCGCCCAGCAACTGCAAGTGGTATGGCTTGTCGTGCGCATCAATTGTGAACTGCTTTTCCAAGCGCAAATCCGTGACCATCGTGCGCGGCATCTGATATGTGTTGCGCCCGAGGGATGGAATCCAGTAGTTGCTGCCAGCGCCATTCCAACTGGAACTATAGGCAGAAACTGCCGGAGAGCCGGTACCGATGACTGCCGAATACGGAAGGCCATTCTGAGCCTGGAATACAGGGTTCAGGCTCCAGTCGTTTGCAATCCACTTGACCCAGTCGTTTCTCTTGATATTGGGTGAGTTAAGCAGCGCCCAGGCGACCAGGCGGTTGGGAACGTTGAAGTTCGAGTTTCCGTAATTGGCGCCTTTTTTGTATCCATCGATGTTGTATGGGTCGAAGACGCCGCTACCCAGGGTTGTGGTTGCTGAGTTCTGGTTGTAGTCCAGAGCGTGCGACCAGGTGTAGTTCACGTCGTACTGGATCAGTTTGGAGGTCTTGTTCACAACCTCGGCAACCAGGGCGTGATAGCTGGAGTTGATGTTGCTGAACAGCTCGTTCACGGCCCCGAATTTGGGGTTCAAGAGGTTTGATGTAGTGCTGGCGCCCTTCGAGTAGGTAGGCACGACGAAGGTGGTGCCGTTCGTAAGCGGTCCCGTTCCGGTGGAATCAACGACAGTGATGACGCTCTGAATAACGCCATTTGGCACTGCGCCGGCCGTGGTGACTGTATTGGCGTTGGGGTTCAAGTTGATGTTAATGGCGTTGGGCAATTCCCGGCCCAATGCGCCTATATAGCTAACCTGGACCACAGTGCCGCGGCCAACAGACTGCTGTACGGCCAAGTCAAACTCATGCACCTGCGGGTTCTGGAAGTTCTTGGAGAAGAAGTACGAAGTTGGCGTACTAAAGGAGCCTGAAGAAATGATGTTGGGGAACAAAGGCGCGCCGGCGGAGTTCGGCGCGAAGGACGAGGATACGAACTGGCCGTTCGGGCTACCTGTGTTTAGCAGGTTGTTCAGCAGCGCGCCGTTGGTTACGCGGCCAAAGTAGAGGCCGTAGCCGAAACGGACTGTTGTCTTGCCTGTGCCGAAGGGATCGTAAGCGACGCCAACGCGTGGACCGATGTTGTTTTTGTCGCTCGGGTGGTTGGTGAGGTCGGCGGCGGCGGCGAGGGCTGGGCAGGTGCCGGGGCCGGCATAGCCGGCGCACAGGCCGCTGGTTGAAGCCAGGTATGGCGTGAAGGCGCCGGAAGTCGTAACCAGCGACGCATAAGGAGCGGGCAGGCTTTCATAGTCGTAGCGCAGACCCAGATCGAGCGTTATCCGGGGGGTCAGTTTCCAGTGATCCTCCCCGAAGAAGCCGTAGTCCATGGTTGCGAGATCCCAGGCCGACGGGCCGAAGCCCTGCACAAAGGTTCCGCAGGGGGCCGTGCCGGTGTAATTCGTGGTGGCGGAACTTCCTGGAGAGGTGACGGAACCCGTGCTGTTGCATACACCGGTAGAGCTTCCCTCGTTCAGCAGGTCGGCAAAGTAGTTCCCGAGGTAGCTGTAGGTGTAAACGCCGTTGCCCTCATAGGTGTTGTTGAGGATGTCGTAGTTGTGGATCATGTCGATGCCGAACTTGATGGAGTGGCTGCCCTTCTGCCACGAGGCCGTGTCGCCAATCTGCCACTTGCGCTCATCCGGCAGCGCTTTGCGGTAGGAGTAATAGGGCGACCCAAGAGTGAATCCGATCGACGAATCCAGCCCGATTTGCGGCACGTTGGGCGAAAACCCGCCGACTGAGGTTGCAGTGGTTCCGTTTGTGCCATAGAGGTACTGTTTTGTGTACGCACTGAACGGCTGCTGCCCCTCGTCGTTCAACTCGCGGCTGTACTGATAGCGAACTTCATTGGCGATGTTGGTGGTAATCAGACTATCCAGTTTCGTCAAACCGTAGTCCAGTTTCACGTAATCGGTGCCAAACGTGTCAATGGCGTAGGTGTTGGTCGCCTGTGTCTGCACACCGCCGGGCGAATCCCAGCGCAGGCGGTGGAGGAGAACACTGACGGTATTCTTGGCGTTAATATGCCAGTCGAGCTTGGGCGTGTTCAGCAGCTCATCGCCAGTACGGGGAACGGCGCCGAGATCGGCAAGTATATTCACCAGTTGCGTGGAATACGCCGTCGCGCCGAGAGCGTAGGTGTTATAGCCGCCCTTGCCCGCAGCGGTAAGTCGCGCGGCCAATTCGCAGGATTGCTGGTCCGGCTGATACGTCGTTGACGAGGAGGTGAGGCCGGACATATAGCCCGCGGAGGAGCCGGTAATGTTGCAGACGGAGCCACTTGGAGCAGCTGCATCCGGAAGCGTAAAGAAGGTGCTGGGCGTACCCGCCTTGCCGGTGCCGGGGAAGTTACGTTTGTACTGGGCATAGCCATAGAACCAGAAGAGCTTGTCCTTTATCAGCGCGCCGCCGACATCGAATCCCCATTCTTTGCGCCAGTCCTTCGGCTTGTAGGGTCCGGTCACAAAACTGGGCGCGGTCAAGGTGCCGGTGTTGACCGTGTTGGTTGTGAAGGGGTTGAATGCTCCCCACCCGTTGTCGCGGTCAGAGAGATACGCAATACCGTGTAGAGTGTTTGAACCACTCTTCGAGACAGCGTTGATGACGCCGCCGGCGGCGCGCCCGAACTCTGCCGAGTAGACGCCGGTGTTTACCTGGAACTCCGCAATCATGTATTTCGAAGTGGAGTAACCTTCACGCGTACGACCGCGCTCTTCGGAGTAGTAGGCCTGATTGTCATCGGCGCCGTCGATTTCTACGTTGTTCAGTAACGGGCTGATGCCGCGGAAGGCAATCAAGCCGAAACCGTTCGAATCTCCCACAGCGGCTGGAGTCAGCAGCGTCATATCCGACCAGCGACCGCCATTCAGTGGAATATTCTGAAGGGGCGTCTCGCCCAGAACAGCGCTGATATCCGGCGACTCGAAGTTCAGGATGGGCGCCTCGCCGGTCACTTCCACGGTCGAGGTTGTACCGGCGGCCTTCAGGTGCGGCGTGACCGCAGTGGTCTGTCCAACCTGCACGATGACGTTGACCTCCTTGAATGGAGCGAAGCCGGTAGCGTTAACTGTCACGGTGTAGATGGAGGAAGGCAATTGCGGCGCTTTGAAGAAGCCGCTGCCGTCGGAGGTCAGGCGCAACTCGGCATTGGTGCGGTCGTTGTGAATGAGGATGGCCGCGTTCGGCACCAAGGCGCCGGTTGGATCGAAGACGGTGCCCGCGATGGAACCTTCAGTGTAGGTCTGCGCATACAAGGCAACTGTTGCCGAACACAGGCCAAGGGTGAGGAGCGCCAGGCAGATCATGCCGAGGCGTATTCGATTCAGGGTCATATGGGCTCTCCAAAGGTGGATGTGCGTTTAAAGTGGATCGGATTGACGTACAAACGCCGCTGCCTTATGTGTCTCTCTCTTCCTGCGGGCAGTGCACCATCTGAAAGAATTGTCGCATCTTATGCCGTGGAGATTCTCCTCCTCAACGAGAAGAAAATGGGGCAAGAATGTGCAAAAATGGACATTTTCTCCATGGTAAAAATGTGCAAAACTAGGCAATTTCTACATTACAAAGACTCGATTTCAACTGTACACAGGATCGATGAATATCCTGTAAACGACTGATTCCTTCGCCGGTCAACATGGGTACGCTGCTGAACGCGTTCAGGACAGGCGAGAAATGCGTTGTGGCGGATTACCAAAACCAACTCACCGGTCCATATTTTCGTGCAGTCCAAAGGGTTTTTAGATTGTTGCGAGATTTGCGCGCGGATGCCTCATTCAGGCGTCCAGATTAGTCACGTACGCCGAAGACATATCCGAAAATATTAAATCCGGTTCCGGAATTCTGTGACTGCAATCACTCGACAGTGTTCGCTGCGGGTGGTAGCCTTCGGATGTCTGTCTCCCCGGAATAAATACGTCACGATTTCCGGGCCGATCGTGCGGGCGATATAAACATTTCTCGTTGGAGGACTTGTGACTGCTCAATATTTGGAGTACTTTTTTCTGTCCGTGAGCGTGCTAACGCTCTTTGTGGCCTTCTTCTTCGTGCGCCAGGTCATCGCCTCTGACCGGGGAACTCCGGATGTGCAGAAGATCGCCGGAGCCTTCCTGAAGCGCCGGTACAGGACCGTGGCGGCCCTTCTGCTCCTGCTGCTTCCCGCATTCGCCAACGCTAAGGCGGAGGGCGGGGGCGAAGCCAGCCTGACACTGCCGGATTTGTCGAGCGTGAATTTTCTCGGCATCGACGGAAGATCCCTTCTGATGATCGGGTTGCTCTTCTGTGCCGGCGGCCTGTTGTTCGGCCTGGTGATCTACAGGCAGTTGAAGAACCTGCCGGTTCATCGCTCGATGCGCGAAATCTCGGAACTGATCTACGAGACCTGCAAAACCTATCTGGTGACGCAGGGCAAGTTCATTCTTCTGCTCTGGGCTTTCATCGCCGTCATTATCTCGATGTACTTCGGCTGGCTGGCGCCGGTGGGAAATGTCGCTGTTACCCTGCCCATCATCCTGGGGTTCAGCCTGGTCGGCATCGCGGGCAGCTACGGGGTGGCGTGGTTCGGCATTCGCGTCAACACCTTTGCCAACTCGCGGACGGCGCACGCGGGATTGCGCGGCAAACCGTATCCTTGTTTTGCGATTCCGCTGAAAGCCGGCATGAGCATCGGCATGTTGCTGATCTCCGTCGAGCTGCTCATCATGCTGTGCATCCTTCTGTTCGTCCCGGCTAATTACGCCGGCCCCTGTTTCATCGGCTTCGCCATTGGCGAATCCCTGGGCGCCGCGGCGCTGCGCATTGCCGGCGGCATCTTCACCAAGATCGCCGACATCGGCTCCGACCTGATGAAGATCGTATTCAAGATCAAGGAAGACGATGCCCGCAACCCGGGCGTCATCGCCGACTGCACGGGCGACAATGCGGGCGACTCGGTCGGCCCCAGCGCCGACGGCTTCGAGACCTACGGCGTCACCGGCGTGGCCCTGATCACCTTCATCCTGTTGGCCGTTCACGATCCCAAGACACAGGTGCAACTGCTGGTCTGGATTTTCGTGATGCGCGTGGCCATGCTCGTCTCCAGCTCGGCCGCTTACTTCCTCAATGGCGCCATCGCCAAGGCGAAATATGCGAACTCCGACGAGATGGACTTCGAGGCGCCCTTGACCTCGCTGGTTTGGATCACCTCCATCGTTTCCATCGTCCTGACCTTCGTCGTCTCGTTCTACATGATCCCCACTCTCGGCGACGGAACGCTGTGGTGGAAGCTGGCTTCCATCATCTCCTGCGGAACCCTGGCGGGCGCGCTCATCCCCGAACTGGTGAAGGTCTTCACTTCAACCAACTCGGCCCACGTGCAGGAAGTTGTCACCTCCGCCAAGGAAGGCGGAGCCTCCCTGGGAATCCTGTCGGGACTCGTGGCCGGCAATTTTTCGGCCTACTGGCTGGGATTGAGCATGGTCGCACTCATGGGATTGGGCTACTTCTTCTCGACCGGCCCCTCCATGGATGCCCTGATGCTGGCTCCAGCCGTCTTCGCCTTTGGCCTCGTCGCCTTCGGCTTCCTAGGCATGGGCCCGGTCACGATCGCCGTGGATTCCTACGGCCCGGTCACCGACAATGCTCAATCCGTCTACGAACTGTCGCTGATTGAAACTCTTCCCGGCATCGAAGCCGAGTTGAAGAAGGACTTCGGCATCGACGCGAAGTTCGAACGCGCAAAGTACCTGCTGGAAGCCAATGACGGCGCCGGCAATACCTTCAAGGCTTCGGCCAAGCCGGTGCTGATCGGCACCGCCGTCGTCGGCGCAACCACCATGATCTTCTCCATCATCATGGCCCTGACCCATGGATTGACCGTTGGCAAAGAGAACCTCTCGCTGCTGCACGCGCCCTTCCTGCTCGGCTTGATCACCGGCGGGGCAATGATCTATTGGTTCACCGGAGCTTCCATGCAGGCGGTCACCACTGGCGCTTACCGCGCGGTGGAGTACATCAAGGCAAACATCAAACTGGAAGGCGCGGAGAAGGCCTCGGTCGAGGACAGCAAGAAGGTGGTGGAAATCTGCACCAAGTACGCGCAGAAGGGGATGTTCAACATCTTCCTCGCCGTCTTCTTCGCTACCCTTGCCTTCGCGTTCACTGAGCCGTTCTTCTTTATCGGCTATCTGATCTCGATTGCGGTCTTCGGCCTCTACCAGGCGATCTTCATGGCCAATGCCGGCGGCGCATGGGACAATGCGAAGAAGGTTGTAGAGGTTGACCTGAAACAGAAAGGGACGCCTTTGCACGACGCGTGCGTAATCGGAGACACCGTCGGCGATCCCTTCAAGGACACCTCGTCGGTGGCATTGAACCCCGTGATCAAGTTCACCACCTTGTTCGGATTGCTTGCTGTCGAGCTGGCCGTGACGCTTACTGCGAAGAACCCTCTGCTGGCAACCTCGCTGGCCGTCGCATTCTTCCTGGTGTCGGTGTTCTTCGTGCACAAATCCTTCTATGGCATGAGGATTGAAACCAAGGAAAGCAACTGATTTCTGTCTAGCAAATCAGAGAAGACGCCGCCTGGAAATGGACGGCGTCTTCTTTGTAAAGTATGGCGGAATACGCTCTTCAATTAACGTGCGCAGTCGTGTTTGTGATGGCGCCTTTGTTCCTCTAGCGCCGTAGCAACCGCCCGGGGTCCCAACTTGAATAGCGGACTACCAAGAAGACCCAACGGCCCTACGCGAGATTGCGTGGGGCCGTTTAGCTTCTTGCTCTCTACATCTATTTTGCATTGCGTTTAGCTGGCGGTTCACTCGACCATCATTTTGCGCCAGGAGGTCAGGGCTGGGAGGAGGCGCGCATGGCATCGATGGCGGCGGTCATGTCGGCGGCGAGAGCCTGCTGTGCCTCGGGGGCCAGCTTGGCGTCGTGGCTGGTGAGGTAGAAGACGTCGATGGCGCGTTCCCCTTCGGTGTCGATCAGGGCTACACGAATGTTGCATTGGTGGGTACTCAGAGTAAGTGCAATCCGGCGAAGCAAGCCTGGAACATCCTGGGCCACAACCTGCAGCAGGGTCGAGTGAGTTGAGGATTCGTTGTCGAACTCCAGATGCGTGGCCACCTCGACCTTGATATTGCCAGGGTGGCTCATGTGGCTACGCGCTTCGAGCAACTGATCGACAGAAACCTTCTGCGCCACAACATCGTGCAGATTGGCCAGGAAGCGGTCCTTTTCGCTGGGGTTGAGTTCAAGGGTGTGGAAGGTGTCAGCGAATTGGAAGCTATCGACGATGACCCCGGAGTCGTTGGAGAAGGCGCCGGCCTTGACGATATTCATGCCCCATGCAGCCAGAGCGCCAGCTACGTCGGCAAAGAGGCGTGTTCGGTCGCGGGTAATCACGGTGAGGTCGAAGAGCTGGCGGTTGGGGCGCAGGTCTAGCTGAACATTGTCCTGGTCCAGGTTGAGGGCCATCAGAAAGTGATTGCGGATTTGCTCGGGGAGGCGGGTTTGGAGGTAGCGCTGAGGCAGGCCTTCAAGGAATTGTCCCAACGCCTCGTATTGTGTGGAGGGAACCATAGAGCGAAGGCGATTAAGCAGCGTGGGGTCGATGGCGGCGTGGTAACGGACCTCGTCGACGCTGCGATCCATGAAGTTGGCGGTGGACATATAAAACTGCCATAGGTTCTCGGCCTTCCACGGTGTAAGCGCCTCGGGGTTGACGGCCTTGATGTCGGCGAAGGTCATCACGGTGAGCATCTTGAGGATCTGCGGGTTGCCAATCTTCTCAGAGAAGCCGCGCACGTTTTCGAGGTCGAAGATGTCGCGGCGCATAGCGGCCGACATTTCAAGATGAAGGCGGATGAGGTTGAGAATGGATTCCCGTTCCTCGGCATCGAAGTCCAGGCGGGCGAGGAATGCATCGGCCAACTCGACGCTCTGGCCGGCGTGCTCGCCGGTGCGGCGCGCCTTGCCGGTGTCGTGCAGCAGCAGAGCAAGCAGGAAGAGATCGAGGCGATCGATTTCGGGCAGCAATTGAGTCAGGCGCTGCTCGTAGTCGTGGGCGGGCTGGCGCAGGCCATGCACATTGTCGATGGTGAGGAAGGTGTGCTCGTCCACTGTGTAGCGGTGATAGCTATCGCGGATAACCAGGGCGTCGATGCCGTGAAACTCGGGGATGAGCATCTCCAGGACACCAAGGGCGTGCATGGTCCTTAATGCATGCGCAGCATGGGGGCCGAGCAGCACTTCGCGCAACGCATTCCAAAGATAAGGCCCTTCGGGGATATGGATGGCCAGAGCGGGCAGGGCATCGGTGATGCGATCTTCAGCGGCCTGGGAGAGGGTGTAGCCGTTAGTGGCCATGAGCGAGAAGATGCGCAGGATGGCGCTGGTGTCGTTAAACTGCGCTCCAGGGACGATGTCGATGCGGCCCTGGTCGAGGAGGAAGTCAGTTCCCGCGATGGGAGTACGACGACGGCGGAACTGGCGATAGAAGCTAACTGGGGCGGGCAGGTGCTCCATGAGCAGTGCGGCGCGGCGGTAGACGACGCGGGCGTGGCGGTAGTAGGTCCGCATCCAGTAAGAGGGATCGGCGGTGCCGCGGGTCTCCAGGCCGATGGAGTTGGCCGCGGCCTCGTCCTGGGACTGCCAGTCGAGGTTGTTGTCGTCGCGGCTGTGACGAAAGTGGAGAAAACATCGGGCGGCGGCGAGGAAGTCGAAGGCGGCCTCGGCGTCGCCACGAGCGCTCTGGAAGACGCCGCCCCGCTGCCGGGGCCACTCTTTGGTCTCTTTCAGATGGAAGAGCAGCGCGAACCAGACAGCCAGGTGATAGTCGCGCAAGCCACCGGGACAGTCCTTGAGATTAGGTTCGAGATGGAAGATGGTGTTGCCGAACTTGG
>Ga0265316_10002109_pt1 | contig 20911 bp, 18 predicted proteins | sample 4522metaG_FD_202092 | JGI IMG/M metagenome (GOLD analysis project Ga0265316, IMG submission 202092) | Rhizosphere microbial communities from Carex aquatilis grown in University of Washington, Seatle, WA, United States - 4-5-22 metaG | ecosystem: Host-associated > Plants > Roots > Rhizosphere >... | reverse complement strand
GGATTCCTGTACCTACAGGTGAATCCCGTAACCACAAGGTGAAAGTCGAAGACGATGAGCCCGAAACTGCTGGCCATCGCTGGCCCGTTGCACGGCGCAAGCTATGCGATTGCCGATGAGCGCCTGACCATCGGGCGCGACCCGAACAATCAGATTTCCGTCCCGGACCGCCTGGTGTCCCGCGAGCACTGCGTCATCGTCAGAGAGGGCGACGGTTTCCTCCTTCGCGATCTCGGCAGCCACAACGGCACCCTGGTGAACGAACTTCCCGTCACGGGCCAGCTGCTGGCGCATCGCGACACCATCACCATCGGACAGACGGTTTTTCAGTTTTTGACCCGCGACGATGTTGTCTTCGACGACCCCGTCGGCACCGCGACTCTCTCGCTGCCCGCGTTTCGCGATGGCCCGCGGACCCCGCAGCTCGCAGCCGCCGATCTCCAGGCTCTGTTGCGCGTCAGCACCATGCTGCATTCGTTTCATGCCATGTACCGGGGCCGCGGTTCCTCCGCCCGGAACCTGCTGGAGTCGCACCTGCTGTCTCTGATCCTGGAGGTCATTCCCGCCGGCCGTGGCGCCATTCTGCTCTATGAAGAGAGCCTTGACGAGCCCTCCTCCCTTTCTATCGAGGACCGCAAAGGGCAAGTGAACCGTCCCGTGACCATCAGCCGTGACATGGTCAAGCGCGTGTTGAGCGAGGCCTGCGCCCTGCTGGTGGAGGACGCCTCGCAGACCCTGCTGCTGGCGCCCCTGACGATTCGCGGCCAAGCCTGCGGTCTGATCTACCTGGAAGGCCCGGCGCTCTCCGAGTCGCACCTACAGCTTCTGGTGGCCACCGCGCAACTGGCGTCCATGGCCATGGAGAACGCCTTTCAACTGGAATGGCTGGAGACCGAAAACGAGCGGCTCGAAGCGGAACTGCATCCGGACCATCACATGATCGGCGACAGCCCGCCGCTGCGTAAGTTGCAGCGCGACATCGCCCGCGCCGCGCAAGCCAATTCCACCGTGCTCATCCTGGGGGAAACCGGCACCGGCAAGGAGTTGGTGGCGCGCGCCATCCACCAGAGCGGCCCCCGCGCCCGCAAGCCGTTTGTGGCGGTGAACTGCGCGGCGCTCTCCGAAGCCCTGCTCGAGAGCGAGCTGTTCGGACACGAGAAGGGCTCTTTCACGGGAGCGATCGCCCAGAAGAAGGGCCGCCTGGAGATCGCCGAGGGCGGCACTGTCTTCCTGGATGAAATCGGTGAGATGCCGCTGCAGTTGCAGGTCAAGCTGCTGCGGGTATTGCAGGAGCGTCAGATGGAGCGGGTTGGCGGCACGCAGCCGGTCAAGCTGGATATCCGCCTCATCGCCGCGACCAATCGCAACCTCGAAGAGGAGGCGCGCGCGGGACGGTTTCGGCAGGACCTTTACTACCGTCTCAACGTGGTCACGCTCCGCACGCCGGCGCTGCGGGACCGGCGCACCGACATTCTTCCGCTGGCCATGCACTTCGCGGCCAAATTCGGCCAGCAGTGCGGCCGCCGGATGACGGGCATCGCCCCCGAAGCGCAGGCGTACCTGGCGCACTACGAATGGCCGGGCAACATCCGCGAGTTGGAAAACGCCATCGAGCGCGCGGTGGTACTGGGCTCCGGCGACATGATCCAGCTCGAAGACCTGCCGGAAACGATCCGCGAAATCGCGAAACCCGCCGGCGTGGCCCGCGCCCTGCCGCTTCAGGATGCGATTGACGAGGCGAAGCGGCAAGCCATCTCCCGGGCGTTCGACCAGGTGCGGGGCGATCACGCCGCCGCGGCCGGCCTACTGGGCGTGCACCCGAATTACCTGTATCGCCTGATGCGGAATTTGGGCATGCGGTGAAGGCGACACGGCGAGCGACCGATATTGCTAAAATAATGCTGTGGGCAATATGGACTTTGCCTGGGACCGTCGCAAAGCTCGAGCCAACCTACGAAAGCACGGCGTCTCGTTCGAGGAAGCGCAGACTGTTTTTCTGGACGACACTGCCCGCTTGATCGATGACCCCGATCACTCCGACGAAGAAGATCGGTTCGTGTTGCTGGGTTACAGTTTTCGGGCGCGGTGCCTGATCGTCAGTCACTGCTACCGGGAATCCGATTCCGTAATCCGGTTGATCTCGGCCAGACGGGCGACCGCTCCGGAAGAAGAAGTGTATTGGAGACTCCGATGAGAAGCGAATACGATTTCTCCCAATCTCGCAAGAACCCATACGCCAGCCAGCTCAAGCGCCAGATCACGATTCGGCTTGACAACATGGCTGTGGACTATTTCAAGAAGATGGCGGCTGAACTGGGGATGCCATATCAGAACCTCATCAATCTGTTCTTGAGAGACTGCGCCCTGGAAAAGCGCCGGCCAGCCATTCAATGGGTCCAGCAGGCGTCGAAAGAGCGAGCGCGCCGCTGACAGCGCCGGGTTGCTCGTAGGGACGCCTGGAAGCCGCCGAAGTCACTTGGCTGGAGCGTCCGTCTTAGCTGGCTCGGCAGGCGCCCCGCCTTTCATCTTCGCCAGGGCGTCATCCACGCGCTTCTTGAACTCATCCGCGTCGTTGTGCTCAATCCCGCTGTAGTTCGACCCGATCTTGATGTCACACGCCGCGCCATTCGATTCCAGGGCGACATGGTTGGTCCGCTGGAGGATCGCTCCGCCGGCGCTGATATGAACGGCGTGCTTCACATGGTAGGCCGCGGTCATCGTGGTCTCGTTAAGCTCGACCTTGCTGTAGTTCTCCTCATTGCCTAGCGTCTCTTTGACCGCCGTCCAAACCTCGCTGCAAGGAAACGAATAGCTGCTCTTGTGGCTCTTACCGAACGCCGGCAGGGCCAGAGCAAGCGACATAAGGGCAACAACTAAGAGTCTCGTCTTCGTCATGGCATTTCTCCTGGTACCGCATCTCATACCAGGTCAGCGCAGCCCAGCGGCAAAGTGCCTCATGCCGGATGCAGGTTCCTTCCGATCACACTAGGACGGCCGATCCGCGAACCACGCGCTACCAGCCCTCCGCCCCCGGCACTCCTTCCCAGGTCCCGAGCGGCAGCCCGCAGAATCTGGAAACCCATCGTGCCCTGCTGGCGTAGAATGATTTACGATCCGAGTGTCTCAATTCAGCGGAGGCCCCCGATGACAACAAATCGACCACTGTGGATTCCCAGGGCGGTCGGCATTCTGCTGGCGCTCTCGACTGCTGCGTTTGGCCAGTTCACGGCGGCCCCGGGGAGCCCGTTCCCGGCGGGCACAGGCCCTGGCTCGGTGGCGGTGGGGGACTTCAACGGGGATGGCAAGCTGGACCTCGCCATCGCAGATGCGCGCAGCGACAGCCTGACGGTGCTGCTAGGCAACGGAACCGGCGGATTCACGGCTGCCCCCGGGAGCCCGTTCCCGGCGGGACAGACTCCCGTCTCGGTGGTGGTGGGGGACTTCAACGGGGATGCCAGGCCGGATCTCGCCATCGCAGACCTCTCCGGCTACGTGACGGTGCTTCTGGGCAACGGAACGGGTGGGTTCACGGCCGCCTCGGGCAGCCCCTTCCCGGCGGGATCGGGTCCTGAATCCGTGGCGGTGGGGGACTTCAACGGGGATGGCAAGCTGGACCTCGCCATAGCCAATGGGACTGGCGACAACGTGACGGTGCTGTTGGGCAACGGAACGGGCGGGTTCGCGGCGGCCCCCGGCAGCCCGTTCCCGGCGGGATCGGGTCCTCAATCCGTGGCGGTGGGGGACTTCAACGGGGACGGCCACCCGGACCTTGCCATCCCCAACGCGAACGGCGGCAACGTGACGGTGCTGCTGGGCAACGGGACCGGCGGGTTCACCCCCGCCCCCGGCAGCCCGTTCCCGGCGGGATCGGGTCTTGAATCCGTGGCGGTGGGCGACTTCAACGTAGATGGCAAGCCGGACCTCGTCATCGCCAATGGAGATAGCGGCAACGTGACGGTGCTGTTGGGCGACGGAAGCGGCGGATTCGCGGCCGCCCCGGGCAGTCCGTTCCCGGTGGTGGCCCCTCGCTCGATCGCGGTGGCGGACTTCAACGGCGATGGCAAGCTGGACCTCGCTGTCACAAGTTGGGGCGCCGACACTGTGACCGTGCTGCTGGGCAGCGGAACGGGCGGATTCACGGCGGCCCCGGGCAGCCCGTTCCCGGTGGGACAGGATCCCGAGTCCGTGGCGGTGGGAGACTTCAACCGGGATGGCAGGCCGGACCTCGCCGTCGCTGGCTTCTTCGACGGCAGCCTGACGGTGCTGCTGAACAGTTTCCCGCTGGCTCCGCCCGCCCTGCTATCGCCAGGCAACGGGGCGGCCGGAGTCTTGCTCACGCCGGCGCTGAGTTGGAACGCTTCGGGCGGAGCGACTTCCTACGATGTGTACCTCGGGACTTTGTCCCCGCCGCCGCTCCTGACCACGACGACGGGAACCACTTACGCTCCCGGAACCCTGGTGGTGGGCACGCTGTACTTCTGGCGGGTGGTAGCCAAGGACGGCAGTGGATCGGCGACTTCCGAGACGTGGTCGTTCACGACGCAAGCAGCCGCTCCGGCGGCGCCTGCCCTGGTGTCTCCGGCGAACGGGGCCACCGGTGTCCTGGTCGCTCCGACCTTGGTTTGGAACGCTGCGACCGGGGCCGCCTCCTACGACGTGCACTTTGGCACGGTGTCTACGCCTCCCCTGGTGACGAACACGGAGGGAACCAGTTACTCTCCGGCACCGCTGACCTCGGGCGTAACTTATTACTGGCAGATCGTGGCCCGGAATGGCTCCGCCTCCGCCAGTTCCGCGACATGGTCCTTTACAACCGGCGCTGCGGCGGCGGGACTGCGGTTCGTGCCGGCAGCCCCGTGCCGCGTGGTGGACACACGGGGCGCTCCCGGTCCGTTTGGCGGACCGACAATGACAACCGGCGATTCACGCTCGTTCGCCGTTCCCCAGAGCCCGTGCGGCATTCCGAGCACCGCTCAGGCGTATTCGATGAACGTGACGGTGGTGCCCAAGGGGCCGCTCTCCTACCTGACTCTGTGGCCTACGGGGCAGGACCGGCCGTTGGTCTCGACGTTGAACTCCTTTGGCGGCAGCGTGGTGGCCAACGCGGCCATTGTCCCCGCCGGTCCAGGCGGGGCGGTGAGCGTATTCGTCACCAATCCCACCGATGTCATCCTCGATATCAACGGCTATTTCGACATGTCGAGCGGTGCGAACTCGTATTCGTTCTATCCCGCCACCCCGTGCCGCATCGCCGACACCCGAGGCGCCACCGGCCAGTTTGGCGGGCCTTCCATGTCCACCGGCCAAACCAGGGACTTTCCCATTCCCTTGGGTCCTTGTGGCTTTCCGGCCGCCGCGCGCGGGTACTCGCTGAATGTCACGGTGGTTCCCGCCGGCTATCTGGGCTATCTGACGACGTGGCCCACGGGACAGGTGCAGCCGAACGCGTCCACGTTGAACTCCTGGGCGGGCAAGATCGTGGCGAATGCCGCGCTGGTTCCGGGGGGGAGCAACGAATCGATCTCCGTGTACGTCTCCAACCCGACCAACGTGATTCTCGACGGCAATGGATACTTCGCTGCACCGGGGAGTGCGGGGGCGCTGACGTTCTACCCGGTAACGCCGTGCCGTGTGGCGGACACGCGGAATGCGGTCGGCCCCTTTGGGGGACCGAAGATGGAAGCGGGGCCCGCGCGCACGTTCGCGATCCCGGCCGGCTCCTGCTCGGTGCCCTCGACGGCGGCAGCCTATTCGTTGAACGTGACGGTGGTGCCCGACGGGCCGCTCGCCTACCTCACTACCTGGCCGGCGGGCTCGGCACAGCCGGGCGTCTCCACCCTGAACTCATTCGACGGCAGCGTGGTTGCAAACGCGGCCGTTGTGCCGGCCGGTACAAGCGGGGCGATCAGCGTCTACGTCACGAACCCGACCCACTTGATTCTCGACATCAACGGATATTTCGTGCCGTAGGCCTTCGAGCGTTTGAGCGCGCGGCTCCGTGCCAGCACCGAACCGCGACCGTGAGGCAGCGGACTTGGCGGTCACAGAAGCAGGCAGCGGGGGACGGGTCAGGCGGCGCCCGCCCGCCTCTTCCCGAACACCGCGTAGATCACGAGGCCGATGGCCAGCCACACGAAGAACCGCATCCAGGTCTCGAGCGGCAGGCCTACCATCAGCAGGAAGCAGCAGGCGATCGACAGCAGCGGTGTGAACGGCACCAGCGGCACGCGGAAGCTGCGCGGCCTCTCGGGCTGCGTCCGCCGCAGCACGATCACCCCCGCGGACACCACGATGAACGCGAACAGCGTGCCGATATTCGATAGCTCCGCGAAGGTGTCGATGTCCCAGATCCCCGCCGGAATGCCGACGAAGAATCCCGCGATCCACGTCGAGATGTGCGGCGTGCGGTAGCGCTGGTGAACCTTCGAGAACATGGGCGGCAGCAGCCGGTCGCGCGACATCGCGAACCAGATCCGCGCCTGGCCGTACTGGTAGACCAGCAGCGAAGACAGCATGCCCATCAACGCCCCGGCCGTCACGATCAGCCGAAGACGGTTCATGCCCAGGGTCTTCAGAGCCACCGCCACGGGCGCGTCCGGGTCCAGGTCCTTCCAGCTCACAATGCCCGTCAGCACCAGCGACACCGACGCGTAGAGCAGGGTGCAAACCGCCAGCGTCGCGATGATCCCGAACGGCAAGTCGCGCTGCGGCCGCTTGCACTCCTCCGCCGCCGTGGACACGGAATCGAATCCGATATAGCTGAAGAAAATGATGGAGCCGCCGGTCAGAATTCCGGTGAAGCCGTTGGGAGCGAACGGATGCCAGCGCGTCGGGTCTATCGCGTGCGCCGCCCCGATGCAGAAGATCACGATGGCGGCCATCTTCATGATCACCATCGTGGTGTTTACCTTCGCGCTTTCCCGCACACCGCGCACCAGAATCCAGGTGACGCCCATCGTGATGAGCAGCGCCGGGACGTTGAACCATCCCGCCGGACCGCCGGGGGCGGGGAAGGGCGGATACGCCAGTTTGGTCGGCAAGTGGAATCCAAACACGTTGTCGAGCAGGTCCTGCAGGTAGGCGGAGAATCCCACCGCCACCGACATGTTCGACACCGCGTACTCCAGGATCAGGTCCCACCCGATGATCCAGGCGAAGATTTCGCCCAGCGTGGCATACGCGTAGGTGTACGCGCTGCCCGCGATCGGGATCATCGAGGCCAGTTCCGCGTAGCACAGCGCCGCAAAGCAGCAGGCCACCGCCACCAGCACGAAGGAAACCGTGAGCGCCGGACCCGCCCCCGGCCGTCCGATCTGCGCCGGCACCTGAAAGCCGTTCGCGATAAAGTCGAACAGCGTGACCTTCAGCCAGGCCCAGTGGTCCGGATGCAGCCTGTCGAGGACCTGGGTGATCTTGCCCCGGGCCGCGGTACCCGTGACGGTGAAAATCCCCGAGCCGATTACCGCGCCGATGCCGAGCGCGGTGAGACTCCAAGGCCCGAGCGTCTTCCGCAGCCGCTTATCGGGAGCTTCCGACTCGGCGATCAGCGCGTCGATGTTCTTGGTCCGCAGTAGCTGGGACAAGTTAGCTTTCAGCTATCAGCCGTCGGCTCTCAGCCAGACAGCTATCAGCCGTCAGCCCCCAGCCATCGGCCTCACCGCGGGCCAGCCGAGGCCGTTTGGCTGACAGCTGAAAGCTGATAGCTGACAGCTGCGGAAGCGCTAGCGCTTCCGCTGCCCCTTCACCATCTTCTTCACTTTATGTTTGTGGGAGCCGCGTGCGACGCCCGTGGCGCGCTTGGCCTTGGGCGCGGCTTTCTTGCGCGACACCCGCTTGGCCTTCTTCCGTTCCACTCTGTCTTCAATCGTCTTGGTGTTCATTCGTGTGTCAGTCCTAGGTACTTTTCTACAATCTTCTTCAGGCCGTAGCCCGGAAAGCTGATCGTGATCTTCGCGTCGTCGCCGTCGCCCTCGCGGCGCACAATGGTCCCCCGGCCGTAGCGCGGATGCTCGATCGAAGAGCCCACCGCATACTTCTTCGCGGGACGCGCCGGCGCCGAAACGCGGGGCGCCGCTGCTACCGGAACCGCGGCGGGCGGCACGGCTAGCGGGCGTCCGCGGGCCGCAAAAAACTCAGAAATGTTTTCTAGAGAATTATACGTCTTGCCGGTGTACGTGTTCTTGCGCGCCGCCTCGCGCACCACGTAGCGGTCCGCATAGAGGTCCACCTCGCGAGCCGCGGGCGCCGCCCCGCCCAGCCGCTCGGTGCGCTCTTTGGGGATCTCGCTCAGGAAGCGCGAAGGGATCGACGGCTCCGCCATGCCTCCTCCAAACCGCCGCCGCTCCCGCGCCCAGGTGAGGATGAGCCGCTTCTCGGCGCGCGTCATGGCCACGTAGCACAGCCGCCGCTCCTCCTCCATCGCCGTCTCGGATTCGAGCGAGCGGCTATGCGGGAACAGCCCGTCCTCCAGGCCCGCCACGAACACCACCGGAAACTCCAGCCCCTTGGCGTTGTGCACCGTCATCAGCCGGATCTGCGCCGTGTCGTCGATGCTGTCGGCTTCCGACACCAGCGCCGCGTGGTCCAGGAACTCGGTGACGCCTTCGCCGCGCTCGGCGGCTTCGATGGCGGCGTTCTCCAGTTCGCTCAGGTTCTCGACGCGGGTCTCGGAATCGGGGTCCTTGCCCGCTTCGAGCATCTTCATGTACCCGCTGCGGTCCAGGATCTGACGAAGAGTCTCCTGAAGCTTCTGCGTTCCCGCGCTCAGTCGCAGTTCCTCGATCAGCTTCCGGAAGTCGGCCAGAGCCGCGCCCGCCCGCGTCGCGAAGGCGTTCTCGTCCAGCATACGGCCCAGGGCGTCCCACATGCCGATCCCGTTCTTCACCGAGTAATGCTCGATCTGCTCCACCGTGGTCTTGCCGATCCCGCGCGCGGGTGTGTTGATCACGCGCATCAGGCTGACCGAATCCTGCGGCGAAACCAGCAGCTTCAAATAGGCGAGCGCGTCCTTGATTTCCGCGCGCTGGTAGAAACTGAACCCGCCCACCACCTGGTATTTCCGGCCGTAGCGCCGCAGTGCCTCTTCAATCTGCCGCGACTGGAAGTTGGTGCGGTACAGCACCGCGATCGACTGCCGCGGATTCTCCCGCAGCACCTTCTCGATCTGATCGGCGACGAACAAGGCCTCGTTCTCGCCGTTGTAGCCCTCGTAGAGCCCGATCTTCGAGCCCTCGCCCGCTTCCGTCCACAGCCACTTGCCCTTGCGCTGCGTGTTGCGCGCCACCAGCGAGCTGGCCCCCTCCAGAATGTTCTTGGTCGAGCGGTAGTTCTGCTCCAGCTTGATGGTGCGCGTCCGCGGATAATCGCGCTCGAAGTCGAGGATGTTCTGTATGTCGGCGCCGCGCCAGCTGTAGATCGATTGATCCTCGTCTCCCACCACGCACACGTTCTGGTGCACCTCGGTGAGCAGCCGCATCAGTTCGTACTGGCTGCGGTTGGTGTCCTGGTATTCGTCGATGAGCAGGTGCTCGACGCGGCGGTTCCAGCCCTCGCGCAACCGGTCGTCGTACTGCAACAGCCGTACCGCCTCGAGCAGCAGGTCGTCGAAGTCGAGCGCGTTGGCCATTCGCAGCCGGCCCTCGTACTTCTCATACACCGTGGCCAGCCGCGTCGTCTTCGGATCTTTGGAATTCCGCAGCACGTCCTCGGGCGTTTCCTTGACGCTCTTGGCGTGGCTGATGCGCGAGAGCGCGGCGCGGTACTGCATGAACTGCTTCTCTTCGAGTCCGAGCTCGCGGTAGATCGCCTTGATCAGCGCGGTCTGATCGTCGTCGTCGTAGATGGTGAAGTTGCGCGTGAACCCGGGACGAATATCGGCCATCGACGCGCCGTCCCGCCGCAGCAGCCGCACGCAGAAGGAGTGGAAGGTCGATACGTTGAGGCCCGAAAGCGCGAATCGCCCCGCCAGCAGCTTCTCGATCCGCTTCCGCATCTCGTCGGCGGCCTTGTTGGTGAAGGTCACCGCCACGATGGCCCCGGGCGCGACGTTGCAGTCCTGGATCAGGTGGGCGATGCGGTGCGTGATCACCCTGGTTTTGCCGCTTCCGGCGCCGGCCAGGATGAGCAAGGGACCGCCGTGGTAGGTGACGGCTTCGCGCTGCTGCGGATTAAGACCTTCGAGGAAATCCATCAATATCTGGGAGTTGCCGCCGGGAAGCGTGGCCGGTCGCTGTTATCTCGTGCTTCCAGTTGATTTTAGCATGGAGGGAGGGCTTCAGCCCGCGCGGGGCTTAAGCCCCGCTCAGTCTACAGAAACGGAAGCGCCTTCCCCGTCCGGAACCCCAGCGCCTGGCAAGTAGCGATGGCCCGTGCGTCCTGATCCTTCACCACGATGCTGTAGTTGACCGTCTGCGACGTGCGGCTGATCTCCCGCGCCTCGGCCCTGAGCCGCGCCCCTGGTCTGGGACTGGCCACATACGTCACACTGACGTTCAGCCCCACGGTCACCGTGCCCTCGCTCTGGCACACCGCCTCGAACGCCTCGTCGATCAGCGCGAAGATGGCCCCGCCGTGCGCCCTCCCGAACAGGTTATCCATCAACGCCGGCTCGTAGTTCATCTCCACAGCCGAAAAGCCGGTCTCTAACTCCTTCAGCTCCATCCTGAGGGCCTGCGCGAACGGTTCCTGTTCGATCCCGCGCTCGATAGCCTGCTTGATGCCCGCGTCCATCTCTTCGCGTTCAGTCTAACATCGGTGTAACCTGATAGTTCGCCGGATCGCCCTTCCTTAGAGAATGAGAATGGGCTTCCGGCTGCCGCGATCGGTACGGCATGCTGGTTGAACCTGAGTTGATAACGCGGGCCCGCGAGGGTGACGATGGTGCCTTCAACCAAGTTGTGCAGGCATACCGGAAGCGCATTCTGGGTACCATTGCGCGCCTCATCGGGCGCCCGGAAGATGTTGAAGACGTTGGACAAGAGGTCTTCCTGCGCCTCTATTACTCACTCGACCAGCTGCGCTCTCCCGAGGTCTTCGAGCCGTGGCTCTACAGGCTCACCGTGAACTCGGCGTATGATTACCTCCGCCGCCACCGCCGCCGCCCCGAGGCACGCATGGCCGACCTTTCGGAGCAGCAGGTCATAATGGCCGATGCGGCCGCCGGGACCAGGCAGGACCAGGACGACCAGCGGCAAGCGCGGATTCGGGACATGGTCGGGGCGTTGATGAGCGCCGTATCTGAGCAGGACCGCATCCTGCTTACGCTGAAGGAAATTGAAGGCCTCTCGCTGAAAGAGCTTGAAAAAGTCTACGGCGTGAACGAGAATGCACTGAAGGTGAGGCTTTTCCGGGCCCGACAACGGGTCGTAAAGATGTTTGATGCATCGGCGCGCAAGACCGCCGGTGCAGGAGTATAACCTTGGGGGATAGTATGCCGCAGGATCGGGAAACGTCGGCTGGCGGGCTCGAGAGGCTGTTTACCGCCTATCGGGAAGCCTGCCCGGATCCGGAGCCAGGCGTGGATTTCATGCCCCGGCTCTGGCAGAAGATCGAAGCCCGAAAGGCCTTCTCCTGCCGCCTGAAGCGGCTGGCGAAGGGTCTCATCACGGCCGCTGCAGCCGCCGCTCTGGCCATGGCACTCCTGCTGGCGCCGCAGCACAGGGCCACTCCCTCCTACCTCGAACTGCTGGCCGCCGGGCAGTCGCACGACAACATTGCGGATACCGAGATCGTCCATTCGGCGGCTTACGAGAACCCTAGATGAAGCGAGCCAACCTCTCCGTAGTCGTCTATCTGGCTTTGGTTTTCCTGAGCGGCATTCTGGTCGGCGTCGTCGGCTTCAACCTCTACAACGCGCGCGTCGTGAGCGCCAAGGCGGAGCCGTGCGGCCCCGAAGCGCTCCGGCAGCGATACCGCGATGAGCTGCGAACCCGGCTGCAGCTTAGCCCCGATCAGCTAGGCAAGCTGGACGTCATCCTCGAGGACACGCACCATCACTTCGTCGCGCTCCGGGACAAGTACAAGCCGGAGGTGACGGCCATTCAGAACGCCCATGCCGACGCCATCCGAGCAATTCTGGACGACCGTCAGCGCGCCGAGTACGAGAAGCTGCGCGAAGAGCGGCAGAAGATGGAATCGGAGCGCCACCCTCGCACTCCCGGCTGTTAGCGCGGGTCCGCTGGGGCACTGTTGACGCCTCCAGCACCGAACCGAGACCATGGGGGAGCGGACCCAGCCCGCCAAACGCATGGGCGGAGAACCACCCTCGCAGCCCCGGCCATGAGTGCGTGTCAGGCCTTGGCGGCAGGCGCGGGCTTCGCTTCGGGCTTCGGAACGTTCGCGTACTTCTTGTTGAACCGCTCGATGCGGCCCGCCGTGTCCATCAACCGCTGCTTGCCGGTGAAGAATGGATGGCACTTCGAGCAGATTTCTACGCGGATGTCGCCCTTGTGCGTCGAGCGGGTGCGGAACTGGTTCCCGCACGCGCAGATGATGCTGATTTCGTTATAAACGGGGTGAATCCCGGCCTTCATGTGGAGATAAGTCCTTTCAGTCGATTGTAGCAGAAACGCGAACCCCCGCCCAAGCGCCTGGCTCGGGCGGGGGTTCGAAAGGTAGCCGTCGGATGAACTCTGAGGCTCATCGACGATTGCGAACCTTTAGTGAGGGGCCGGTCCACAGGAACGGGGCCTCGCCACTGGATTCGAAGCCGGCTACGTTAGAACAGTCGACTCAGCAGTCGGCCACCTCACAAGGTCTAGTACAGTCAGATTGCATTTTTCTGGACCACCTCCTTTTTCAGTGATGCCCCATTTTATCACGGAAAACGCCATTTGCCAGTCGCCGGGAATCACGCGCGAGGGCACTCGAATTGCCAATCTGAATGACTGAAACTCAGTGTGGGGCAGGAGGGCATCCTGCGCGCCGCGTTACAGGTCTTCGGCGGCCAGGGGGACGTCGGGATCCTGGCCGGCGGGCGTTTGGACGCCGTAGCGGGCGCGGGCCTCGACGAGCTTCGCCACTTCGGCGCGGGGGAGGGCCTTGGCCCCGCCGAGCAGCTCCGCGACCAAGGTGACGCGCGCCAGATGCTCGACGGTCTCCATGTGAAAGAACGCCTGGTAGACATCGTGGCCATAGGCGACCGCGCCGTGATTGGCCATCAGCAGGGCGTCATGGCCGGGGATCAGCGGGAGCATGGGCTCGGTGAGCGCCGCGGTGCCGGGTAAACCGTAGCCGGCGATAGGCACCGTACCGAGGTGGATGATAGCCTCCGGAAGCAGCGCGCGATTGAGCGGGCGGCCGGCGACGGCGAAGCCGGTGGCGACGGGCGGGTGGGCGTGGAGGACGGCTCGCACGTCGGGCCGCAGGCGGTAGATGGCGACGTGCATGGCGATCTCGGTGGTGCAGCCGGTCGCACCCTCCATCTTGCTGCCGGCCGCGTCGCAGACGATGAGGTCCTCGGGCTTCATCAGGCCTTTGCAGACGCCGGTGGGGGTGCACAGGATGCGGCCGTCGTCAAGGCGGACGCTGATGTTGCCGTCCTGGGCGGCGACCCAGCCCTTCTGCCACATCAGCCGGCCGACTTCGACGATTTCCTGACAGTGCTCGCGCTCGGTTTTTGACATCGGAAAAAGAATTGTAGCAGATGGGTGCGGGGCGGTTCTCGGAAGGCCTATTCCGACCCGATCTTCAACAACTGTTCCGCTTGTTTGAGGGCCTCGCGGGTGAGGCGCTCGCCGGAGAGCATTCGGCCGATTTCGCGGGTGCGGGCGTCGCCTTCCAACTGCTCGATCTCGGCGACGGTGCGGCCGCCGGCTTCTTTCTTCTCGACGTAGAAATGGTGGTCGGCGAAGCCGGCGATCTGGGGCAGGTGAGTGACGCACAGCACCTGGCTGGAAACCGCCAATTGCTTCAGTCGGCGGCCGACCGTTTCGGCGGCGCGGCCTCCGACGCCGGCATCCACCTCGTCGAAGACCAGCGTGGGATGGATCCGTTCGGTGCGCCGCGCAGCGGAGGCGACGCAGGTCTTGAGCGCCAGGGCGATTCGGGAAACCTCGCCGCCGGAGGCGACTTTTTCGAGCGGGCGCGGCTCCTCGCCCACGTTGGGCGAAACAAGAAACTGCACGGCGTCGATGCCGGTTTCGGACCAGGCGGCGGGGCGGACGGCAACCTCGAACGTGGTGCGCTCCATGGCCAGGCTGGCGAGCTCGGTCTCCATTCGTTTTTCGAGTTTGCGCGCGGCGTCCTTGCGGCGCTGGGAGAGCGCGCCGGCGGCCTCTTCGAAGGCGGCTGCGAGGCGCTTCCGCTCGCGTTCGAGGTCGGCTTTGCGCTCGCCGGCGGTCTCGACGGATTCGATTTCGCCGCGCACCTGGGCGAGGAACGCCAGGACCTCCTCCGCTGTTGCGCCGTACTTGCGGTGGAGACGCTCGAGCGAGGCCAGGCGCAACTCAATCTCTTCCAGGCGCGCGGGGTTGGCCTCGAGGTGCGAGAGATAGTCGCGGACGGCGTAGGACGCCTCCTCGACGGCAATGACGGCGCCGGCCAGTCCTTCGCGCGCGGCTTCGAGGCGCGGGTCGATGCGCAGCAGGTCTTCGAGGCGCCGCACGGCCAGGCGGATCTGCGCCAGGGCGGACTCAGGGGCATCGTAGAGGGCGGTGTAGACGGTGTTGGCGGCCTCTTCGAGGCGCGCGGTGTTCTGGAGAACGCGCCGCTCCTGCTCGAGGTCGGCATCCTCGCCGGGTTTCGGGGCGACGCTTTCGATCTCGCGGCGCTGGAAGTTCCAAAGATCGAGAAGACGCAGCTTCTCCTGCTCGGTGCGCTCCAGGTCCTCGAGCTCGCGGGTGATTTTTCGCCAGTCCTCGAAGGTCGCGGCCACGCGGGCGGCCGTGTCGGCCGAGCCGGCGAAAGCATCGAGCATGGCCAGCTGCGCGCCGGCGGCGAACAGCATCTGCTGTTCGTGCTGCCCGTGGATGTCGCCCAGGAACGGCGCCAGATCGCGGAGCAGTCCCACGGTGATGGGGCGGCTGCCGGCGAAAGCGCGCGACTTGCCTTCGGCCGAAATCTCGCGCTCGAGAAGGAGCTCGCCGTCCTCGGCTTCGATGCCCGCGGATTCGAGCAGGCGCGTGAAGGCTGCCTCGCGGGGGACTTCGAAGACCCCCGAGATGCGGGCTCGCGCGGCACCTGTCCGTACCGACTCCTGGGAGGCGCGGCCGCCGAAGAGCAGGCCCAGGGCGTCCACCACGATGGACTTGCCGCTGCCCGTCTCGCCGGTCAACAGATTGAGGCCGGGCGCGAAGCGTACATGCACGCGCTCGATGACGGCGTAGTTCTCGACAACCAACTCGAGGAGCATCGAGGGAATTATAACCGTAACGTGGGAGGCGTGCCTGCGCCGCGATCAGAGGGCCCGCAAGGGGAGCTTGGCCACCTGTCAGGCGGCTCCAGGCAGTTCAATGTAAGCGACCGCGGTGTGGGGCTCGGGAATGGGCTCGCCGTCTTCGCGCAGGCCCTCAAGGTGGAGTTCTATGGCTTCCCGAATGTTGCGCTCAACCTCGTCGGCGGTGCGGCCTGTGGAGATGCATCCAGGCAGATCGGGAACGTAGGCCGAGAAGTTTCGTTCGCCTTGCTCAATAATAACCGCGTACTTCTTCATGGCTTGCCCTTCAGTCCGGCTTGAACCAGGACACTCTTCAGCGTAGCAGGGTGCACATCGTCTCCGGGATGGCCGGGCACCGTTACGCGCCCCTTCTTCAGGGGATGCTTGTACTGGTGATGACTGCCACGGGTTCGCACGAGATACCAGCCGTCGCTCTCAATCATTCTCACCAGATCGCGAACCTTCACCGCTCACGGCCCCTATTGCGTTCCCGGAGGAGTCTTGTCCGTCTTGGCGGGGTCGCCTTTGCGGCGGACCTCTATGCTCAGGCGCTTGATTTTCTGGTTCAGGGTCGAGAGCGGGACGTGGAGGTTTTCTGCGGTTTCGGTCTGGCTCCAGTTGCAGGACTCCAGACGCTCCATGATGACGCGGCGCTCGTACTCGGCTACGATCTCGAATAGCGAGGCGTCCGCGGGCAGGCCGCCGCTTTCGTCGTCGCGGCGGATCCGCACGCCACCGGCTCGCAGCAGGTCTTCCGGCAGCGCGTCGGCGGCCACCGTGGGTTTCGAGGCAAGCACTACGGCGCGCTCCACCACGTTCTCTAATTCGCGTACGTTGCCCGGCCAGTTGTGATCGATCAGGATCTGCATCGCCTCGGGCTCGAAGCGCAGCAGCGACCGGCCGTTCGAGTCCAGCCACTTCTCGTCTTCCTGGCAGTAGCGGTTGAAGAAGTGCTCGACCAGAAGCGGGATGTCTTCTTTACGCTCGCGCAGCGCCGGCAGCGCGATGTTGATCACGTTCAGGCGGTAGTAAAGATCCTCGCGGAACTTTCCGTCCTCGACCAGCTTCTTCAAGTCGGCGTTTGTGGCCGCCAGGATCCTTACGTCCACGCGCACCACGTCGGCCGAGCCGAGCGGCATGAACTCGCGTTCCTGGATCACGCGCAGCAGCTTGGCCTGGGTCTCGACGCCGATGGTGCCGACCTCGTCGAAAAAGATCGTGCCTTTGTTGGCGATCTCGAAGTAGCCCTTGCGCGACGCGATGGCGCCGGTGAAGGACCCCTTGACGTGACCGAACAGCGTGGATTCGAGCAGCTCCGGCGGCAGCGAGCCGCTGTTGACGGCGATGAACATCTGGTCGGCGCGCTGCGAGTTGGCGTGAATCGCCTTGGCGATGAGCTCCTTGCCGGTCCCGGTCTCGCCGGTGATCATGATGGTGGAGCGGCTGGCCGCCACCTGCGTCACCAGGTCCAGGATGCGCTGCATGCGGTCGCTGCGGCCCACGATGTTGGGGAAACTGTAGCGCTGCTTGAGGGCGCGCTTGAGCTGCAGGTTCTCCGTCTCCAGGCGGCGCTTGGAGATGACCTGGGAAATCTCGACCAGCAGTTGCTCGTTCTTCCAGGGTTTCTGGATGAAATCGTCGGCGCCGCACTTCAGGGCTTCGACGGCCGCGTCGATCGAGCCGAAGGCGGTCACCATGAAGACCGGAATCTGGCGGTCGCGCTCGCGGATGTCGCGCAGCACGTCCATGCCGGAGCGGTCCGGCATCATCAGGTCGAGCAGGATCAGGTCGTATTCCCTGGATTCGAGCCGGTGGAGGCCCTCGGCGCCGTTGGGTGCCAGGTCTACCGCATACCCTTCCAGGGAGAGGAGAGCGTCCAGGGTTTCGCGGATGTCCTCTTCGTCGTCGATGACCAGGATCCGGCCTTTGATCGCCGTGCCGGTGACCTGCTCGGCCAAGTCGGGTTCAGGCATGAACCGCTTTCCTCGCCGCGGGGAACTCCAGATGGAATCGGGTGCCTTCTCCGGGCTGGCTCTCGACCTCGATCACGCCGCTGTGCTCGCGCACGATGCCGTAGCTTACCGATAGTCCGAGGCCCGTCCCTTTGCGGGCGCCCTTGGTGGTGAAGAAAGGATCGAAGATCCGGGTCAGGTTCTCGGCCTCGATGCCATGTCCCGTGTCGGACACGTCCACTCCTACGGTGTCGCCCTGCTGGAAGGTGCGCACCGACAGAGTGCCGCCCGCCCCCATCGCGTCCCGAGCATTCAAGAAGAGATTCAAGAAAACCTGCTGCAACTTGCCGGAATTGCCTTTGATGAACGGCAGTTGCTCTGCGAGATCCAATTGTACCTTGAGGCCCGCCTTTTCCATCTGGTGCTGGATCAGGGTGAGGCTCTCGTGAACCACGCGATTCAGGTCCACCTCGTCGAAGGCCGTGGGTGAGGTGCGGGAGAAGTTCAGCAGCGAGTTGACGATCTCGCTGGCACGGAAGGTCTGCTTGGCGATCTTCTCGAGCAGGCGGGACTTCTGGTCGTCTCCGGAAACCTGCTTGGCCAGCATCTGGGCGTAGGTGGAGATCACGGCCAGCGGCGTGTTCACCTCGTGCGCCACGCCGGCCGCCAGCAGGCCCACCGAGCTGAGCTTGTCGGCCTGCACCAACCGCCGCTCCAGCTCGTCGCGCTCGGTGACGTCGTCGAAGATGATGAGCCGGCCGATCCGCTCCAGGTCCTTCGAGATCAGGGGCGCCACCGCCACGTTCAGGACGGTCTCCCGTTGCTGCTGCGCCTGCGGTTCCGCCACCACGGCGGTCGCGTGGCCGTTGCCGCCGTTGGCCGGCATTTCGATGACCTTGCTTTCGATCTTGGGCCGCAAGGCGTAGCGGTAGATGTGCCGGATCCCACTCTCGCCGCCAGGGCCGCCGAACTGCAGCACCAGGTCCTCGGGCAGCAGGTCCGAGAGCGGGTGGCCCACCGCTTCGTCGCGCACAATTCCCGTGAGCTGCTCCAATCTGGAATTCCAGCTTTCGACGTTGTCTTCCAGGTCCGCCGCCAGGATGCCGACGTTGATGGACTCGACAATGTTCTCGCTGTACTCCTTGAGCCGCTCGTACTCCTGCATCTTGCGGGCAAGAGAGCGGTACAGCCGCGCGTTTTCGATGGCGATGCCGACGTAGCCGGAGGCCGTGACCAGCAGTTCCAGATCCTCGCTGGTGAGGAAGTCGCCGCCCTCGGTCCGGCTGACGCCCAGGTAGGCGATGGTCCGGCCGCGCACGATGCAGGGCAGGTAGTAGGTCAATTCCAGATCGGCGATGGTTTGCCGCACCGTAGCCGGCCAGTTCTTCGAGACCACATCGAGCAGGTGCTTGGTCTGTTCGAAGAAGAGGTAGGGGTGGTCGGGTTCAGAGTCCAGGAACGCCAGGTCGTAAGGGCGCCGGTCGTAGCGGCCATTTTCGGCGTCGCGCAGGCGGAAGCGGCCCTCGTCGTCGATCAGGAAGAAAGCGACCCGCTCGATCGCCAGAGTGCGCCGCAGCCGGTCCGCCGCGGAGCGCAGCAGGGCGTCCAGATCGGTCTCGGAGCTGAGCTCGCGCGCGAACTCGATCAGCGTGAGGCGATAGTCGTACTTGTCCTTATAAAAGACATAGCGGTCCAGCATTTCCTGGATCCACTTGCGGATCGGCTGGAAGACGAATGCGGCGATCAGGATCAGCACGCCCGCCGCGGTGGCTCCGATGTCCTCCAGACCGCCCACCCAGAAAATCAAGCCGTAGAAGACCGCCAGCACGCAGATCGTGGCCAGCGTGTAGACGTAGCCCTGTTGGAAAATGATGTCCACGTCCATCAGGCGGTAGCGCACGATGGCGTACGCCCAGGTAACCGGGATCAGCACGAAGAAGAGCACCGCCGCGTCCATATACGCATTCGGCATGGCCCCCAGCAGGACGTAAGGGATCGCGTAGAAGATGGCGAACGGCGCGGCGCCGAGCACGGCTCCCGTACGCAGCCACTTGATCTGCTGCCGGATGATGGGGTCCTCCACACGGCGGTACGTGCGGTGGAGTACCCAGGCCCCAAACAGATAGGTGACGGCCAGGAAAACCACCAACACGCGGTTCAGAAGCCAGTTCAGATCCACCAGTTCGACTGAGACCCGCAGCACTCCCGAGCTGACTCCCATCACCACGGCCGTCATCAGGATGGCCGGCAGGTAGACCAGGATGATCGTGCCGCGCTTCCGGAACCAGCCACGTTTCTCCGGGAACACCAGGCAGAAATGCAGAAAAATCGTCGGCGCGAAAAGGCCGGCCAATATATTGCCGTAGTACATGACCATGTCGAAGCTGTTCAGCTTCCCGGTGTAGTGGAAGGCTGACATGATGAACGACGCCAGACAGAGGGTATAGAAGTGCAGCGAACGGGGCGCATTGCCGCGCCGGAAGAATACGAACAGGCCTACCCCCAGGTAGACCAGCCCGACCACATATTGCCAGTAGAGCGCGGTGTAGTTCCGGAGAGCCGTTCCTACGATCAGGGGGGCTTCAAACTCAACGCCATTGCGCCGCAAGACGTAGGTGGCTTTGTTCCAGGCTCCCACGCCGACCAGCACCTGGCTGACTTCGATGGACCTCAGGATCGGCTCGCCGGCGATCTTCACCACGATGTCGCCGTCGCGCACCCCGACGCGGTCGGCTGGACTGCCCTGGGTGACCCGGAGCGCCTTGACTGAGCCGTCGCGGTCCACCCACGTGACACCATCGTCGGGGAGTTTGAATCTGCTTTGTTGCTGGAAGTTGATGAAGGCAGACACCGCGGCCGCGACCGTGAGGATCATCAGCAGCGCGCCCGAGAACTTGAACTTGAGTTCCCTCATCAACCTACACCTAGAGCCTACAGGGCTCCCCGGCCGTGACGCTAGCAAGTTGGATGCCACATCCCGACGAGCCCGTTACATCAAAGAATACCTTGTTTTTCCGTGACTTACAAATGACGCCCCGGTGGCGGTTCCTCATTTTGGGAGATGTCTTCTATGCCTAAGTGTAACAAGGGGTCCGACTCTCTCCCAGGCGCTTCAATCCCGCGGATTCCCGCGGGGCCACGATTCGATGCCGGCACCTTTGCGATAATGGGAACTCGTTCGATTGCAGGCGCTTAAGAAGAGTTCACGGTCCGGCGGAGGCGCCGTCGCGAGTTGCACCCCACAGGATTGCCGGGTACGAAAATCGGGATGAGCTCCTCATTTGTCTTTCACGACCCCTCCGGACGCCGCTGGGCGCGCGTCAGGAGGATCGCCGGCGCGGCCGGTGTTTTTGGACTTCTGGCTTTCTGCGTGTTCCTTCTCAGCCTCTTCGTCAGCCCCCAGTTGCCCAATCTGGGCCTGCCCGCGGTGGAGCACCTGGTGCGCTTCGCCGAGGTGCCGAGCGTGATCCGGGGTGAGAAGCCTGTCAAAAATGTGCCGTTTAAGCTGCAAAAAGCGGTCAAAAACCTGAAATACGTGCGTTCCGCGTCGCCGGTCACCCACCCCAAGACGGCTGCCACCACCGGC
>Ga0265316_10002108_pt1 | contig 20916 bp, 22 predicted proteins | sample 4522metaG_FD_202092 | JGI IMG/M metagenome (GOLD analysis project Ga0265316, IMG submission 202092) | Rhizosphere microbial communities from Carex aquatilis grown in University of Washington, Seatle, WA, United States - 4-5-22 metaG | ecosystem: Host-associated > Plants > Roots > Rhizosphere >... | reverse complement strand
ATTTCAAAGCGTTCGCGATTTAACCGCAGATGAAAATTCGCATCGCTCATTTTGATCTCTTAATCCGCGCTTTCCGAACGTACGCGAGCCGCAACCGGAGCGGTTTGCCCCGCCTGAACGAACACGCGCGCATTTTCCACCGGCGTCTGCTGCAAAATCCCGTGGCCAAGATTCAAAATGTGGCCGATGCCGCCCGTGCTCGCCACCGCTTTGCGTGCCGCAAGACGCACTGCTTCCGCGGGGCCTAGAAGCAGACACGGGTCAACATTGCCTTGGAGCGCGATGTGCGACCCCACTTGTTCACGTACGGTGGCCATATCCACGCGCCAGTCCGTACTCAAAACGGTTGCGCCGGATTCAGCGGCGGCGGACAGCAGATGGCTTGACGCCTTCGTGTACAAAATAACAGGCGTATTGCCCGCTCCAATTTCTTCGATCAGAAGATGCGTGGCGGGCAACGCAAATTCCAGGTATTGCTCCAGGGTCAATTCTCCCACCCACGTGTCGAAGAGTTGCACTGCGGAAGCGCCCGCCGCAATCTGCGCACGAAGATATCCGGCAGTCGCCCGCGCGATCCGGTTCAGCAGATCGCGGAAAAGTTTCGGATCGGAATACAGCAGCGTCTTGGCGGCTGGGAAGCCATCCTTTCCATGGCCCTCGATCATGTAGCACGCCATGGTCCACGGAGCCCCTGCAAATCCCAGCACCGGAATATCCGGCCCCAGTTCCCGCACGAGGCCGCGAATTGCGTCCATCAAAAAACCTGTTTCCGCCTCAGGATCGAAAATCGAAAGTTCGTTGACCTGTGCAGCCGTTCGCAGCGGTGACAGAATTACCGGACCTTTGTCGGTCAGCTCGAACGGCAAACCCATCGCGCCCGCCGGAATCAAAATATCCGAGAAAACGATGACCGCATCCACGCCCAGAATGCGGCGCGGCTGCAGAGAAACCTCAATGGCCAGATCAGGCGTCCGGCAGACTTCCAGGAAATTGTGCTTCTGTCTTATGGCGCGGTATTCGGGCAGATATCGCCCGGCTTGCCGCATGATCCATACCGGCACACGATCGACGGGCTCGTTGTGGCATGCTCGCAGAAACAGTTCTTTCGGCGTCATCAATGGAGTGGTTTGAGTCATCGCTATTGAAGTGCATTTTCATCATAACAAAACTAGGCGTCGCCTGCATTGCCGTGGTGTTGCCGGCAGTGGTCCGGGTGAATTCTTAAACCACACAGGCCGAAGCCTGAGCTACTAAAACCACATGCTTTTCCGTTGCTGCTTCACTGTTGATGCGCCGGTGTCCAACGGTCCGTGTCAGGGTACTTTATCTCTCGCGATTTGGCTATAATGCTGGTGCCATGAATATTTGCGGGCGGGAGGGATGACCTTTCCCGCAAATAATTTCACTCAATGATGAACCCCTACGTAATGACGACGCTTTTCTTCTACGTGGTGAGTCTTGCGCTCTATATCTGGAACCTGCGCGAGCCTTCCCGAGGCGCGGGGATTGGGGCGACCTCTTGTTTGGTCGCCGGCCTGATTCTCCATTATGTTGCACTACTGGACCGGTCGAGGCTCATTCATGCTGTCCCGTACGACGATCTTTTCGGTTCGCTTTCGCTGTTCGCATGGCTGCTCGCCGCCACGTATTTGTGCCTCGAGGCGATTCACCGCCGCCGGGCTGTTGGGCCGTTCGTTTTGCCCATTGTGATTGCTGTCTTTATGCTGGCCCATTTGCCCGAGGCGCGTGCGATCAAAGCACCGCCGGCGCAGGGTCCGTTGTTTGCCTTTCACGTCACACTCAACATTTTGGCGTATTCCGCCTTTGCGATTTCCTTTGTGTTGAGCATTATTTTCCTGGTCCAGAATAATCGTCTTCGCGGGCACAAGCTCGGTATCGTCGGATGGCGTTTTCCGGCGCTCGACGACCTCGAGCAGATGACTCGAAGCAGCGTTTTGATTGGGTGCGGCTCGCTTGCCGCCGGGATGACGGCCGGATTAATCTGGGCGCATCGCCTGCAAGGAAAGTACTGGGATGGCGATCCGAAAGTTCTCATCACATTCCTGATCCTGGCGATTTATCTGGGATACACACTCCTGTCGAGGACGGCGGCATGGCGAGGGGCGCGCGCTTCGAGGCTGTGCATATTCAATTTTATGTTTGTGATTTTCAGTTACAGTATCGTGAACCGGTATTTATCGCATTTTCACCGCTATTTTTAAGCGGCAGCGGCTTGGGATTTGTTTTCCCCGGGAGCCAGGAGTTTTTCAGCATTGAGAAAAAAAAAGGCCGTCCTTCCAAGCGAAGCGGGGATTCAATCCTGTTTTGCGCCAATTCGGGCGGAGGGATTTCTCGCTTCGCCCGAAGGGACGGCGCGAGCGGCACGTTGAAGCAAGGGAGCCCTTCGCAAAAGTAAATGGAAATCGTTCTCATCGGACTGAATCATCGCACGGCCACGGTCGAGCTGCGCGAGCGCGTCGCCTTCAGCGCAGAGCAGGCGCGCGAGGCCGCCGAACAACTACGTTCGCGCGGCATTCTGGAAGAGACCCTGGTCCTTTCCACATGCAACCGCAGCGAACTCTATGGAGTTCCGGGAGAGCTCGCGATCAACAGCTCCGGAGCTGTTGAACTTTTCCTCGCTTCATTTCATCAGCTCACGCCGGGCGAATTGGGCGGATCGCTCTACCGCCATCGCGACAGCCATGCCGTGCGGCACCTGTTCCGCGTCGCGGCCGGACTGGACTCGATGCTGCTCGGCGAAGCGGAAATCCTGGGCCAGTTGCGCGACGCCTACGGGATTGCCCTTGAACATGGCGAAACCGGGCCAGTGCTCAATCGCATGTTCCAGGGGGCGCTGGAAGTGGGTAAGCGCGTCCGATCCGAAACGGAAATCGGAACGCGGCCCGTGTCCGTCGCCTTTGCGGGCGTAAAACTCGCCGAACGCATTTTCGGCAAGCTGAACAATCATCGGGCGCTGATTGTCGGCGCGGGGGCCACCAGCGAGCAAGTGGTGCGTCACCTGTGCGACCGGGGCATCAAGCAGCTGCGCGTTTTGAATCGCACGCCCGAACACGCCGTCGATCTCGCCGCGCGGTTTGGCGGGGAAGTGGTCCCCTGGGAAAATCTGCCCGCGGCGCTGGAATGGCCGGACCTGATCGTGACATCGATTTCGAGCAGTGAGCCGATTTTGACGCGGCAAATGATCGCGCAGGCGATGTTCGCGCGCGGCAATCGCGCCTTGCTGCTGATTGACCTCGGCGTTCCTCGGAATGTCGCGTCGGATGCCGGCGATGTCTACAACACGTATCTGTACAACATCGACGACCTGACCGAGATCGTCGAACAAAACAAAAAAGCGCGTGAAGCGGAAGTGCCGAAGGCCGAAGCGATCATCGAGGAACAAATTCAGAAATTTTTGCACTGGCAGGCCGGAGCGACGACAGCCGTGGTGCTGAACGAACTGCGCGCCAAGCTGGCCGCCGAACGCGAAGCATTTTTGCGCGAACGCATGGCCTCGATGTCTCAACTTTCAGAGCAGGATCGCGCTCAGGTTGCCGACATCCTGAAGGAATTTACTGACCGCGTGGTCATCGATCCAGCCGAGAGAATGCGCGGCATTCCCGAACTCCGCAGAAAGCTTCAGAACCTGGAAGCACTCCGGGACCTGTTTCATCTCGGACGGGAGAAGCCTTGAAGATGCTGCGAATCGGAACCCGAGGCAGCGCGCTCGCTTTGTGGCAATCGAAGAGCGTCGCGGAAGCCTTGCGTAAAGGCGGCGTGGACACCGAACTTGTCGTCATCAAAACATCCGGCGACAAATTTCAGCAGACTCGTTTCAGCGAGATCGGAACCAAGGGCGTCTTCATCAAGGAACTGGAAGACGCGCTGATGGAGCGCCGCGTGGATTTCGCCGTCCACAGCATGAAAGATCTTCCCACGGAGATTCCGGCGGGCCTTGCGATTGCGGCGATCTGCAAACGCGAAGACGTGCGCGACGCGCTGCTCTCCTCCACGGGCGTTTCACTGGAAAGATTGCCGTCTGGCGCGCGCATCGGCACCAGCAGCCTGCGCCGGCAAGCACAGCTTCTGCACGTCCGAAACGATCTCCGGATGCTCGAAATCCGCGGCAACGTGGACACGCGCATCGAAAAATTAAAATGCGGCGACTATGAGGCCATTGTCCTCGCGAAAGCCGGATTGGACCGCCTGGGATTGAGCGCGCACATTAGCCAGGTCCTTCCGCAAGAGATATCCTTGCCGGCGGCCGGACAGGGAGCTATTGGAATCGAAGCGCGCGCGGACGACGATGAAACATTGGCCGTCCTGAAGATATTGAATCATCCGGAAACTCGCAGCGCAGTTTCAGCCGAGCGTGCCGCTCTGGCCGGGCTTGAGGGCGGTTGCCAGGTTTCGATCGGCGCATGGGGGCGGATGGAGGAAGGAAAGCTCGCGCTGGACGTCGCGGTTTTGTCTCCGGATGGGACGCAACGCATTTCGGAAAAGAGTACAGGCACGCCGGACGAAGCCGAAGCGATCGGCTCGCGCGTCGCTCAAACATTGCGCGGGCGCGGAGCGGCAACGCTTTTGGCTCGCGAAAGTCGCGGGACTCGCGCATGAGCGCCGGGAAACCATTGGAAGGGAAACGCATTGTCGTCACGCGCGCGGCCGAGCAGGCGCGCGGCCTGAAGGATCTTCTGGAAAAATTCGGCGCCACGGTTCTGTTGCTTCCGGCCGTGAGCTTTTCCGAGCCTGCGGATTCCGCGGCGCTGGACCGCGCGATTCGTTCGCTCGATCGGTTCGACTGGATTTTGTTCACGAGCGCAAACGCCGTACGTTTTTTTGCGGGCCGTTGCCGGAAGCTGGGCAAGAATTTCAGCGAAGGGAAGCGTCCCCGCTGCGCGGCGGTGGGTCCCGTGACCGCCAGCGCAGCCGCTGCCGAAGGGTTTACACTCGATTACGTCGCGAAGGAATTTCTCGGCACGGCGCTGGCTTGGGAATTGAAAGATTCGCTCGTTGCGAAAAAAGTGCTGCTGCCTCGCAGTGAACGCGCCGGTCGCGAGTTGCCCGATGCCCTCAGGGCCGGAGGCGCGGACGTCACCGAAGTGGTGACCTATCATACGGGCGGCGTGGGCGCCTCCGAGCCGGGAGTGCTGGAAGCGTTGCGCGAGGCTAGCGTAGATCTGGTTTCGTTTTTCAGTCCGTCCGCCGTCGAAAATCTTCGCTGTGAATTGGGCGCGGATGTTCTCTCGCGCCTCGCCTCCCTGTCCGCGATCGCAGCCGTCGGGCCGGTAACGGCCGCGGCATTGCGCAAGGCCGGATTGGCCGTAACAATCGAAGCGCCGGAGGCGACCGCCGAAGCTATGGCCGACGCGATTGAAAAATATTTTTCGTCGTCGGCTTCCAAAAAGAGGTCTTCATGAGTTTTCCCGTCACCCGCCCGCGGCGCCTGCGCCGCAGCGAAGCCATCCGGTCGCTGGCGCGCGAAAATCGCCTTTCCACGCATGGTTTTATCTATCCGATGTTTGTTTGTCCCGGCAAGCATGTGCGGAATCCGATTTCCTCGATGCCGGGAGTCGCGCAGCAATCCGTGGATACATTTCTCGAAGAATGCCGGGAGGTGGAACAGCTCGGAATTCCGGGAATCATCCTGTTCGGCATTCCGGAAAAAAAAGACGCGCGCGGCAGCGAGGCCTGCGCCGCGGACGGTGTGGTGCAGCGCGCCGTGGAAGCGGTTCGCGCCGCGAAATTGAATCTGCTCGTCATGACCGATGTTTGCCTGTGCGAATATACCGATCACGGCCACTGCGGCGTTATCGAAAACGGGGAAGTGAAGAACGATCCCACGCTGGAAATTCTCGCGGCAGAGGCGCTGTCCCACGCCCGTGCCGGAGCGGATATCGTCGCGCCATCGGACATGATGGACGGCCGGGTCGGTGCGATTCGCAAGGAGCTCGATGGCGCTGGTTTCCCGGACGTCGCGATCATGAGCTATGCCGCGAAATACTGTTCCGGTTTTTACGGCCCGTTCCGCGAAGCAGCCGAGTCCGCTCCGCAGTTCGGCGACCGCCGCGGCTACCAGATGGACCCGTCGAACGCGCGCGAGGCGATCCGCGAAGTCGAACTGGATCTCGCCGAGGGCGCGGACATTGTGATGGTCAAGCCGGCGATGCCGTACCTCGATATTATTCACCGCGTCCGTGAAACGTTCACCGTACCCGTCGGTGCGTACAATGTCAGCGGAGAATATGCCATGGTAAAAGCCGCCGCCGCGAACGGCTGGATCGAAGAGAAACGCGTGGTGCTGGAAATTCTGACGGGAATTCATCGCGCCGGCGCAAGCATCATTCTCACGTATCATGCAAAAGACGCGGCGCGCTGGTTGAAAGACACATAAAGTAAAGACAGCGGAACGCACTTCCGCTGGTTTTCATGTCGATTCAATGAAGGTGAACGGAAAACAGAAAATAGGGAACAAGCCGAAGCGTGTTCCGCACCCGGGAAACTTAAATTCATCCATGAGCCGACCGACGCCGACTAAAAAAGGCCGTCCAAAATCCGAAGAAATCTTCCGTCGCGCCACCGACGTTCTTGTCGGCGGCGTAAACAGCCCCGTGCGCGCCTTCCGCGCCGTTGGCGGCGAACCGATCATCGTGGATCGCGCCTCCGGCGCGCGCCTGTGGGACGCCGACGACAACGAATACATCGATTACGTCTGCTCCTGGGGCGCTCTGATTCTGGGCCACGCTCATCCGAAAATCGTGCAGGCCATCGACGAACAGGCGCGCCGCGGCACCAGTTACGGCATGCCCACCGAACTCGAAGTCGAACTCGCCACGCGGATCCGCGAAGCGCTTCCGTCCTGCGAAAAGGTTCGATTCGTAAGCTCCGGCACGGAAGCCACAATGAGCGCTGTACGACTGGCTCGAGCCGCAACGGGCCGCGACCTGATTATTAAATTCGAGGGTTGCTATCATGGCCATTCGGATAGTTTTCTCTCTGAAGCCGGCTCGGGGCTTGCCACGCTGGGAATTGCCGCCTGCCCCGGCGTGCCCCAAGCCCTGGCCCAGTTGACGCTGAACGCTCCTTACAATGACACAGCGGCGGTGGAAAAACTTTTCGAGCGGAATCGTGAAAAAATCGCCGCAGTCATTGTCGAACCGATCGCTGCCAATATGGGCCTTGTCCCGCCGGCCGAGGGATTTCTAAACAGTCTTCGCGAACTGACGCTTCGGCACGGTGCTTTGCTCATTTTCGACGAAGTGATCACAGGCTTTCGCGTCTGCTACGGCGGCGCTCAGACCCTTTACGGCATTACTCCCGATCTCACCACGCTGGGAAAAATTATTGGCGCGGGACTTCCCGTCGCCGCGTACGGAGGCCGCCGCGACTTGATGGAGCGAGTTGCGCCGCTGGGACCCGTCTATCAGGCCGGTACGCTCTCCGGAAATCCGCTGGCGATGAGCGCGGGCATTGCCTCGCTGAAATTGCTCGCAGCGCCTGGATTTTACGAATCGCTCGACGCGCGCGCGAAACGTCTCGAAGAGGGCATTGCCGCGGCGGTGCGTGAGACCGGAATTGCGGCCACTTCCGTCCGCGCAGGCTCCCTGCTCACGCTTTTCTTCTCACCCGATCCCGTTACCGATTATTCCATCGCCAAAAAATGCGACACGAAACGCTTCGCCGCTTACTTTCGGGCGATGCTCGATCGTGGTATCTTTCTCGCGCCATCGCAATTCGAGGCAGCTTTTGTTTCCGCCGCTCATTCCGATGCGGATGTTGACCGGACGATTGCCGCATGTCGCGAAAGCCTTGCCGCTGCGGCGGAATGACGGCTCAATCGGCTTCGATAAAAGCCGCAATTTACGAAAATAAATCAGACAGTGAGGAAACATGCCCGACGAACTGAGCGAACTGCGGGAAAACGCGGAACACGGAAAGGAAAATCCGTCTCTCGCGCCGATTTCCGTCACGATGGCCATTCTTGCGGTGCTCGTGGCGGTCGTTTCCTTGCTCGGCCACCGCTCCCATACAGAGGAAGTGCTGTTCCAGGCGCGCGCCAGCGACCAGTGGGCCTACTATCAGGCCAAGAGCATTCGCAAGCACAACTACGACATGGCGATCGACATGCTCTCTATGGTCGATGCCAAGGACAAGGACAAAGCCGATCAAGTCCGCCAGAAATACACGAAGGAATCCGCGCGCTACGATAAAGAACAGGGCGAAATCGAAGAGCAGGCCAAGGACCTTGAAAAGGAATCCGCCCATGAGCAACTCAAGGCGAATCGCTTCGATTTAGGCGAAGTGTTTCTGGAAATTGCGCTCGTCGTCTGTTCGCTTTCGTTGCTCACCGGCAAGCGCATTTTTTGGTTGTTGGGGCTCATCTCGGCGATTGCCGGCCTTGGAGTCGCTGTAACCGGGCTATTGTTGCATTGATTGTCCTGAGAATTTACCCGCAACAAAAGGTCAAACTCCCGGCGGCGTCTGCGCTTGAACTTGGGAATTCCGAAGCTGTGCAATTTCCCTGGACATCCGGTCGAGGAGCTTGAGGAGTTCGTTATGCCGCAGTTCTTCCGGCGCGGGCTTCTTTGCCGTAAACGAAATTGTGCCCGAAGGCTCCAGAACGGCGCGTTCCACTTCGTCAAGCCCGCCTAACCCCTGTCTGTGCGCGGCTGCTTCGAGTTCGGAGACCGTAAGGACTTCCTGGCTTAACATGCGTTTCAAGAGCTTTCCGTTTTCAATCAGCACGCAAGACTCTCCCTCGACAATCCGGTCCAGTGTTTCATGCCGGTAGAGAAACCGAACCACCAGGTAGTTGACCAGCAGCAGCGTCGCCGCGCCGATGATCCCGCCCGTCACGCTGTTGTCGTCCCCGATGATCGCATTCTGCACGGTGTTCGAGAGCGTCAGCAGAACCACAAGGTCAAACGGATTGAGCTGCGCCAGTTCTCGCTTGCCCGCCAGCCTCAATCCGATCACAAGAAAAAAATAGACGACCACGGGCCGCAGTATTTTTTCCGCGACCGGAATTGCCAGAACGAACATGTCGGTGAAAAGTTTTGAGTGCATTGCGGTTCTCCTGGAATCTTTTGCCGGACAACGGTTCGGACGAAAAGTGTTATTTGCAGTTCCGGCTGGAAGCCATCTTCGAGAATATCACGTCAGAAATGTGCGCCGGAAAAAGACCAGGCCGCCGCTGATCGCTTTCACCGGGCGCACTACCGATCATGCAACCGATCACACCGCCGATCACGCCACCGATCACTTCGCTTGACGCTCAAGGCCTCCTCTTGTATAGTCGTTTGCGCAATGCGACTCTCCGCGCGACATCGCGACCGCCATTCCCATCACGGCGCACGACCGTGTCCGCGGAGGCTTGAGTAGCGCATCGAAATTCGCACTCATCAGCCCGCTGGCGCGGTAAGCGCCGGCGGGTTTTTTATTTGTGCATCACAACCGACGAAAGACGGGGGAAGCGATGGATCTGGATTTCACCAAACTCGACGGGTTGCTGCCCGCCGTGATTCAGGACGCGAAGACGGGCGAGGTCCTTATGTTAGGCTTCATGAACTCCGATGCGTATGCCTCGACTCTGTCAAGCGGCGAAGTCACCTTCTTCAGCCGCTCGCGAAATAAACTGTGGCGCAAGGGAGAGCAGAGCGGCCATGTCCTGCGCGTTCGGGAAGTTCTGGTGGATTGCGATGTGGACAGCCTGGTGATTCGCGTCGACACCGTCGGACCCGGCGTTTGCCATGAAGGTTACCGAACCTGTTTCTTTCGCAAGCTCTCCGCCGATGGAGAAAGCGAAATTGTGGGAGAGCGAGCGTTCGATCCCCACGCGGTGTATGGAAAGGATGCAGGCAAATGAGCGTGCTTCGCCTCGGAATACCAAAGGGTAGTCTGCAGGACGCGACCGTCGCGCTGTTTGCCAAAGCCGGATGGCGGATTTCGATCGGTTCACGCAGTTATTTCCCTGGCGTCGACGATCCTGAAATCAACTGCATGCTGGTACGCGCTCAGGAGATGGCGCGCTACATCGAAACCGGCGCGCTCGACGCCGGGATCACGGGCCGGGACTGGGTACAGGAAACCGGCGCCGATGTCGCCGAGATCGGCGAACTCCTTTACTCGAAGCAGAGTCTCGCGCCTGTGCGTTGGGTGCTCGCGGTGCCGGAAGACGGACCGCTGCAAGCCGTCAAAGACCTGGAAGGAAAAGTGATCGCCACGGAAGTCGTGAATCTCACGAAAAAATATCTGGGGCGTCACGGGGTGAACGCGCGCGTCGAATTTTCCTGGGGCGCAACCGAAGTCAAGGTTCCGCAATTGGCCGATGCCATCGTGGAAGTCACGGAGACAGGTTCGTCGCTGCGCGCCAACCGGTTGCGCATCGTGGACACGGTCCTTGAATCCCGCACCGTGTTGATTGCCAATCGAGGTGCGCTGGCCGACACGTGGAAGAAGGAAAAGATTTCCAATCTTGCGCTTCTTCTGGAAGGCGCGATTGCCGCCTATACGAAAGTCGGAATCATGCTCAACGTGCGCAAGGCGCAGCTCGCCGCCGTGCTCAACGCTCTTCCTGCGCTGAAAAATCCGACCGTCTCGACCCTCAGTGATCCCGAGTGGTTTGCCGTAAACACGATCATCGATGAGAATGTGGTCCGTACGATTATCCCGCGTTTGAAAGCGGCGGGCGCGCAGGGAATTGTCGAATATCCCCTGAACAAGATTGTGCTGTGAAAAAGGATTCCACAAGAATGCGAATTCAGAAGCTAACCGGCGCGGTTGCCGCGAAATTTTTCGAGCGTCGCAATGCCCTGGACAGTTCCGTCGAGCGCACGGTCTCCCGGATTCTCGCCGACGTTCGACGCAACGGCGATCCCGCCCTGTTCCGCTGGGTGAAACGTTTGGACGATCTGAGCCTCAATCAAAACACGGTCTGGATCGGCCGGAAGGAGTTGCGCGCCGCCCGCCGGGACGTCCCGCGCGATCTGTTGCAAGCCATCGAACACGCCGCGAAAAATGTCCGATGCGTCGCCGAAAAACAGTTGCCTCGGTCGTGGACCATCACAGTCGAACCCGGCGTCCGAGTCGGCCAGCGTGTTTCTCCCATGGGCACCATCGGCTGCTATATTCCCGGCGGACGATTCTCTCTGTTTTCCACGCTGCTGATGACGGCGATTCCCGCGCAGGTCGCCGGTGTGAAGCGCATCGTCGTCGCTTGCCCGAGATCGAGTCCCGCGCTGCTGGCGGCGGCTGAAATTGTCGGCGTCACCGAAATTGCGAAGATCGGCGGCGCGCAGGCCATCGCAGCGTTCGCCTACGGGACGCAATCCATTCCGCGGGTGGACAAAATTTGCGGGCCGGGAAACCGTTTCGTTACGGCGGCCAAGCGCCTGGTCTCAAATGACTGCGCGATCGACATGCCCGCCGGCCCCACCGAAGTTTTGATCCTCGCGACGGGCGGGGATCCCCGGTATATCGCGGCCGACTTCCTCGCCCAGGCGGAGCACGATCCCGACGCAGTCGCGCTGCTGGTCACCCCCTCCGCGGAATTGGCAAAGGCAGTTGCGGACGAAGTATCGAAGCAGCTTGGAGATTTGCCGAAGACAAATCCAGCGTGGAATTCGCTCCCATCGGCGAGCGCGATTCTCGTCGCACCTTCTCTCGATGCGGCCGTTCGATTTTCCAATCGTGTCGCGCCGGAACATTTGAGTATTCCGGTCGCGGAACAATCCCTTGTCGAAAAATTGTCCGAAGCGGGCAGCGTTTTCCTAGGGCCGTGGAGCGCTCAACCCATCGGAGACTATGCGAGCGGAACCAATCACGTGCTGCCTACTTCCGGTTGGGCGCGCGCTCGCGGCGGCTTGAGTGTCATGGATTTCGTGAAATTGTCGAGCACTCAGGAAATTTCCCGCGCGGGTCTCAAGCGCCTTGCGCCGGTCGTCTCCGCCATGGCGCGCGCCGAAGGGCTGGAAGCGCACGCCCGCGCCGTCGAGGTGCGCCGGTGAAGCCCGCGAAGCTCCCTAAAATTCAGGTGCGACGCGCCGTGCTCGGCCTCGCTCCCTACAACGCGCCCAAAGAGGGCCGCGCCGCCAAACTGCGTCTCGATTTCAATGAGAACACGGTCGGTTGCTCCCCGGCGGTTTTGCGAGCCCTCTCGCGCATCACCGCCGAGCAAATGGCGATTTATCCCGAATATCAAGAGACCACCAGGCGCCTGGCGCGTTTCTTCCGGGTGTGGTCCGAAGAAATTCACCTCACCAATGGAATTGACGACGCGCTGCACTTGATCGCGGATACTTTTATTGAGGCCGGCGATTCAGTGGTCGTTGCTGAACCGACTTTCGATATGTACCGGTTCTTTTCGGAGCTTGCAGGCGCGCGCGTTGTCGCCCTGCGCTACGACGATGAAATGCAATTTCCGGTTCCCGAGGCGGTAAGAGCGTTGCGGCAATCGTCGAAACAAATCCCGCGCGTGCTCTACATTGCGAATCCAAACAATCCCACCGGCACGCTGGTTTCGCGCGAGGGCCTGCGCCGAATTTTGAACGCTGCCTCCAAAACGCTCGTCCTCGTGGATGAAGCGTATTTTGATTTTGCGGGTCTCACCGTTTTGCCGTGGATCCGCCGGTATTCGAATCTTCTGGTGGCGCGCACATTTTCCAAATCCGCGGGCCTCGCCGCGCTGCGAATTGGCTGCCTGTTCGGCGCTCCGGAACTTCTTTCCGCGATGCGCCGCGCCTGCACGCCCTATCCCGTGAATACAGCCGCTCTGGTGGCGGCGGGAGCGGCGATTGACGACGAGCGATTTCTCCGGAATTATACGCGTGAAGTTCTGCGCAGCCGCGCGCTTCTCGAAAAAGGTCTTGCGCGTTTCGGCGCGCGGATTTATCCGAGCCGCGCGAATTTTGTCCTTGCCGATTTCGGCTCCAGAGCTCATCTCCTGGTGCAAGCCCTCGATCGCAAGGGAATCCTGGTTCGCGAACGCAAGGATTTTCCGCGCGAAGGATTTATCCGCATCAGCGCCGGCACCCTGGCCGACACAAGAAAATTGCTCCGCGCCATGGAAGGAATCCTGTGAAGTTTTCGCCCAAGCTCGTTATTTTCGACGTCGACGGAGTTCTCGTGGACGTGCACGGCTCCTTCCACAAAACCATCGTCGACACCGTCCGCTTTTTCACCGGACGCCGCGTGACGTACGCCCAAATTCATGAGTGGAAAAATCGTTCCGGCTACAATGACGACTGGCGCCTGACGACGGACTGGGTCGCATCGCTCGGCCCACCGGTCCCATATGAAAATGTCAAAAAGCAATTTATGAAATTCTACTGGGGCACAAAATTTTCGCACGGCAATGTCGCGCGGGAAAAATGGCTGGTGACGGAAAGACGCCTGGAAAAATGGTCGTGCCGCGCCGAGCTCGCGCTGTTCACCGGCCGCACCCGCCGTGAATTAAACCACACGTTAAACGGCACCGGAGCAAAACGCATTTTCCGCCGCGCCGTCACAATGGACGATGTGAAAAAAGGGAAGCCCGACCCGGAAGGCTTGAGACTCCTGCTGAACGGGGCGCCACCTCGCGAAGCACTCTATCTGGGCGACAATATCGACGATGCCCTTTCGGCGAAACGCGCGCGCGTGCCGTTCCTGGGCGTTCTTCCTCACGGCACCGACGCGCACCGCTTCAGGGAAAAAAACTTGCGCGAATTGGGGGCTGTAGCCATTCTGCACAGCGTCCGCGACTTGGAGAAATTCTGGGCATGAGCAAAGCGATGAGAAAAGCCGCGATTCACCGCGTCACCACGGAGACGGACATTGTGGTGAATTTAAATCTGGACGGTCAGGGCAACGCGAAGGTTTCCACCGGCATTCCATTTCTGGATCACATGCTGACGCTCGTGGCGCGGCACGGCGCGATGGACATCGAACTCACCGCCAAGGGCGATCTCGATGTCGATCAGCACCACACCGTGGAAGACACCGGCATTGTCCTCGGCGAAGCTGTGCGCAAGGCGCTCGGCTCCAAGAAGGGAATTTTGCGCGCCGGATATTTCATCATGCCGATGGACGAGACCCTGGCGACTGCCGCGATCGACTTCAGCGGGCGGCCGTTCCTGGTTTGCAAATGGAAATTTTCCGCAAAGCATGTCGGCGGGCTGCAAACCGAACTGCTCGAGGATTTTTTCGGCGGCTTTGCGCAAGCCGCCGGCGCGAATGTTCATTTACTGTTGCAGTATGGCCGTTCCTCGCATCATCAGGTCGAGGCGATCTTCAAGGCCTTCGCGCGGGCGCTCCGATTTGCGGCCACGCGCGACAAGCAGTTGATGCGCGTTTTGCCCAGCACGAAAGGGCTGCTATGAACATCGCACTCATCGAATACGGGGCCGGAAATCTTCCTTCGGTCGAGCGTGCTCTCGCGCGTCTCGGCGTCGAATCCCGCCGCGCATCCACTCCGGACGCGCTCGCCGATGCCGACACGCTCATCCTTCCGGGCGTGGGACATTTCGGCGCGCTCATGCGTTCCCTCGGTGAACGTTCGCTGGTGAATCCGCTGCGCGATGCCGTCTCGCGCGGAGTTCCCCTGCTCGGCATTTGCCTGGGATTGCAGGCCATGTTTGCCACCAGCGACGAAGCCCCCGGCGACGCCGGCCTGAACCTGTTCCCGCAAAATGTTTCCGCGCTGCCACCAACCGATCGTTTGCCGCACATGGGATGGAACCAATTGCGGCGCCTGCGCTCCAGCAAATTGCTCGAAGGCGTGCCGGAAAATGCGTACTTCTATTTCGCGCATTCCTACGCGGCCCTCGACGCCGGCGATGCAGGTGTGGCTATGTGCGACCACAGTGCTTCGTTCATTGCAATCGTCGAGCGGAACAACGTGTTTGCCACGCAATTTCACCCTGAAAAATCCGGCCCAGTCGGCGCGCGTGTGCTTTCGAATTTTGTACATCACGCAGCCGGTGCGAAAACTCAACGCAGCGGTGGCGAGCGATGAGCCTCGCGCACCGCATCATTCCATGCCTCGATACCGACGGCGAACGCGTCGTTAAAGGCGTAAACTTCGTGAATCTGCGCGATGCCGGCGATCCCGCCGCGCTCGCCGCGCGTTACAATACCGAGGGCGCGGATGAACTCGTCGTTCTGGACATTGCCGCCTCGCGCGACCATCGCCCTACGTTTCTCGCCACCATTCGCCGCGTCGCCGCCGAACTCGCAATCCCGCTGACAGCGGGCGGCGGAGTCGCCACGATCGATGAAGGGCGCGCAATTCTTCGCGCGGGCGCCGACAAGCTCACCGTCAATACCGCCGCGATCCGCAAGCCGGAATTGCTCACGGAATTGGCGGCTGAGTTCGGCTCGCAGGCTGTCGTGCTCGCAATCGACGCCAAGCGCGTTCCCCATCCTTCAAAAAAAGATCATTGGGAAGCCTTCGTCCGCGGAGGCAGCGTCGCCACCGGCATCGATGCCGTCGCCTGGGCCCGCCAGGGAGTCGATTGCGGCGCCGGAGAAATTCTGATCACCTCGATGGACAAGGACGGCACGCGCTCCGGTTTCGACTGCGCCCTCACGGCGGCGATTTCTCGCGCTGTCACCGTACCCGTTATCGCTTCCGGCGGCGCCGACGCCCCCGAAACTTTTCTTGAAGTCTTCCGGGAAGGCAAAGCGGACGCCGCATTAGCGGCATCGATTTTTCATGACAGTATTCAAGGACTCGGCGCGCTCAAACGATATCTCGCTGAACAGGGCGTATCCGTTCGCCAGACAGGCTAACCCACCGACATGATGATTCCATGCATCGATCTGCAGGACGGCCGCGCCGTTCAACTCGTCCATGGCCGCGAACGCAAGCTCGCCGTCGACGACGTTTTCGGCCTGCTCGACCGTTTCGGCGCCCACCCGCTCATCCACGTGATCGATCTCGACGCCGCGATGCGAAAGGGAAGCAACGCGAAGCTTGTTCGCGAGCTGTGCGCCGCTGCAAAAAAACGAAAAATGCGTGTCCGTGTCGGCGGGGGCATCCGCACCGTCGCCCAAGCCGCGAAAATTGCCGGCTGGGGTGCGGAAAAGATTATCGTTGGCAGCGCCGCTTTTAAGAATGGCAATGTGAACGCCAGGTTTCTTGCCGCCCTGGTGAAAAAAGTCGGCCGCCGCCGCGTCATCGTTGCGCTCGATACCGATAAAGGAAAAATCCTGGTTCGCGGCTGGCAGGATAAACTGCGTTTGCGTCCCGAAGAAGTGATCCCCGAACTCGAAAAATACGCCTCCGGATTCCTGTGCACCTACGTCGATGCCGAAGGCACCATGCGCGGCACGAATCTCGATTGGTTCCGCGCCCTTCGCCGCGCCACGACTCGCCCCATCACCGCTGCCGGAGGCATCCGCAGCCGCGCAGAAATCAACGCACTCGCTGGAATTCAGATGGATGCCGCCGTCGGCATGGCGCTTTATACCGGCAAGCTTTCCTGAGGTTGAATCCGGAAGAATTTTATTCGTAATCTCAAATCTGAAAATTCAAATTCTGCATTTCGATTTGAAACGGCGCCGCATTCGAAATAGCGGGCGCACGGTCGCTTGCGAAACAACACATGCGAAACGACGCATGCGAAACGACGACGTTTCAGCCCGCGGCCTGCTGATTGCGTGTCCCCGGCATCTGCCAGAATCCCGGATTGGTTTCCGCGAACGCGACCCCAGCCTCAATCGTCCGGCTGTGCCGATTGCCAAGAAAGACCACGCGGCAATCCTGCTCCTGATGCGTCACCGTGTTGGTAATCAGCAGTTTCTGCCCCTCTTGGACCGGAGTGCTGAGCAGCAGCAGCGCGCCATTCGCGCTTACCTGCAGCGTGTGCGCCTCTTCATGAAATGTTTCTCTGCTCGACGCATGCCCGTAAACATATACGCGAATGTCTATCGACCACCGCCGGCTGCGCCGCCGGTCGGGAACCTCCACCGCGCCCGCCCCGGGCGACGCCGCCGTCAATTTGCTGGAACGCGCCTGTTCCGCATGCTTGATCGCTTCGAAGATTCGACTCATAGGATTTGGCGATGACCCCGATTGAAAGATGGCTCGACTGGATGCTGAACAATCCGAAAATAAAATACTCCGAACGGGAACCCCCGTGTTCCGGCAATCCCTCCCGTCGTTCGAATCGGTAAACTTGCGCGCCGGGTCCGGGTAATCCCGTACCCGGTGATTTATCGGTGACGGCCGATTTGCGAACGATCGCGGTATTTCCGGAACATGACGGTCTTGTTCGTGCGCAATTGTTTTTCACGAGGGTGCCGCACTCTTGCGGTCTGATATGGGTGCGGGTTTGGATTTCATTTTCGTGGGAGTGAGTGTGGGGAGCAAAGCACGTGCTTCAAAAAAATCTCCGAGACTCTCGATTCTCCGGTGAACCCTTGCACGGGACTGTGCGGTGGTTCATTCTAATTGTTGGAAGGATAGCTCCGGCCGTCGTGACAGACACAGCCAAAATTCAAAAGGCCGCCGCCGGACCCATCCGCATCGGCCCCGCGGGCTGGTCCTACGCCGATTGGGCGGGCATCGTCTATCCAAGGCCAAAACCGCGCGGCTTTCACGAAGCCGCCTATCTCGCCGAATTTTTCGACACCATCGAAATTAATACGTCGTTCTACCACCCGCTCCGTCCCGAGCACTGCCGCCAGTGGATCGATCGCGTCTCCTCCAACCCGCGCTTCTTGTTCACCGCAAAGCTCTGGAAAAAATTCACGCACGAGCCGGACACTGCGCTGCTCGGTCCATCCGGAATAGAAGACGATCGCGCCGTCCGCGCCGGATTCGATGTCCTGCGCGATGCCGGAAAACTCGGCGCTGTCCTGCTCCAGTTTCCGTTTTCCTTCCATCGCACCGAGGAAACCATCGCGCATCTGAAGAAACTTCTAAAACAGTTCGCCGATTATCCCCTGGTCGTCGAGGTCCGCCATGCCACCTGGAACGATAAAAGTTTCTACGCCATGCTGCACCAGCGCGGCGTTGGATTCTGCAACATCGATCAGCCCATCATTGGCCGCGCAATCAAGCCCAGCGAACGCTCCACCGCCCGCATCGCCTACGTCCGTCTCCACGGCCGCCGCTACGACACCTGGTTCAGCGACGATCCCGCCGTCCCGCCCTCCGAGCGCTACAACTATCTCTACTCCGAGCAGGAACTCGAGCCCTGGGCCGCGCGCATCCAGCACTTGTCCGATGCCGGCGATTCCACCTTCGTCATCACCAATAATCATTTCGAGGGCAAAGGCATCGTCAACGCGTTGCAGTTGGTCCGCCTGCTCACCCGCGCAAAAGTAAAAGTTCCCGAACCCCTCCGCCGGCACTACCCCGAACTCGACCGCATCGCCTCCGAACCGCCCGCCGAACCGCAGCTGTTTCCAACGGAATAGTGAAGAGTTTGATCGTACCAATGCGAGGTTTCAGTAGCGGCTTCGTTCGCGCGCCAGCAGTTCCGCCCCGCTCACTTTCATACGTTTCCCGCACTATATCTTGACTAAGCGAGCGAGAAAATCCGGCCTGCGAACGGGCAGTTTGCATTTCTTGCGTAAAGCGGCTTTCTTTATAAAATGTATTATCGCATCCTAAAGATTTACATGGCGCCCATTTTCAGCTAACACCGGACTCCACGATACTGGCCTCCGCTCCTGAAGGCTTTCCGGAAAACAGGCATTCACCGATAACTTGTCGAACTTTTCCGTAAAGTGCGATACTGTTTCTTCCGCAAGGAGAGAGCATGGCCGTCCTGGATGGCGTAAAAACAAAGGGAAGCACATCCCGCGAGCTGCTGAAGTTTTTCGGGAAGAATAAGATCTGGTGGCTCATGCCGATGATCGTGATCCTGCTGTTGTTCGGGGTCCTGATCGTGGTGGCGGAAAGCACGGCGCTGGGACCGCTGATTTACTCGCTGTTCTGATATTCCTTTCAGCGCTGCCCGGCAGGTTCGTGGAAGTGGAGTCCTCATTTTAAATTATGGATCAGCCTCCTCCGTTGATCTCCAAGATTTCGTTTTCCATCGCGTTCACCGTCGTTCTTCTGATTCTCGTCGAAATCGTTTCCGCCATCGCCCTAAAAATTACGGAAGTCCGGCAAGGAGGTCTTGAGAACGCGCGGGCTTCCGCGGCGCTCTCCGTGTACCAATCGCAGCCCTGGGCCGCCACGTATTGGCGAGAGGAAGTCGCCGCGTTCAAGGTTTTGTATGAACCTTACGTGATCTGGCGCAGGGCGCCGTTCAAGGGCGAAACGATTGTGATCGAGGATGACGGCGTCCGCCGCACCACCCACTCCGACTGCGCCGGTCAGAATTATACGATCTGGATTTTCGGCGGCTCGACGATGTGGGGCGCGGGATCGCCCGACTGGCTGACGATTCCGTCCCAGCTTGCCGCGCAATACGAAAAATCCGGCAAGCCGGCATGCGTGCGTAACTACGGCACGTCCGCCTGGGTAAACACACAGGAAACCATTGAGCTGATGCAGGAACTGAAGCGCGCGCCGCGCAAGCCGGACCTGGTGATTTTTTATGACGGCGTGAACGACGCTTTCACTCTCTACCAATCCGGCCTGATCGATGTCCCGCAGAATAACAACCGCATCAAATCGAAACTGGAATCCGGCGACCCCATGCAGACGGGCTGGAATCACCCGCGATCGAATTCCGCGCTTCAATTTTTGTTGGAGACGAAAACTTTTCAGTCCATTGCCCGCATCGCCGCGAAGTTGCGACGTATCAGGAATCCGTCGCAACCCGCGTTTTCCCGCCAGTTAACCGGCAATCAGATTCAGGCGCAGATGAACGACGCCTATCTGAAAAATCTGGATTTGATCGGCGCAATGGGGCGTGAGTACGGTTTTAAATCCGTTTTTTTCTGGCAACCCGTGTTGCTGGTGGGAAACAAAAGACAAAGCTCCGAGGAAGAAAATATTCTGCACCTTACGTTGGCGACGAATGAGGGAATGCAGGAAACCTTTCGGCAAATGTACGCCCTGGCACAGGCTGAGAAGCGTCAGAATTTTTACGATATTTCCGACGTGCTGGACCATCGCGACGACACGATTTACATCGATTTCGCACATCTCGGCCCGGAGGGAAATCGCCTCGTTGCCGAGCGCATGTATTCCATCCTGCATCAAGCGGGATTGTAGGGAAGGGAATCCTCCGCGCTGCTTCACGGGGAGGGCACCGTAGCCGTTTTATTTTCCGACGGTTTGCTTTCGACTCCACGGGCATCGACGGCAGAAACACAGTATGTGTACGTTTTTCCGGCTTGGATGTAGAGGTCGGTATATCGAGTCGCCGGGACCGGTTGTGGCGTAATTTTTACAAACGCGCCGCTCGAGGGCTCCGCTCTGTAAATGTTGTATCCGATTACCTGAGACGCGCTCGGTGTCCAGGAGATAACTACAAAGTGGGGCTTGCTCACGGGCTTTTCGAAAAGCCTGCTCAGCCTTCCGCAGCCGCCCAGCAGGAGCGCAAGAGCAAAAAATAGCGAAAGGAAAGTGTGAGCGGCCGTTTGTGAATTCCTCAACATTGGATCCGCCATGGCCGATGGATACGCATGAAGAGATCAATACCGCGAAGCGCTTGAATCCTTAAATGCCGGTGCTCGAATCGAATCACCCGCTTCCATATAATGAATTGGATGATGACAAAGCAGGCCTGCGACTTCAAGAGGGTCCGGCGGCCAGATCATTCCTTTATGTCTATCAGTTACCGGTGTCAGAGAGGATCCTGGAGGCGGGGGGGCGACATGGGCCTGGCCGCACCCGTTAAGGAAAAATCGCGTTCCATCGAAGCGCCATCGCGGGCTTTCCGGCCCGGTGCGGGAAATCCGTTGCGTAAAGGCCGAAATTATGTTCATTTATCGGTGTCCCGCGCAGTTCATTTCTTGTCCGACGGAGAACCA
>Ga0265316_10002106_pt1 | contig 20932 bp, 18 predicted proteins | sample 4522metaG_FD_202092 | JGI IMG/M metagenome (GOLD analysis project Ga0265316, IMG submission 202092) | Rhizosphere microbial communities from Carex aquatilis grown in University of Washington, Seatle, WA, United States - 4-5-22 metaG | ecosystem: Host-associated > Plants > Roots > Rhizosphere >... | reverse complement strand
ACAAGGGAATCGAGGTGGTCTGCCGCGTCGATCCGAAGATGCGTTCGCTGCATCACGGCGATCCAGACCGTCTGCGTCAGGTCGTCAGCAACCTACTCGGCAATGCAATCAAGTTCACGGAACGCGGCGAGGTGTTCGTCGACGTCCGCGTCACGAAGCGCGACGACCGTGGCGAGACCGTTCGGATTGCCGTCATCGACACCGGTATCGGTATCGCAGAGGTGGATATTCCGAAATTGTTCGACGCGTTCTCTCAGGTCGACGGTTCCGCCGTACGAAAGTTCGGAGGCACCGGTCTCGGCCTCGCGATCTCCAAGAGGCTGGTCGAAATGATGGGCGGCTCGATCGGGCTGAAGAGCGCCCCCGGCGAGGGCAGCGAGTTCTTCTGCGAGCTGCGGTTGGAAACGGCGGGTGACGTCATCGAAGATCGCGGCGCCTGGGCCGAGGGAAAGCAGGCGGTCGTCGTCGAGGGGCACCCTCGCTGGAGAGACGTGATTCGGGAGCACTTGGAGAATTGGGGGATGACGGTGCACTCCTTCGACCGCAGCGCGGACGCCTTGGCGAGCATCAGCGGCGGCTCGTTATGCAAATTCGACGTGGCCGTCGTCGGTACGGCGGCCGACGAGCTCCCGTTGGAAGAATTCGTTCGTCGATTGCGGTCAGTCGAACGTGGAGCAAAAGTGCCGGTCGTCGCGCTTTATCCGCTCGGAGCCGGTTCTTTCGTCAGCGATGTCGAGAAGGAATTGGCCGCGCAGTTGCCGAAACCTCTTCGGTTTTCCGAGCTTTACAATGCGGTGCAGCAGGTCCTCACGGGCGATGGGATCCCGGCGTCCAAGCAGCCATCGGCGCACGATGTGGCACTCGTCCACTCGGGACCGATCTTGGTAGTGGACGACAACGAAATCAACCGATTCGTCGCCGGGGAGATGCTCGAAGAACTGGGGTACCAAGTGGATATGGCGGAGAACGGCGCCGAGGCGGTAGAGCGAGTCAAGCAGAAGGAGTTCGTGGTCGTATTGATGGACTGCCAGATGCCGGTGATGGACGGTTATGCCGCAACTCGGGAGATCCGTCGAATCGAGGAGACGCTGGGACGTCATCAGCCGATCGTGGCGCTGACGGCCCACGCACTTTCGGGCGAGCGCGAGAAGGTGCTCGCGGCGGGGATGGACGACTATCTCTCCAAGCCGGTGCGATCGAGTTCACTGGACAAGGTCATTCGCCGTTACGCGAAGACGAAGGCACTGCCGCCGAAAGTGGCCGCCCCCCTCCCGGCCGGCGGTGAGGCGGAGCCTTACCTCGACAGCGCAATTTCGCGCTCCGCCAAGTTGATCGATCTTTTTCTGAAGAACCTCCCGACGCAGCTCGACGCCATCGAAACGGCGGCGACGCAGGGAAAGGCCGCGGACCTTCGGGCGCATGCGCACAAGACCAAGGGCAGCTGCTTGGCCCTCGGCGCGAAATCGATGGCACAGACCGCCGAGAAGCTGCAGACGCTCGCCGAGACGGGCAAACTGGACGGCTCGCGCGACCTCGTTGCGGCGATCCGCAATCAGTTCGGCAAGGTCGCGCTCGAGCTCGGGCGGGAGCGCGCGAGGGCTTGACCCCCGCGCGCGCTGGCCGGTTCCCGTGCGCCGCCGTCTTCATTCGAGTGCCCGGTCGATGTGTTTCACCGCTTCGAGGCGCAGTCCGAAGACATCGCGTACCCTCCGGATGTCGACCACGGTCTTGACCGACAAGGGCAGTTCCGTGCGATGGCGCCCGATCCGCCAATGGTCGTCGGCGAGCTCGAAGATCAAGTTCGCGGCCTGAAGACCCAAGGCCTCGTGGTCGGGCACCGCGGCAAGCGTGCCGAGCGGAGAGCCCGGGTTGACGAGGTTCGCCGCGCCGACGACGACGGGGAGCCTGGACTCGTTCAGAACGGCCCGCCAGGCGCCGTCGCGGAACTGCTCGTCGCGCACCAGCGCGTTGTCGTTGAGCATCCACAGGGCATCGACGTGTCGATTCCTGACCAGGTTCTCGAGCGCTTCTCTCAGCTCTTCGGACGTGACGTCACTCGGGACCGAAACGGGCACGATTTCGATGTGTTCCCTCGCGGCAGGGCCCATTTGACGTTCTACGAACTTGCGGAGGCCGGGCCGGTAGAGGACCCCGACCCGATTGATCGGGGTTTTTATCACGGCGCGCAGATTCATGAACGACGTGACCCCAGGGACTTCGTACGCGATGCCAGTCGCGTTCTTGAGCGTGGCTTGCACCTCTTCGATGAGGGACGCCATGAGCAGGACGGTCGGAGGGAAGGTTTGCGCCGGATGAGCGCGCTCGTAGTCGCGGACGAGGGTTATCGTGGCATTGTTCATCAGGACCATGCACGCGGGGTTCGTTCGCCGTATGGCGGCGCCGAGATCGGCCGCCGTCGTGTCGGGCGTGACGACGAACGTGACGACGCTGAACGCCGCTCGTATTTCGGAGACGAGGCTCTTTCGCACCTCCAAGAAATTCGGAGAGTTGGGCATCGCGATCAAGATCGCGGGGGCGCCCGGCTTCGTCGGGGGATCGACGATGGGAGCAGCCCCCTCCGGGGCGGCGCCCGGCCGACAACCCGCCGACGGGAAGGCGCCGGCCGCCACCATGAACGCGACCAGCCAAGCCCTCCAGCGGGGACTCCCCCCCTGCCAGCCGGTCATTGAGCGCTCCAAGAGTCGATTCCCAGCAATCGATTGGTTTCGCCGTCGAGCCCCTGGAAGGACCTCACGAGCACGTCTCGGACGGCTGCGTTCACGACCGACACGGCGGGCAGTCCGACCATGCCGTCAGGCAGGTCGCGTGTCTTGATGGGAAGGCGTGTCCGCTCCGCCAGGCGCGCTGCCGCCGCGCTCGGAAGGACCACGCCGTCGGCCTCGGAAAACTCGAGCAGCGGGAGAAGATCTTCGATCTTCGATACTCGCTTCATCTTCACGTCATTCGTCTTCAGCAAGCGATTCAGGAAAGATTGCGTACCGTCGCGGCCCATGAGGTCAACGACCCCAATGGTTTTTCCAGCGAGCGAGCCGTCTAGCGGTTTACCCTCGGAGGCGATCACGTACGGTTCGACGGTCTCCCCCCCGCGCTTGCCCTGCAGTGTGACCGGGGCTCCGAGGTATTCCAATACGGGCGTGATGCAAAGGACCGCGTCGGGACGAGCGCTCCCGAAGACCTCTTCGAAATCGCGAAAGCGCCCGAACACCGTAACGGCGACATCGGGCAAGTGTTGCTGGAGCGCCTTTTCGACCGCGCTCGACTTGGCGTCGAGCTGGAGAAACACGTAGACGAGCGGCTTCGATTGAGCCTCGGCCCGCTTTGGCCGTGCGGGCCAGAGTCCGAAAGCAACCCACACAACGACACCGGCAAGCAAAAGCCGTCGGCGCACGCTCGGCAGGCTGCTCAAGGGAATGCCGACGCTAACACCATTGGCCGCTACTTTCGAGAATTCTCGGCGAGTAGGCAGGCACACCCCCGCCCACCAAGTTCGAGCTTGCGGCCCAGGTCCCTCTGAAGAATTGCTGCAGCCAGGTCGTACAAGGGACAATGAACGAGAGAGTCGGCAGCGAAGACGCATTTGCCTCGGGCACACCACGGCGCCGAAGGCACGGCCGCGCCCACGGGGCTGCGCTCGCTCTCGCCATTCTGGGCGGCGCGCTCCCCTTCATCGAAGCCGATGCGTTCGCCCAGGCGCCCCCGGACAGCGCGGCCAGCCCCCCACTCTCTCCAACGGGCACTTCCGGAAACTCGCGCGCCCAAAATAGCCCCCCGACGCAAAGGTCCGAGACCGAACCTGCAATGGAAGCGACGGACCTGTCTCTCGACGAGCTTCTCAACGTCGACGTGACGACGGTGTCGAAGTTCGCGGAGAAGCAGGGGGAGGCGCCGGGCATCATCAGCGTGCTATCGGCCGACGACCTGAAACGCTTCGGCGGAATGACCCTCGAGGAAATCCTGAACCGGGTCCCGGGGCTGAATGCGTCGAGCGGTTACCTCACGGATCGCAGCACGATTGCCTCGCGAGGAGACCAGGTGCGATTCAACTCCGGACACGTCCTCCTCCTCATCAACGGAAGGCCGGTCCGGGAGGTCATGGAGGGCGGTCTCAGCAGCGACATGCTCCAGCGCTTTCCCGTCGCCGCGATCGAAAAAATCGAAGTCATCAAGGGGCCGGGCTCGGTGCTTTACGGGTCCGACGCATTCTCCGCCGTGATCAACATCATCACGAAGAGCGTGCAGTCCACGGGCGGGACGGTCACGGGGCTGGTGGGAACCGACGGGAACAGTTTCGCGTACGACCCCTCGGCGGTGGCGACCCTGAAGGCCGGCGATTTGAACGTTCTCGTGTCGGGCAACTACCTGAGACAGCCGCAGTGGCAAGAGAACTATTTGTTCAAAAACACGGCCACGAGTCCCATCGTCGCCCTGCCGATCAACGGGCCCGACAAGGGCGGCGGCGCATACCTCGACGTGAGTTACAAAGAGCTGCGCCTGATGGCCGCATACGCCAATTGGAACTACTGGTACCAGCTGAAGGGGATCATCAACGACGGTACGTGGTCGAAGGCCTTCGTCAACCTCGGCTACAGCCACAAATTCAGCGAACGCTGGAAGTCGGACCTGAACATCGGCTTGACGAACTCCGGCCTGGATTTCAGGAAAAACCGCCCATTCGTCGTGAGAAACTCGAACGAGCTCGTCTGGGAGTGGACCAACTTCGTCGATATCGCGAGGAACGCGAAGGTCGTCGTGGGCGCGCTCTTCGACAGCAGGGGCGGCATCGAGACCAACCACGCCGTGCCGACCCACACGGTGACGACGGACGACGCGCGCCAGCTTGGATTTCAAACCTACGCGCAGATGGACTACACGCCCTGGCGTCCGATCAAGCTGATCGGAGGCATCCAGGCGAACAAGGTGGGGAATCTCGACTGGGAAGCCGTTCCGAGGGCGGGAATCATCCTTGCCCCCACTTCGCGGGTCACGTTCAAGGGACTCTACAGCACCGCCTACCGCGCGCCGGCCATCGACGAGCTCTTTCTGACCGACGTCAATTTGCGCGGAACGCCGACGCTCAAACCTGAAAAAGTGGCGACCTTCGATCTCGGACTGACCTACCAGGGAGCGCAGATACAGGTCGGTGCGAGTTATTTCAACAGCAAGCAAACGAACATCATAAGGCCCACGATCGCGCCGGGTGCGACTGGAACGAACGCGCTCCAGTACTACGAGAACACGAGCGGCGTCCTCATCCAGGGAGGCGAGCTCGAAGCAAAGGCGTACATCAACAAGTACATCTACCTGACGGCTTCGGCGCTCTACCAGAGAAGCAAGAACGATCAGGGCATTCAGGACGTGACGCCGATACCGGCTTTCAGCGCGAAAGCCGGAGTGAGCTACATGTCGGACAACGGCATCAACGCCAGCTTGTTCGACATTTATTCAGGCGATATTCTCGGTACCCAGTTCACTCAAAATAAGCTCAACCCGGCGCCCCAGCCCTACAGCGACATTCGGCTGCGAGGAACATTCGACATCAACAAGCTATTCAGCTTGCGCGTCCAGCCGGACGTGACGCTGCTCCTTCAGGTGAACAACCTGCTCGACGTGAGATATTACATGCCCGAGTGGGGAGGCACGGTCCACGACTCGATCCCCGCGACGGTCGGTCGCACGATCTACGGCGGCGCCAGTTTGAGCCTGTGAAATCAGGCGAGAAGCGCCAGGGGCGCCTGGCGATGCGGAGAGAACCGCCTCTCCCGCGTGCGTGAAGCTAGCGCTTCACGCCTTCGACTTTGAGCGCGCGAGACGCGAAGTCCCGCGCCAAGCGCGGCGAGACCCCCGTCGCGCGATAGGACGAGCCGCCGGAGCCGTTCTCGCTCAAGACGAACAGATCGCGGGTGACCACCCCGCGCCCATCGCTTCCTTCGATCTCCGCGACCCGCACGACCCGCAGCCGGCCGTCCGCGGCGCGGTCGACCTCCACGGCGACGTCGAACGATTCGCCCACCGCTTCCCGCGCCGCCTCGACCGTCGACCCCGCGCGCGAGAGCGCCACTTGCGACACGAGGCGCGCCAGAGCGTGGCGCAGCGAAGGCGCGCCTACGCCCGCGAGCACGCCTTCACTCCCCTCGGCGATGACGTCGACGACGGCCGTTGCCACCGCCCCGGCCAGCGACGAGACGATGATGCGGTCCACCCCGAACCTGGCGGCGGCGTACACGGACTCTTCGCCGCGCTGCCCGTGATCGGCAAGCGCCATCGGAACCAGGTGCGCATGGGGTAGCGCGAACTCGTCGGCCCCTTTGTACAGAAGGGCAACCCGTTCCGCCGGCGGCGCGGCCGAGGCTATCGCGCCGAGCATGAACGAGACCGCGCCCGCCCCCGACCCGACGACCAGAACGTTGGCGCGGACGGCGGCGGAGTGCTCGAGAAACGCGGCCATCGCCTCCGAAATGGTCCCGGCGGACAGGAGCTGAGCGAGGGAGGCGTCGAGGCGACGGCGTTTGCGCACGTGAAGCACCCAGCCGACTACGGCGGGCGGAGCAAGAGCCGTCATATAGGCCCCGCGCGGAAGGCGCCGGTCGATGATGAGCTCACCCGATCGAAGCGGATCGCCCGACTGGTGGGCCAGTCGGGAAATGATGCGCGCCAGCGCCTCTTCGCTCGTGAACGATGGCTCGGCGAGCGTCGTCTGACCGTTTCGCAACGCGAGAACGTAGTCGTGACGAACGACGTGCACCTCCGTCGCTTCGTCGTCGTCGAGCAGCGGCCCGATGGGCCCGAGACCGACGAGCTCCCGGAGCGCGTCGCGCGCCAAAAGCTCGAGGTCGATGCCCTCGGGTATTTCGCGCTCGTGCCGCATCGCCTTCGCCTGCTCGCGTACCGCTCGCTCGATGGATTGCGACACCGCCTCGGCCACGACCGGCGACTGTTCGAGCGGAGCGAGGTCGACGACGTCGGCGACGCGGTCGACGAGCGTGATCAGCGCAAGTCGACGCGCGGCTTGCTGCGGTGTTTCCCGCGGCGGCGGACGAAGCACCGGAGGCGGGGGCGGGACCGAGCGGGGCCGGCGAATGGGACCTGCGCCTGCGGAAGCGGGTTCCCGCGGCGGCGGCTCTTGCTCGCCGCCGAGGACGATGGTGCTGTTCGTTCGTGGTCGAGGCTCGCCGGGCTGCGGGGGCCGGGAGGCGCCGGGAACCTGCGGCGTTGCGGGCCCTCTCGAATTGGGAGCGCGCTCGCTGTCCGGATCTCGCTCGAGCGGGAAATGGCTCGCCCGGTCGGGCTCGGACGGACGGGAAGGCGAGGGCCCGGATTCCGACGCCGGCAGGACGGCCGGCGTGGCCGGCGGCGACGGCGCGACGCGCGAGGCGGACGCCAGGTCTTCGGCCCCCAGCGATTCGTTTTCCGCGTAGGCAGCTTCTTGAGCGTTCTTCAGCCCCGTCTCGAGCCGAAGGACGAAATCGCCGATGTAGATCTTGTCCCCTTCGCGAACGATCGTCGCCTGGGAGATCTTGCGGCCGTTGACGTACGTCCCGTTCGTGCTCTTCAGGTCGGTAACGATGAATCGGCCGTCGCGAAAAAGGAGCCGGGCGTGTTGCTTCGAGACGTTCCCCTTTGGGAGCATCAGGTCGTTGCCCTGCACGCGACCCACGTTGATTTCGTTTTTGCCGCAAAGCTCGCGACGCTCTGCCCCGCCCTTTTCACTGATGACGATCGTGAACATTCTCGGTGGCTAGCCCGGACTTCTAACCGCCTGGTCCGGCCACGGTTCCCCGGGATTGTCGAAGGACCTGGCGCACCCTGTCAACAGCCCCGTAGCGGGGCAAACCCCGCGCGGGGAACGAGACCTATTCCGCCCCACACGGAGCTTGCCGGTGCCCCGCAGCCTTGCCGATCCATCGCGAGGTGGAGCCGGCGCAGGGGCACTTACTCGCGCTTCGAGCCCGCCCGAGGGTCGCCCGAGGACTTCACTTCGGTCGTCACTTGACCGAGAAGCTCGCCGGCCAACGCGATGACATCGCGCGTACCGAACCCGCTGCCGCGGAGCTCGCGGTAAATCGTCTTCGCAAGAATGGCAAGCGCGCGAGGATCGCGCGCGCCGGGAGTTTCACCGAAGGGTAGGGCCATTTATGGTTTGGCTGGGGGGCGTTTCTCGGCGTCCCGGTCGATACCGTGGCCGTCGGGGCCGTTGTAATACAATCCGCGTGCCAGGCTCTCAAGCGCTGCCGGCAGCAAGAAACGACCGAATTGGCGGCGGCACGTGCGCAAATCCATGCGCAGCAGCGCGCCTGAGCGCGCGAATCGCACTACGCTTTGCTGTCGAGACCGGGAGCGATTGGGCTCCCCCTTGCGCCGAAGCGGGCTGCCTTCACCGATGATAGCGTGCGCGCCGATGACAACGTCGGACGGCTCCGAGGCTGCCAACGCTACGCCCCGCGCGAGACCTCTTGACCTCGGGGACCAGGGCGAGTCGCCGCCGAAAAGCGGACTGGGACCTTTGGCTCGCTGGACACGTCCCGAAACGCGGATGCGCCGGGTCCTACTTGCGGCCGCGGTCTACGTCGTCTGCACGGGCGTCTTTGCGGCGGTCGCGGGACCCGAACGGCTCTTCCGGCACACTCCGTTCAACCACTACGCGCTCCTCGCGAACGCTTGGCTCCACGGTCATCAGGACTTGCCCGGCGGCCCGCCCGCGTACACCCAAAACAACGACTTCGCCGAATATGGCGGAAAAACGTACATCAGCTTCCCGCCCTTTCCGGCATTTCTGATGCTGCCGTTCGTCAAACTCGCGGGCTCGGCCGAAGACTTCCGCGACGGGCAGTTCGTCATTTGGCTGGCTGGGCTCGCGCCGGCCATCCTCTTTCTCGCGCTCGAAAAGCTCCGCCGCACAGCACGATCGCCGCGCACCGAGATCGAGAACGTCATTCTTTCTCTCTTGTTTGCGTTCGGCACGGTCTATTTTTTTACCGCCGTCGAAGGTACCGTCTGGTTTGCGGCCTTGGTCGTCGGGGCGGCCCTTCAGGCGCTCTATGTCCTCTTCGCGCTGGACGCGGAACGCCCGCTGCTCGCCGGCGCGATGCTGGGCTGCGCCTATTTGACCCGTGCGACGCCGCTGATGGCCGCGCCCCTCTTTGCGCTCGAGGCGCTGCGGGTGTCGGTCCGCGGATCCCTCCCGACCGACGGATCCTGGCTGGAACGGTGCAAAAGCACGTTCTCGCGGTTGGACATTCGCGCACTCGCGCGCCGGTATTTCCTCTTCGCAATCCCCGTGCTGGTCGCCTTCGGCATTGTCGCCTGGCTCAACGGTGCCCGTTATGGCCGCCCGACGCCCATTTACTTCGACCACGAACTCCTCACCGTGGCGTGGCGCGCCCGCATGGCCAAGTGGGGCGGAACGCTCAGCTACCATTTTCTCGCGAAGAATCTCGGGATCGCGCTCACGAGCTTGCCCTGGCTCCCGGCCAAGTCAGACGCGGCGCAGTTCGGGGCGCCGTTCAAGATCAACGAGCATGGGCTGGCCCTATGGTTTACGACCCCTCTTTACTTCTGGCTCCTATGGCCGAAACGGTTCACCGGCGAAGCGGACCGCAAGTGGCTCTACGCGGTCGTGGCCCTCTCGGCGGCGGTTCCGGCGGCGATGGATCTGCTCTACCAGAACTCGGGATGGCGACAGTTCGGCTATCGCTTCTCGAACGATTACGCGATTCTGCTCTTCGTTCTGCTGGCGCTCGGGGCCCGGCCGATGCGCGGCCTCTTCAGCGCCGCGGCGCTATGGGGCGTTGCCTGGAATCTCTTCGGTGCGGCGACGTTCGACAAGCCGGCGTTCGACCGCTTCTATTTTCGGGACGGGTCGCAGACGATCGTGTACCAGCCCGACTAGATTGAGGAATGGTAACCATGTCCAAGGGCAACGGCCGTGCGCGACCTCGCCGGGCAAGGAGCGACCGGCTCAGCGTGGCCGCCGTCGTCGTCGCCTGCGCCGCGAGCTCTGGGTGCAAATCGGCGGGGGGCGAACTGGCGCCGGCGCCGGGGGCCGCGGTGAGTTCCCTCTCCGTCACGAGCCGATCGTTTCCGTCGGGCCGCGCGATTCCGGTCGACTGCACCTGCGACGGAGCCGACAAGTCGCCGGACCTCACGTGGAGCGCGCCTCCGCCGGGCACCCAGTCCTTCGCGATTCTCGCGGAGGACCCAGACGCCTCCGGAGGGACATTCACGCATTGGATCGCGTACAACGTCCCGGCCGACGTGCGCGACCTCCCCGAGGCCGCGGACCCGGTCGCGCTCGGCGGCGCCGTGGGCAACAACGATTTCAATCGCCCTGGGTACAGCGGACCCTGCCCGCCCAAAGGCGAACTTCACCGCTATTTGTTTCGGGTGTTCGCCCTGAATGCCACGGTGGACGTAAAGCCCGCCTCGACGCGAGCCGACGTGGACGCAGCGTTGAGTGGACACGTACTCGCCCGGGGCGTTCTCCTCGGGGTCTTCTCGCACTGAGAGCGGACGCCGCTACTTTCCCGTCAATTCGGAGGGGATGCTCATGTGCTGACCCGCTTTGACTCCGTGCCGGCGCGACCATCCCGCGTTGACCTCGAGGACATAGCGGGACGGACATCCGACGCCCCGGGCGTCGTCGTTCAGAGTCGGGGCATTCTCGACGATCCCCACGACCAGACCGTCGTCGTCCACGTAGATCAAATCGAGCGGGATGCAGGTATTGTGCATCCAGAACCGGTGATCGTCGCGAAGGCCGAGGTCGAAGAGCATTCCGCGGTCCGCGGGAAGAGCCGTGCGATACATCAGTCCGCGCGCGGTGTCGTGCGGCGTGCGAACGACCTCCGCGTCCACGCCCGCCGACCCAGCTTCCCGAACCGACACTCGAACCATCGGCCGCGAAGCCCCCTCGGCCTCTAGACGTTCGGGGTCCGCCGGACAGCCTGCCGCGGGCCCTGGCGGCACCGGGGGAGGAAGCTCCAACGGCGTCGCACGGACGCAGCGACCCGCGGGAATCGCCGCGCTTTCGGCCATCCGAACGGTCGACACGGGGCTCGACGGACGGGACGCGAAATCTTCCGCCGGCGTTCTTTCGCAAGCGACCGCAGCCAGTGAGGCGATGACCAGCGCGTTCCGCATGCCCAAGGTCGGCCCCAGGCTAGCGTGCCTGCCGTCGGGCGGTGGAGACAAAAGAAAAAGGCACCACATAGGGGCCCGGGGGGGGAGAGCCGGCCTACGCGGTGCCTTCTCATCGCCCCTGCTATCGGCGTGCCATCGTGGTGCAAAAAGCAATATCAAGTACTTGCACCACAATGTAGGCCCGGACATCGTTCAAGATCGAAAAGCGTGGAAACCAAAACGTTTCACAGTTGAAATACGCCGGTTCCACACACACGTTCCTCACCCATTGTCCCCAGGGGTGCGGGAGCTTGCTCGTCCTCCCCGCCCCCTGAAAATGCCAAACTAGCCCCCGCCGATGACAAGCGACTCGCGCGTCCTTCCCCTGGCCACGTGGACGAAGGCCACGCGCGTGGCGAGGCCCAAACCCAACAAGTGGCTCGTCACGGTATCGATCACGTTCGGGACGCTCATGGGTGCGATCGATACGTCGATCGTCAGCGTCGCGCTCCCGCACATGATGGGATCCCTCGGCGCTACCGTGCAGGAGATCACCTGGGTCAGCACCGGGTACATCATCGCAAACGTCGTCGTGATGCCGCTGACGGCGTTCCTCGGCCGTCTGTTCGGTCAAAAGCGCGTGTACATGGTCTGCCTCGCGCTCTTCCTGCTCGGCTCGGTGCTCTGCGGAACGGCCCGGTCGCTGCCCGCCCTCATCGTGTATCGGGCGCTCCAAGGCTTCGGCGCCGGAGCGCTCCAACCGACCGAGCAAGCGATCTTGCGTCAGACGTTTCCGCCCAAAGAGCAGGGAATGGCCATGGCCGTTTTCGCGATGGCCGTCATGCTCGGCCCGGCCATCGGGCCGACCCTTGGAGGATGGATCGTCGACAACTACTCCTGGCCGTGGATCTTCTACATCAACGTGCCGGTGGGCGTCCTCGGGCTCGTGATGGTCGCGAGCTTCGTTCACGAAGACGAGGAGATCGTCGCCTCGAATCGCGAGCTGGCGGCCAAAGAGCGCAAAGACGTCGATTGGTGGGGGATTGGGCTTCTCGTCGTCGGTCTGTGCGCGATCCAGTACTTTCTCGAGGAAGGGCAGCGCTACGATTGGTTCGCGTCGACCGGCATCACGACTGTCTTCGCCGTGGGCGTCGTGGTGCTTTCCGCGTTCGTCGTTCGCGAGCTGACCTGCGATACCCCCGCGGTCAACATCCGGCTCTTCAAAGATCCCGTGTTCTTGTCCGGAACGCTGATCGGCTCGCTGATGTTCTCGCTCCTGATGGCGACGATGTTCCTCTTGCCGCTCTTCATGCAGCAGCTGCTCGGGTTCAGCGCGACCGACGCCGGGCTGGCGCTCATGCCACGCGTCTTCGTCATGATGGTGGCGACTCCCATCATCGGTCGCATCTACAACAAAGTGTCGCCCCGCATCGTCATCGGAGCCGGCATTCTCTTCATCGCTTGGGGAGCGCTCGACATGAGCCGGCTCACGCTGCAGAGCGGCCTGCACGACATCGTCTGGGCGATCATGACGCAGGGGCTCGGGTTCTCGTGCTTGTTCGTTCCGCTGTCGACGGTCGCGCTCTCGGCGATCCCCCGTCACAAGTTGGCAGACGCAGCGGGCCTCAACTCGCTCTTCCGCCAGATTGGCGGATCGGTCGGCCTGGCGGTCGGGGCGACGGTTCTGACGACGTACGGCGCTCAAGCGCGCACTTCGCTCGTCGCGCACGTCACCGGCGCGGACCCGGCGGCGGTCGAACGGCTGCGCATGATGACGGGGGGCTTTCTCGCGCGCGGCTTCGACATGGCCGCCGCGCGGGAAATGGCCACCCGAGCGCTCGACGGCGTCATCGAGAGGCAAGCCAGCCTCTTGGCGTTCGACCGCGTCTTTCTGGTGGCCGGGTTCGCGTTCGTCGCGGTGCTTCCGCTGCTTGCGTTCCTCAAAACCCCCGCCGACAAGTCGGCCATCGCGCGGCCGAAGCCCGACATCCACCTCGAGTGATCGGTCGCGCCGCGGTGCTTACGCCTTGAGGCTTCTCACGCCGGCCTGGTGCACTTTGCCGGGGAGCGAACGCCCGACGATGCTCTCGGCCACCTTCCCCGCTTCGACGAGCCTCTCGAGGTCCACGCCGGTTTCGATACCCATTCCGTGGAGCATGTACACGAGATCTTCGGTCGCGAGGTTGCCTGCGGCCCCGGGCGCATAGGGGCATCCTCCCATGCCCCCGACGCTCGAATCGAAGTCGCGAACGCCGATTTCGAGTCCCACGAGCACATTGGCGAGGGCCGTGCCGCGCGTGTCGTGCATGTGCATCGCGATTTTTTCCGCGGGGAGCTCGGCGAGCGCCATCCGGAGGATTCGCTCGGTATGCCGCGGGGTTCCGACGCCGATCGTGTCGCCCAACGAGACCTGATAGCAGCCCATCTCGACGAGCTTCTTCGCGATCGCAAGGGCCCGCTTCGGGTCCACGTCACCTTCGAAGGGGCACCCCCACACGGTCGAGACGTACCCGCGAACCCGAATCTCGGCTTCCAGCGCACCGGAGACCGTCTCTTCGAAGGCCGAGAGCGTATCGGCGACGGACTTGTTCACGTTCTTTCGGTTGTGCGTCTCGCTCGCGGAGACGAAGACCGCGATCTCGTGCATGCCCGCCGCTCGGGCGCGTTCGAGGCCCTTCTTGTTCGGACAAAGCGCGCTGAACGACACGCCCTCCGGCGGCCGGGCGTTTTCCGCGACCTCATCGGCATCGGCGAGCTGGGGAATCCACTTCGGCGATACGAAGCTCGTTATTTCGATGCGCCGGAGCCCCGCCGCGACGAGGGCATCGATGAGCCGGAGTTTCGCGCGGAGCGGAACCGTGGCGCGTTCGTTCTGGAGGCCGTCGCGGGGCGACACCTCGTAAACCGACGCGCGGGATCCTACCCGTTCGAAGAGATTCACCTTCGGGCCTACCTGGAAACATCCGTCGCTCCCCCTCCGCGCGCAAGTCCGCTATGCTTTCCGATCGAATGAAGGACGCTCCCGAACGAGGGGCCCCGTCGAACGTGCGGGGGTGGTTGTCGGAGGTCTACCTTCCGGCGCTGGTGACCTCGCAAGAGGAGCAGCTCGTGCACCGGCTGGGTGGACGTGCGACCGTGGACGATCCCATCTTCGGCCGTGCGAGCGGCATGCCCGAGCTCGAGGGCTACCTCCACAAAGCGGCCGCTTGGCTCACCGAACGCGGTGCCACTTTTGAGCCGCAAGGCTTCACGACGGGCTCGGACCGGGACGTGACGGAAGGGCTGCTCACGCTGACCGCCGAGGGAAGGCGCATCGCCGTACCCATCGCCGTGGTGGCGGAGCGGCGTCCGGAGCGCGAAGTCGAGCTCCGGCTCTACTACTCGACGAAGCGCCTCGTCGCCGCCTCCCACAAGCGTGCGTCGCTCGTTCCGCGGCAGGACGAGCTACCCGTGCCGCCTGTGGTCGCCGCGCACATCGAGGCGCTGGCGCGGGGCGACACCGACGCCGTCCTCGCCAGCTTCGAGAACGGCGCCACGCTGCGCGAGCCGACCGGGGCGACGCACGCGAAAGACCCCGACGGCGGCGCGATGCGGGCCTTCTACGATCGCCTCTTCATTTCAGCGCCCGCAGGCGGGCGCGGCTTGTCGATGATCAAGGGGTCGCGCGCGGACGACGGGCGCACGTGCGCGATCGAATACACCGCGGCCCGCATGCGCGACGGCGAAGTGATGTCCCAGCCCGGTTTGGCGGTCTACGAGCGCGGAGAGAGCGGCCTCCTGCGATCGGTGCGGCTTTATCACGACTATTGAGAGCCCGGACCTGGATCCCCATTCAGACCAGTCACGTTCAGACCGGTCATGAACCGCGTCACATGGTCAGGGCGGTATCCCCCGGCGGTTCACCCGGGCGGGCTCGGTGGCCCTAGCACCCGAACCCGGCCAGGCTCGACGATGACGATCACTCGGGGAGTCGCGGAGAGCAGGGCTTCGTCCAGGGCGCTGCAGAGACGGCGAGCGCGCTCCGCAGGCGACCAGGTGTAGGGACGCGAAGGACGACGATTCCCGGATGGCTGCCCGGCGCGCCGCCCCCTCAGGATAGGGGTAGGGAGCGCCCCATTTCCGGGGCGCCCCCTCCCTCCGAACCGGACGGGCGGATTTCCCGCATCCGGCTCTCCAGTCAGTGGGCTTCTTTCGAAGACTGACTCGCTGCTGCCCTGGCTGTGGTCATCGTGAAGAGCCCGAGCTTCGCGAAGTAGGCGTTTGGCCAGCGAATGTTGGACCAGCCCCGACCGGCACCGCGCTGATGACGGCGTCGGCGCAGGATGCTTCGCAGTCGCATCCTCACCCAGCCGTCTATTGGCGCAAATGTCGCCCGGTAACTGTGCTTGAAGTACTCGAACCAGCCTCGCAATACACGGTTGAGGCGGACGATGATGGCTTCCAGGCTGTGGCCGTTGTTTCGCTTCGTGAGGCCGCGGACGTTGTCCTTGAGCTTCATGAGGCTTTTGCTTCGTGGCCGCTTCTGGCCGCACTCGAAGTGGTAGCCGAGGAAGTCGAATCCTCCAGGCTGGCTCATGTCCACCACACGGGTCTTCTCTGGATGGAGCGTTAGGCCGCGTCCGGTCAACTCTTCGCGCAACCGGACAAGGGCTTCTTGGGCCTCCCGCTCGGTCTTGCACAAGATGACCTGATCGTCGGCGTACCGGATCAACTCCTGACCCGCTCGCACCATCGCTTCGTCAACCGGATGCAGATACACATTCGCTAGCAGAGGACCGACGGTAGAACCCTGCGGGATCCCTTCCTCGGGGGTCCACTTCGCTCCCTACGGTCGCCGTACTGAACCCAGGACGGCATGAGCCAATCGTTAGACTGGAGGGAACTTCAGGTTAGAATGTCCACGTCCACGACGGCCTTCGATCGGCCAGGGGATATAGGAACAGGCCCTCTAGTGAGGCGGCGTGAACGGGATCACACAGAGACCGAGGCTGCACTGGTTCGGCGTGATGCAGTCTGCCGCCGATTGGCAAGGGAACGCGCACTTGCCGTACTGCAGGTTGCAGTGGTGCGTCCCGCACGGGACATCGTTCTGACACTGAAAGGCGATCGGTCCGGGTACCGCCATCTGCCCGCTTGCGGCCGGGACAGCCGTCGGAGCGGATGGCGGCGCGGGTGCCGGAGCGGCGGGGGGCGCACTCTGCGGAGCAGCCGGATACGCGCCGTAGGGCGCGGGGGGAGCGGTCGCCGGCTGCTGGGCGTACGGGGCCTGCGCTTGAGGATAAGGCTGCGGCGCGCCGTACCCCTGGGCCGGGTATGGTTGCGGCGGATAGGCGGTCGCTGCCGCCGGCGGTGCGGTGTCGTCTTGCTTTTTTGCGCAGCCGCCGAAAATAGCGAAAAGCGACGCCACGGCAGTGCAGAGTAGGAGCGTTCGCATGCTTTTGTCTCCTCGCACCATAGCTATCGTCGGAGTCGGGCACCATGGTCAATGTTGTGGCATGTCGGGATCGTGGGTCGCGCTATCGCGTCTCGCGACCGCCTTCGCCGTCGCGGGCCTGAGCGTTTCGCCGCTCTCGGCGTGTACCCATCGCGAACCCCCGGCGCCGGAAGGAAGCCACGCCAGCGCTCTCCCCGAGTTCGATACGCCGTCGGCACCCTCGACCGCACCGCCCGTGCCCGACGCTGGCATCGCCAATGCGAGCGCCGATCCTGCCCTTTTGCCTCAGACTCGAGAGGTCCCCCGGGCGACGGGGGTCGCCTTCGAAGCGCGTGTCGCCGCGCTATGGGAGGCGATCGTTGCGGACGACCCCGACAGGGCGATGGCCTTTTTTTTTCCATTGGGCGCATACGAACAAGTCAAAGACGTCGGCTCCCCCGGCGCCGACTGGAAGCACCGCCTGGTGGCGGCATACACCCGGGACATTCACGCACTGCATAGTCATCTAGGAAATGCCGGCGCGCACGCGCGACTGGTCGGGCTCGACGTGCCGGACGGCCGCGCGCGCTGGGTGGAGCCGCACGAGGAATACAACAAGATCGGCTACTTTCGCGTCTTTGGCTCGAAGCTGCGTTACGAGGTGGAAGGGACCGCGTACGCATTCGATGTTAAATCGCTCATCTCGTGGCGCGGCCAGTGGTATGTCGTGCACTTGAGCGCCATCAAATAGAGCGTGGCGCGAATCAGCCTGACTTCCAGCTTTCCTTCTAAACCCCCTTTGGAGTGCGGCTCGGCGCCTCGAGTGACGGCCGCGTCCCCCCGATGTACCTTTTTTCCATGGCACGCGCATTGCGCCTAGGTGGCCGCCATGAGCGATGATCACGCGGCACGGAAGACTACGGTTCGAAGGACCGGCGAGGAGCCGGCGAAGGATTGGCCTGGCGCGGACTTCGCGCAGCTTCGGCCGAGGATCCACGCGCTCGTACACGATCTGATGCGCGGTGTGCTCGCCGCGTTCGTCGCGGCCTCGCCCGCTGAAATCGGGGAGCTCATGCAAACAGCCGGACAGAATCGAGAAGGGGCCGCCGCGCCCTGGCGCCTAAACCGGGCACCGAGAGCCGTCCGCGGCGGTTCCACGGCGGCTCCGTCCACGCTCGACGGTTTGTCCCCCGCGCCGGCGGCGCGCGACGCCGAACTGGAAAGCCATGAGCGCCTCAAGCGCAACGCTGGAAAGCGAGCGGGGATACGGCGAGCCGCGTCCTTCGGCGCGACGAGGACGATGGCTCGGGGCGACCATGCCAGTCCCGAGGCAAGGCCGCCGCTCGGTTCGCACGATCCCTTCGACATCACGAGCCCCAGTGAATTGCTCGCGTCCTCCGATGGTCCGACGCCTTCCGTCGAAGCCCCGAGTCGGAGCGCCTCGTCCACGGAGCGCGCTGGCTCCGAGGGCGGCGAGACAGCGACGGCTCCCGACTCGGCGACACCCAAAGCATCGCAGAGCCTCCTCGAACCACCCCCGCCCCGCGGGTCCACGGCCACGCCCGTCGTAGCGATCGATCCGGACGCGTCGAGCGAGCGCAGGCCGCGGGTCGTTCTGCGCGAAGGAGAGCGGCTGCTGAGCGCGACCGGCTCGGGCGTCGTCATACGCCGCGCCCGGCGCTGACGACGACGGGCCCGAAGATCGATTCGATTGCTCCCTCACGCGCGACGGCCCGCCCTGGCTTCCATGATTTCGATGGCCCTAGCAAACGGCTGCTCGCGGACCATCGACTCGAACGGCATCTCCGACGCGGGCGTGCCGGTCGAGGCAGGGCGGCGCGCCATCGCGTCTCGGGACGACTCGCCCATCGCCACTCCGCTCCCATACGATGCGGCCCCTCGTTCCCCTGCGGGGGGATGCGGCGGCGGCCGAAGCATGACGGTGCACTTCTTCGACGTCGGCGAAGCGCTCTCCGCACTCGTCGATCTTCCGGACGGACGACACATCCTCGTCGACAGCGGCGACGGGACGCACCGCGCCGGCTGCGGCGACTCGTGTGAAACGGCCGGGCGACGCCTCATCGAAGGGCTGCAAAGCGACTTGCGCGGATCGGCCCTCGACCTGCTTTGGATTACCCACCAGCACGCCGATCATATCGGCGGAGCACCCGAAGTCCTGGGAGCCTTCCGTACGCGACTCTATGCCGACAACGGTCGTGACGGGCAGAGGCCTGAAGTGCGCCGGGCGCGCGCCGCAGCCGAAGATCGAGGCACGGCGATCGCGGTCGTCGACCCCGAGCACTCCAGCATGCCAATCGGCGACTCTCACGACGTTCGGCTGACGCCAATCGTCCCTCCCGTCTGGCCGGCGTCGTGCGCGCGCGACCCAAATGAGTGCTCGATCGCTCTGCGCATCGACTTCTGCGCTTCGTCGCTTCTCTTCACGGGCGATGCGGAGCACGACGAAGAGGCGATGCTCGACCCGCACGGACCGGTGACGCTGCTCCAAGTCGCTCATCACGGGAGCGAGACCTCGACGACCCCCGGCTTTCTCGCCAGGGTCAAACCCAAATACGCGGTCATCTCGGCCGGGCGGCCTCGCGACGGCTACAACCGCTCGTTCTGCCATCCCCGGGCGCGCATCGTCCAGCGCCTGACGAGGGTTCTGACCGGTAGCACGTCGAGCACGCTCGAGGCGTTCGATGGCGAACGATGCGACCGATCCGGCCCGGCGGACTGGAGGCGGATACCGACCAGCGAGTTCTTGTGGGCGACGGAGCGCGACGGCGACGTGCGTCTCGCGACGACCGGAGACGGGGTCTTCCACCGGGTGCGACCATGATCGGTCGCCCCGGCGCGGATCTCGCCGTTCACTGCCGAGGCCTCGTGAAACGCTACGATGGCGGGGTGGTCGCCGTCGACGGGCTCGACCTGGACGTGCACGCCGGGGAATGTTTTGGTCTCCTCGGTCCGAACGGCGCCGGCAAGACGACGACCGTCGAAATCCTGGAAGGGCTGCTCCAGCCGACCGAGGGCCGCGTCGAGGTCCTGGGCGCGACCTGGGCGCATCAGGGGCCGGAGCTGCGCGAACGCGTCGGGGTTTCGCTCCAGGAGACGCATATGTTCGAACGGCTGTCGGTGGCCGAGATTCTGGTCCTCTTCCGCTCCTTCTTCACGAAGGGACGCGAGCCCGAGGACGTTCTACGAGTCGTTTCCCTCGAAGAGAAGAAGAACGCCTGGTACGAGAAACTCTCCGGCGGGCAAAAACAGCGGCTCGCCGTCGCGTGCGCGCTCATCGGAGATCCGGAGCTCGTCTTTCTCGACGAGCCCACCACGGGACTCGATCCGCAGTCGCGCTTGCAACTCTGGGACGTCGTCGAGAGCTTCAAGCGCAGCGGTCGGACCGTGGTCTTGACGACCCACTACATGGATGAAGCCGAGCGGCTTTGCGATCGAGTCGGCATCATCGATCACGGGAGGACGATCGCACTCGGGACGCCCCGTGAGCTCATCGCTTCGCTCGGCGGCCAGGACGTCATCGAGGTGACCCTTTCCCGAGGCGCACTCGATCAACCGGCAGTCGAGGCGCTGCCCGGGGTACGGGGCGTGCGCCGCGTCGCCGACGGCTTCGCGCTGTCGGTCGACCCCCTCCACGTGGCGCTTCCGGCGCTCATCGATCTCCTGCGCGCCACGGGCCTCGATCTCGAGCGCCTCGCGACGCGGCACGCGACACTGGAAGACGTGTTCGTCGCGCTCACCGGCAGGGGTCTGCGTGACTGAACGCCGCTCCGCGTTGCGCGAACTCACCATGGCGCGTCTGCGCCTGTTCTTTCGCGAGCCGAGCACGGTCTTCTGGGCCTTCGGCTTCCCGCTTCTCCTGACCGTCGCCCTCGGAGTCGCGTTCCGCAACCGCCCGCCCGAACCGTCGAACGTCGCGATCGAGGCCGGTCCAGGCGCAGAACGATTGCTCTCCCAGATCTCGTCGCCGCTCGTCAAGGCGCGAATCGAGGACGCCGCGGCGGCGGCCAAGGCATTGCGGTCGGGCAAAGCGGCCTTGGTCGTCGTTCCGGGCGAGCCTTGCACGTATCGCTACGACGAGACCAGACCGGAGGCGCGGCTCGCTCGAATCCTCGTCGACGATGTCCTGCAGCGAGCCGCAGGCCGACCCGACGCGTTTCCATTTGCCGACGAACGCGTGGCGGAAGCGGGGGCGCGCTACATCGATTTCTTGGTCCCCGGGCTCGTCGGTCTGAATCTCATGTCGAGCGGTATGTGGGGCATTGGGTACTCCATCGTCGAAATGCGCACGAAGAAACTGGTCAAACGTCTGCTGGCGACGCCCATGCGAAAGAGCGACTTCCTCCTCTCGTTCGTACTGATGCG
>Ga0265316_10002104_pt1 | contig 20942 bp, 14 predicted proteins | sample 4522metaG_FD_202092 | JGI IMG/M metagenome (GOLD analysis project Ga0265316, IMG submission 202092) | Rhizosphere microbial communities from Carex aquatilis grown in University of Washington, Seatle, WA, United States - 4-5-22 metaG | ecosystem: Host-associated > Plants > Roots > Rhizosphere >... | reverse complement strand
GACCACCTCGCCGCGAGAGATCCTCAGGTCAACTCCGCGGACTACCTGCCGTCCCTTGTACGTCTTGCCGATTCCCTCGGCGATGAGAGTTTCCATCTATCCTTCACGCGCGCCCTTAGTGGGCTCGTAACCGCTTTCACTTCGGCGCGGTAGTATCTGTCGTCGTCTTGCGTCCGCCACCTTCGATACTGACGCTATCATCGCGGCTATGGAAAATCAAAGCCTCGCCGGTCACAGTTCCCCTAGTCGGATCGCTCATCCGGGGCGGAGCGGCGGGGGTCCCGGTCAGCACGTACTCCCCGCTCTGGCTTGAATAGACTAACTTCTCCCCGGTTCCGCGCCGTTCCCCCGAGGTCAGCATCACGCGGCCCCTGGCCGTCATGCTATTCACCTGCGCCTCTCCACCGTCTTTGCCGGCGTGATTTCCCAGCGGCATCAGAAGCACTTCCACTTCGCTGGAAGTCGATGTCGCCGTGCCCGTCTCGGCAACCACACTATTAAAAGATCCGCCCCTCATCACCGCCTTGCGCTCGGCATCGGAATACTTCAGGTCGCCCCCGCGCATCCGGATCACGGAGGGTGCAGCCGGTTTAGCCGTCCCTCCTTTTCCAGGAGTTTGCCCCGCCGCGCTCACCAGCACCACCCTAACCGGCTCGGCCAGGTCTGTGCTACGAGCCGCCAGCGTCTGCTTCTGACGATCTAATACAATCACCGGCGCGTCAATCGAGTTTGCCGACTGCCACAGCCGCGCGTGCCCGTTGAACTCTGTCTCGCCGCCGGCGCCGCCCATCGCCTGGCGCAGTTGAGCTTCGGCGGCAACCACGTGCACAGGCCCCTGCCCTCCCAGAGTCACGCTGCCCCGCAGGCTCGGCTTTCCGGCTCCAGGTTTTCCGTCTCCAGAGTCAACCCACGTTGCCTTTACATTCCCATGAGCAAAGGCGTTCCCCGACTCCTGGGATACGTCGATCTTGTCTGCCGTGAGTTGCAGATTTCCGTCTTCAACCCGTGGACTCAAGGTCAGGTGCAGCCACTCTCCAGCGCCCTCGTAGACGGCCCGCCCAGCTGTGGCCTGCATCGGTGCCTCCACCTGCCCTGAGGTTTTCGTCGTCTGCTCTTGAGTCAAGATAACGTGCCCATCGACCGTGGCCGATTGAATCTGCGCCGCGTTGCCCTCCACGCCTTCCGTGCGTCTTGCTCCGGCCTTTGCCGCGTTCGCGCCACTCACCGCAAAATGCGCCTCCAGCCGGTCGCCACTCGTGTTTTGCCGTCTTCCTGTCGCGGTAGTCTGCTCAAAGCTAGCGTGACCCACACCGGTCATCGCGGTCAAAGCGGAATTTTTTCCGAATTGACCGGTCAGTTCGTCGGCCGCCAGCCTGAAGGGCACAACAGGGCCCTTTCCGCGCTGGCTCTCTCCGGTAATCACTACGCCACCTGTACCGTGCATTGTCTCCGGCTCAACCTGCCCATGCCCGACAGCGTGAAACTCCACCTCCGCCGCTGGCGACTTCCATACTCGGCTCACCCGCAGCGACCCGGTTTGCGATTCGCTCTGTTCGTGACTCTCGATGTGAACGCCGCGCTCCAGGCGCGCATGACGCAGCTCGCCCTTCGCGTTGAACTCCAGCTCCGCGACGGGCGAAGTTCCGTGCATCTGGCGTCCCTGGCTCGACGAGTCCATCGTGACGCCACCCTCCAGATGCCCGTGCCGGGGTAGGTTGTGCTCGTCAAATTCAAGCGAGCCCGCGGGCGCCGCCAGATGGCTGCCGTTCGCGGTTGCCAGGGTGAATCCATTCGAGGCATCCAGCCTCACTACCGATCCATCCGCGCGAAAGGCGACCTTCGCCTCGACGGCAGCAGCCTCTCTATCGCGGTACTTGGCCGTTGCCCCATGCAGGCGGCACTCTTGATCGCCGCGCACAAACTCCGCATTTTGAGCGTGAATTACGACCGTCTCTATACCACGCCGCGATGTTAATTCCACCGCGCTGTCCAGCATCAGAATGCCCTGCTCCGATTCGTATGTGGCGCCCATAGCGCTTCCGTTGCCCTGCGCCATTGAAAACTCCACGCGCTCTTTGGTCGTAGCCAAACCGCTGTTCTGGTCAAAGGTAAGCCCTCTGGTCTTTACCTGAATCTGGCCCGACGACGCAGCCTGCGCGACCGCCGCCAATTTGCTGTCCTTCGGCTTATCGCCCACAGCCTGCCCCGGAGTAGCCCTGGGAGCAATGGCCGGCGCCACTCCGGGCCGCATTAGCGTAATCTCCACCGGCCCGGCGGCCTTGGCCGTGCCCAGTTGCTGATCGTATTCGAACTCGTCGCCCTCAATGTGGTCCACGCGGCTGCCATCTTCGCCGTACAGCTCAATTTTGACGTCGTGCAGCAGCGCGTAGCCCTGCTTCAACTGAATCACTCTCGAGGCATGAATCTTGAAGAGCGTGCGCCCGCCGCGCGCCGTGGTATATGTAACGCCGTTTGCTTCCTGTTGAATCTCGATGCCCAGCCGCTTGGGTAGATCGCGGCGATTGAAGGGATTCTTACCCTTGCCCACGGCCAGAAAGACCGCCAGCGCGATCAGCAGCAGAATTGCTGCCGCCAGCACCACCGTCCGCAGCCGTTCAATGCTGATTCGCACCGTTTAGTTCCCCACTCCCAGCCGCGCCGCCAGCCGCTGGGCTAGGCTCTCGCCCAGTTCGCTCCACAGCAGGCGAGCCGTGGCCCCCGAAGCCTTCTCCACGGCCGCGGTAAGCTCCACTAGTTGGCGCACATTTTCCTCGACGTGCCGGGCTGCAACAGAATCCAGTTCCAGATCTTCTTCAAGGAATGGCGCATCTGAGCCGAAGTCCAGACGAATGTGGCCGTCCTGTTCGTATGCGCCCTCGCAGAAGAGCGGCCCATAGCCCGTCACCCGCACCAGCCGCGGCTCCCGCGCCCAGCGAGGATCGACGTCTGTAACCGTCTCCAGTTCCCACAGACTCCAGCCGATCTGGAACTCGTAGGCGGTATCGTCGTGCAGCAATTCGAGCACCTCTTCGACTGCCTGCCGGGGCTCAGCGCCGCGCTCTCCGCGTCCATACACGCGCTGAAATACCGGTGACTCGCTCCAGTTAAGGGGCCAGGCCGTGGCGGCATAGACCCTGGCCTCGCCGCCATGCGTGACAAACTCCCCCAGCACGGAAGTCAGCTTGCCTGGAAGCGCCTCAAGGCGCAGGTTCGGATACCACAGACTCAGATAAAGCGTGTCGGACATCTCTACCGATTGTAGACGGGGGAACGGAGATGGGGTTGTCTCGTGAGCCGCGCTACCGGAAGCGGCGGGTTGCTTTGATGACCATGGAGAAGACGCCGGACTCGTCGCGGGCCACCAACAGCGAGAGATGCTGGTTGATGGCCACCTCGGCCTGTAGCAACTGCTGGCCAGTAGTGTTTACGTTGGTGGCGTAGGTGAGAGTGAGGTTGCGGCCCAACTGCTCCTCCACGATGATGCGCGAGGTAGAGTTGCCCAGGGCACCCAGGTAGTTGGGGTCCACTTTGACGCTTCCGGTCCCAAAGAGTTTTTGCACGCGGCTGCTGACGGTGGCGTTCAGTGCTCCGCCGAGCAAGGCGTCAGTGGTGGGGTTGGCGCCACTCTGCTCCTGCTGCTGCGTGTACAGGCGCTGCTGGCTCTCGGTGCGACCCAGCGCTAGTAGCGCCACCACGTCGGCCTCTGGCAGCGGAGGATCGCTGCGATAGGTAACGGTTGGCCTTTCCAGAGTTCCGTGCATGCCCAGGGTGATGTCGTAATCCTCCACGTGGGCGGTGGCGTTCAGGTCGATGGAGGGCTCGATGCGAACCGGGTTGGTGAAATAAATGTCTCCGCGCTGGAGCTCGTAGCGGGTACCGGCGATGATGGCATTGCCCTCGGTGATGGAGACACGGCCCAGCAGCGAGGGCGAGGCCACGGTGCCGCGAAGGCGCAGGTCCACGTCTCCGGCGAGCTTTGCGTAGGCGTTCTGGAAGTTCAACTGCGGCGAGGAGACCAGATGCACGTCCAGCCGAATGTGGTTTGAGGGGGCGTTGAGAGGCGCGATGGTCTGCACGGCGTTGGCCTGCGCCGCCAGTGCGGCAATGTCGAAGCCGGGGCTGACGGTAAAGCGGGTGATCAGCACGTCGCCCGAAAGCAGCAGGTTGTTCTGCGGTCCTTGCAGGTGCATCGAAGCATCGGCCAGGGAGCTGACCCCCTGAGGATAGCGAATGCGGATGCCATTCCCGGTGGCCGAGAGGTCGGCATAGATCCCATGCCGGTAGGCGAGGTAGCCGGATACGCTCAACAGCCCACCGCCGCTCATGGCGGTCAACGACGTCACTTCCAGCCGGTTCTGGTTGAAAATCAGAGTGCCGTGCAACTGGCTCAGGCCGTTGGGCACATCTTCAAAAGAGAGCGAACCGTTCTGAAAGTCAATCCGCCCCTGCAACTCGGGATTGTTCAAAGGACCGTGCGCCTCTACCTGGAAGGTGGATGTTCCGCTCGCAGTCAGGTCGGGATCGATGGTCTGGGCGAGCTTCAGGTTAATGGAACCGCTGGCGGCAACATCCAATTGCCGCTGGCCTTTGATAGCCAGGCTTCCCTGCGCGCGCAGGTCGGTGTCCTCGCCGATGACGTGGAGCGGGTCAAGACTGATTCGAGAGTTGGCGAGCGTAGCGTGGACGCCGCCCTCGTTCTTGAGGTGAACGCCCGCAACGGTCACGGCCAGTTCTTGCAGGCGGGCCTCGCCGCGCAACTCTTCGGGCCTGGCCAAAGGTCCCGCGACGGTGACTGTGCCGGCAAGCGCGGATTCGCCGCTGAGGCCCTCGGCGTGCGCCAGCTTAAGCAGTGCGCCGATGTTGAATCGCGAAAAATCGAGTTTGGCCTGGGTAGCATAGTCGCCGCTGAGGGCCGTCTGGCCGTGCAATGTGAACTCGGCCGTCTCCATCCGGCTGGTGGCGTCGTAGGTGGCCGTGCGGTTGGCGGTGTGTGCCGCAAGATCCAGCCCTCCCAGCGGCTCTCCGCCCAGGGCAAGATTGTTCAAGCTGGCACGGGCTTCGAGCCGCGGATCCTCCGGAGTGCCGAAGCCGGCAACGGTGAACCCAAGTTTGCCGGTAACCGCCAGCCCCTGCTGTCGCAGCCACTCGATTCGGGCCACTTCGATGCCGGTGCCTCGCGCATCCAACAGGAAGCGGCGGGAGTTGAGGTCGTAGTTGCCGGTGGCCGTCAGATTGCCGGCTGACGCGACGACGGTAAGCGAAGCCACCCGGATGACCTGACTGACCATCGTCCCCTGGGCACGGATGCGTGAGACGGGTTCGCCATATACGCTGCCGCCATCCAACTCGACCCAACCGGAGCCGCCCAGGGCGTGGACCGGTCCGTCGAGTTGAAGTTGCGCGCCGAGTTCTCCGGTGAACGGCAGCTTTTGGCCGGTTATCGGGAGTAGATCGTCCACGCTGACTTTGGAGGCGCGAAGGCGCAGATGTAGCGCGGAGTTGGCGTCGTAGACAGGCCCTTTTCTGGACGCTGCATTTCCTGAAACTGCCACCAAGGCTCCGTTAAGAGCAATCTCCGCCTTCCCACGGCGCAGCAAGCCATGCTCAACGGCGATCCTCTCGGCCGAGTAGCTGCCGCTGGCCTCCACCGTATCCCAACCAACGAATCGAGGCTGTATGGCTTGCGGCTTGAGGGGTTGGTCCTTTTGGACAGGCTGTATGGGCAGCAACTCGATGGCCAATTGCGTCGCCTTCACGCTGCCCGCAAGGCGCGGAGAGGCCAGCGAGCCGGTCCAAGATCCATGAAAATCGCCCTGCCCGGCCAGGGTCGCCGGCAGGGCGGCGGTTCCGGTCTTCCCATAACGGTTTAACCCAAGGTCGCGGAGCACTTTGTCGAACTCCCAGAGATTGCTCGTATGGAAATCCACGGCCAGGGCGGTTCGGCTGGTGAGCGGATAAGCGCCCAGGTGTCCACGCGCCTCCAACTGACTGGAGGACATATGCACATCCAGCTTGCGCAGATCCACGGCCCCGTCGCGCTGGGTATACGTTCCGTCGATCAGGCCGTTGGTGGGAACCTCTCCCGCCACGCTTTGCCCGGATGGGTTCACGTTCAGGGTGGCGGCGACAACGAGGGTCCGGTCATCTCCATTGGTCCAGGTTGCGGTGGCAGGACCTGTCATCCGAACGTCCAGGCCCAGGCGCTGGAAGGGCGGCTGGCCCACGATGTCCAGAATAGTGTCCAGGGCAATGCCCTTCAACTGCGCCGTCACCTTGCCATTCACCGGAATGACGAGCGGAGCGGGTCGGAACTGGCCAACGGGCTTCCGGTCGCCCGCAGCTCGCGCTACGCCGATGCCTCCTGGCTGAATAACCGCTGCGCCGGGGTTAGGGGGCAGCCAGTGTTCCAACACCACCGTGCCTTCCAGTTGCCCGCCCTGTTGCAGGCGCGCGACAACTGAGGTAAACAACAGATGTTGCGGATCTGCGTGGATATGCGTATCCAGTTGCACGCCCCTGGCCCTCACGTTGGGATCGATGTACGATCCGCCGTCGATGTGCACGTTGCCGTCGGCGCGGAACTCCCCGGCTTCGCCAACACTCGCCAGATTGAGCCGCGCAATGCCCTCCGGCGTGGCGGGATAGCCGGTGATGGGCTCGATCAACCTCATATCCAGTTCGCCCCTGACGCTGGCCTGCCAGTGGGGATGAATAAAGTCTTCAAGCCCGCCGGAGATTTCCACAGTGTGGTCCGGGACGGCATGGGCCCTGGATGTGACCCGCAAGGAACGCAGGTAGATGGCATTACGCATCAAATCGAGGGTGGCTTGCATGCTCCCATGCACCGTCGGGGTTATGCCGCGCGACACGTTCAGATCGGTGGCTCCGGCCTCGATGAGGTAGCTCTCCCCCCGCTCCACGGACAAAGGCCCCCCGGCGGGGACGTATACCAAGAGCAGCGAGACGTCGTGGGCGTCAAAGTCGAGCGGTATGACCCGGTTCTGAAAATCAAAGGTCGTGGCACGGTTCTCGAAGGCCACAACTCCCTGCTCCACCGAAACGTGGCCCGCCTTAAGATCGAAGAGCGAATCCAGGGCGCTCTTACCCTTCTTTCTGGGCTTACGCGGGTGGGGCTGATTGGTAGTGCCGTCGGGGTAAACGATGAGATGGAATCCAGGCCGGTATACCTGCAGATCGCGCAACAGAAGGCGCGGACTCAAGAAGCCGAAGATGCTGAGCCGAGCCCGCACGCGTTCGACCTGAGCATAGGGCGCCACGCCGGGCTCCTCAAGCCCGTGAATGACCAGACCGCCCGCATCGGCCTCCAGATCGAGCAGATGCCAGTGGAAGTTGGCGATCTCGATACGCCCGCCTGTGGATTGTTCCAGTTGTTTTATCAGTCCTTTACGTACTAATTCCTCGAATCCAGTTGAACTCGCCCAAAACAAGAGTCCGGTAATTATCAGCGCCAATAAAACCGCGCCGGCAGCCACCGAAAGCGGCAGATGGCGCAGGAATAACCGTCGCAGGCGGCTCGACTTGGGCGGCGCGAAGACCGTTGATAGGGGCTCGCTCATAGGCTCGACTTTCCTTGCGGCTCCGAGGTCTCCAACGCCGGGTCCAGCACCTCAACCTCGCCCTGCTTGCGCAGGTTCTTCAACCAGTCGTCAAAGAGGATATTCACCTGCCGCTGGAGCAGTATCTCCTGAATGCGGGGGGCTACTTTGTCCAGATCTGGAACCGCAACTCCCGGAGCGTACTGCGGCAACAACGTCTCCCGATAGTAGCTCTCCACCTCCTGCGGAGAGATTTGAATACCCTGCCGAAATCGCAGTTCGATAAAGCGCAGAATCTGGACTCGGTACCGCAGATAGCTCTCCACCCGTTCTGGCGTCAGTCCGTGCGCAGCCATGAAAGCCTTCCATCCGGCCTCGGAGGCGCAATCCTCACGGATGCACGCGGGCACCTCCTTGCGAATCTCTGTCAGGCGGGCATCCACCTCGGCTTGCGTGGGAACAGCGGCCCGCTCGTCTTCTTCGCGGATCTGCTGCTGGATCAGCGCGCGCCCGATCAGTTGCTCCAGGGCCCGCTTTCGGGTAAGTACACCCAATCCCACCTGGCCGGGGTCTAGAACCGAAAGCCGAATCTCCTCGTCCAGGTCGCTGGCCAGGATGGCCTGGTTGTTGACCACAGCCACCACCCGGTCGAGGACCATGCCTGAGTCGGGAGGAGGCGCCTGGGCCGGATTGAGGGCCGTTCCTGGTGCCGATTTCTGCGCCGGTGCCATCGCGCCTATGCATAGCGCCAGGCTCACCAGGCAGGCAGGGCCGATAGTAATTCTGAGACGTGCGTTGGGCCGATAGCTCATCAGAAGGTTTGCCCCAGACTAAAGAAGAAGTTGAAGTGGCCGGACTGGCCCACGTGGGGGTCTGATCCGGGGACCGAGAGCGAGTAGTTAACAATCACCGGATAGATGGGCGGATTCAGGTTATAGCTGAAGTCCAGCCGGATCGGCCCAATCGGCGTATGGTAGCGCATACCAAGCCCCGCCGCATGAGAGAAGTAATTGAAGCTGCACGACCCCATCTGTCCGGTCGAGTTCCACGGAGTTGAAGAAGAAGGAGTACTCGTGTTCTTGCACGTGTCGCGCTCCGGCTGGCGAACCCTGAGGGAGCTGGCCCACGCATCCCCCGCGTTGGCGAAGACGTTTCCCATATCGTGAAAGAGCACGAAACTAACCGTATTGCCCAGCCAGGGGAGGGTGGGCGGCGGCAGGCGCATCTCGGTGCTATTGATCAGCGCTCCCGCCCCGCCGATGGGGTAGCCCGTCTCCGGATCGCGCGGGCCGGCAGCATTGATCGAAAAACCGCGCAACGCAGTGGCCCCGCCGGAGTAGAACCGCTCCGGTAGTGGAATCAATAGGTTATCGGGCGCCCCGAAGGCCCGTTCCTGGCCGTAGCGAGTGTTGCGGGCCAGCACAAACCGGTCCTTGTCGAAGCTGTAATAGCTTGAATTCTCCAGGTCCAGCCGGTTGAACTCCGCCTGTGCGCCGAAGGCTTTGCCGGAGAAAAAGTCCTGAAAGCTGAAATAGGTGCCCCGATGGGCGTCCAGGGGCGAGTCGCGTGTGTCGCGAATCCATGTAAACCCCGGGCCGCCCACGCGCGTAGCCGTTGACAGCGGCGCAATCTCATTCACACCGACCTGCAAGCTTTCGGCCGCCACCTTGACCCTGCGGAAGCTGTATTCGTAGATCAGAGTGTTGGCTTTGGAGAAGCGGGAGCCGGGGGGCAGAAAATGCTCCGTCCATCGCACTCCGCCTTGCAGCCTGGAGGCCACGTAGGTAGTTACATCCTGGCTGTTGGCGTAGCCTCCTGAGAATGTGAGGCCGAAGTTCCGGTTGCCTTCGAAATGCGGATTCTGGAAGAGCAGATCGACCTTCTGCTCCAGCAAGCCGTAGGTACCGCGCACCGAGGCCGACTGCTCGCGCCCAAAGAGGTTGTTGCGGGTTAGATCGATCAGCACCCGCGGGCTCACTCCCGTTCTGCCGTTCGGATTGCATGCGACTCCGCCTGCGTTTGCGCCCCGGCAGTTGTTTTGCGGCGTTCCTGTCTGCGCCTCAAAGCCAAAGCCGTAGGTCAATGCCCAGCGCCGCGCCTCCACGGCCTGCAGCAGTACCGTCTTATATCTCTCGCCGCCATCAGGGTTCTCCACCGCCGCGTCTACTTCGTTGAAGAGGGCGAAATCGTATAGATTCCGCTGCGTCTCCGCCAGGGCAGTCATGTTGAGCGAGTCGCCCGGATGCAGAGTGATAGCGCGGGCAACCGTATCCGGCCGCGTGTAATGAAGCCCAGTCAGCAGCACCTTGCGCACAAAAATCTGCTGTCCCTCGGTGATGTGAAAAACCACGTCCACCTTGCCTTGGTCGGCAACCTCAAACTGCTGAGTCACGTCAACCCGCACCTGATCGAAGCCGCGGCTCATGTAATCGGTCAGCAGCGCATCACGGTCCCCGGCCAGGTTCTGGGGCGATAGCAATTGCCCGGCGACGGTGTTCAGCAGCGGCAACAGCCTGGCAGAATCCACAGGCTCGGTTCCTTCCAGCCTGACTGCGCCCACCCGCTGCTGTTCACCCTCGTCAATGTGATAGATCACAGTCAGCGGGGCCGTCTTACCTTTGACAGCTGTATTGTCCTGCTCGCCGGAGTTGTTCTGCGCCGCTGGTTTCGGGCTTTCTGCAACGCTTGTCTCAGGGGTTATCCTCGCCATCGGGAAACCATTGTTCTGGTAGAGGGCCTGCAAGGCGCTGATGTCGGCAGCCACCAGAGCCTGGCTGTAAGCGCCATGGCGGTCCAGGGTATCGGCGGCATGCACGCTGAGCATCTCTTTCAGCGTCGCAGTGTCGAAGTACCTGTTTCCCATTACAGATACCCGTTCGACCCGCCGTCGCGGTCCCAGTCGCACCGCATAGATAATCACCACCTGCTCAGCGCTCTGCGACTGCCGTTCATGATCCACCTTCACGTCAAAGTAGCCCAGCCGCTGATAGTAGTCCCGCAGCCGCCGGTTGCCCTCGTTCAGCAGATCGTCGTCCACGGTGCCTTCCTCAAAGACGGGAATAATCTTCTTCGTGCGCTCCGGGTTCATGCTTGCGCCCTCCACCAGCACCTTCACCTGTGGTCCCCGATTGGCTGAAAACTTGTAGTTGGCCCTCTTGGTCTCTGCCGCATACCGCTCCGATTCGAGCTTGATCTCGGCCTCCAGCCGCTCCTGAGCACGGTATGTCTTGAGTACTCCAGCCAACGCGCGGTTGCCGGTGTCGTGGTCCACGCGCGATCCGGCTCTCAAGTGGGCATGGCGGCGGAACGCATCGGCGCTCATGCCTGAGTCGCCAGTCACCTCCACCGTTCCAACCCGCGCCTGCGGGCCGCTGACAACGTGAAATGCGATATCCACCAACTGTTCATAAGGATACGGCGTCAGCACATATGTGATCGACGACTCGTGAAAGCCGTTTTCCGCGAGTGTCATGCGCATCTCTTCCAGTGCCCGGTCCAGCTTGGCCTGGGTAAATCGGGCACCGGGCGCAAGCTGGCTGGCGCGCTCCAGTTGAGTATTCACTGTGCCGCCCTTGGCCCCGTACACGCTGATGCTCCCGATAAATGTGCGCGGCGGCCCACTGAAGACCAGCTCCACGCCGTCCTGGCGGCGCACACCCTCCACTTGAACGTTCTCGTAGAGTCCGGTGGCAAAAAGCTGGCGCAGACTTTTCTTCAGATCTTCCCGGTTGAGAGGCGTTCCCTCGGCCTGGGCCAGATGGCCGGACAATGGGGTCAGCCGGGCGGCCTCAACCCCCTCGAACGAGATGCGCCGCACAGGCAGGCCTTCCCATTGGGCGAACGAATCGGAAGACGCCGGCGCAGCCTGGCCTCCCGCCAACCCGGAATCTCCGTCGATGCGGCTCTGGCTCCAGCCGGCAACTCCGCCCAGGATTCCGAAGGCAACCAGGCATGTGAGGAGAATGCAGTCCCTCGTTCGACTGCCGCACCGCCCTCCGCACGCTGCCCTCAAGTGCATATCTCCCAACAGAGGCCAGGGGCAGTGGTCGGAGATCAGCCTATTGATCCCGATTTTCGGCTACCTATTCCCTACTCTCTGTTTCCTGATCTCTTATTCTACCGAGTCACGTAGCCCTGCGCCGCGACCCGCGGATTCAACAGCAATTCTGAGGGGATCTCATGCGCGATAGGCGATTCTTGGTCGAGAAGAAGTTGCAGAAAAACGGCTGGGCCGGATTGGATTCAGCGCAGCCCGGTATGCAGGTAGGCGACCAGCGCGTCCATCTGCTCCTCAGTAAAGCGGCCGGTGAAGGCGGGCATCATTCCCTTGCCGGCAAGAACCATCCGACGCACCTCGACATCGGTTGCGGGAGCGCCGCTGGGGAGAGTTGTCCGGCCAAAGACTGCGTGCAGGTCCGGTGGCGCCTTCTTAAGCGCCAGGTCGTTCTCCTCGTGACAGTGGGCGCAGCGGCCGAGGTACAGGTACTTCCCTGCTATCTCCTGCCGGGTTAGTTTAGGCGTGGAGTGGCAGCCGGCCAGGCCGATACCCAGGCCAGCGGCAATCCCCGCATATAGGATCGTCCAGCCGCTCACCAACCGGAGCATCTTGAACAACCTACCCCTTCTGAGCAAACTGCCCGCTCACGTAATCCCAGTTGACTACCGAGAAGAATGCCTTCACATAGTCGGCGCGCCGGTTCTGGTATTTCAGGTAGTAGGCGTGTTCCCACACGTCCACAGTGAGCAGCGGCGTGTGACCCAGAGTCAGCGGGCTGTCCTGGTTGGGCGTGGTTTCAATAGCCACTGTGCCGTCCGGCAGCTTAACCAGCCATGCCCAGCCGCTACCGAAGACGCTGAGTGCCGCGGCCGTCAGCTTATCCTGAAAAGTGGAGAGCGAGCCGAACTTCGCGTCGATGGCCTTGGCTAGCTCGCCTGAGGGAGCAACGCCGCCTTTGCCCAGCGTCGGCCACCAGAAGGAGTGGTTGGCGTGACCTCCGCCCTGATTGCGAACAGCAGTACGAGCAGACTCGGGCCAGGCGAGCAGGTTCGAGACCAGCTCATTAACGGTCTTGCCGGTCAGCTCCGGGTGAGCGGCGACGGCGATGTTGAGGTTGTTCACGTAGGTCTGGTGGTGCTTGTCATGGTGCAGGTGCATGGTGGCCGCGTCAAAGTACGGCTCCAGAGCATCGTAGGCGTAGGGCAAGGGCGGCAGAGTGAAAGGCCCAGTGGGCGGCGGTGGCAGGGTTGCGGCTGCGGTTTGGCCGTTGGGGAACCCCTCGGCACTCAGGGTTTCGGTTAGAAGCAGCGCGCTGACCACGCCGCCAAGATGCTTGATTGCGGTACGCCGGTCCATCATCTCTGAAATCACCTCTGTATGGTTCGATGCACGAATAAAGAGAAAGACTGCGCGGAATCTGCACGGACCGTCAAGGAAATGTTGAGAGGGTGTGAGCTGCTCCTCAGTTCACTGACAGGCCAAAGTCGATCTCGCGCACGGTGAGGACAGCTTCATCGCCGGCCAGAATCACGCCCCGCTCCAGAACGTGCTCTAATTCGCGGACATTACCCGGCCAGTCGTGGGCGGCGAGTTTAGCCAGCGCCCCTTGATCGACGCGCTTGATTGGAGCCTCACGGCCCATCTGTTGCATAAAATGCTCCACCAGCAGAGGCAGATCCTCGGCATGTTCGAACAACGATGGAGTACGGATCAGGAAGACCGCCAGCCGGTAGTAGAGGTCGGCGCGAAAGAGGCCCGCCAGGGTGTGCTGGGCCAGCGGCTGGTGGGTAGAGGCCAGGATGCGCACGTCCACCTTCAGTTGTTCGTTGTCGCCCACACGCTGCAACTCGCCACTCTCGACAAAGCGGAGGAGTTTGGACTGCAGCGCCAGCGGCATCTCGCCAATCTCGTCCAGAAACAGCGTGCCTCCGTCGGCAGATTCAATGCGCCCGGTGCGTCCCTGCACCGCCCCGGTAAAGGCGCCGCGAGTGTGGCCAAAGAGCTCCGCCTCCAACAGCGCTTCTGGAATCGCGGCGCAGTTGATGACGACAAAGGGCTTGCGGCTGCGGGCCGACAGCCGGTGCAGAGCCTCGGCAACCAGTTCCTTGCCGGAGCCTGTGGGGCCTTCTATGAGCACGGGAGTCGAACGCGGAGCCACCAGGCGGATACGGCGGCTGACCTCAATCATGCAGGGCGCGTTGCCAATCAGCTCCGGCAATCGCTCGGTAGACTCCGGCTCGACCTTGTTTGCAGTGTGGTCCATCCGGCTCGTCGCGACTGGCGACGCGGCCCCCAACGGGGTGTCAGGCTGAACGGCGTTGAGATGAGCGGAGAACGGAGTAGTGCGTACTTGGCCGGGAGCTTGGTCCAGTTTGTCGAGCTGCGGCGCGGTGTTCCAGACGGCTGTATCGGTGTCCTGAATGCGGCGCAGGGCATAGAGCAGCTCCTGGTGAAAGGGGCCGCGCGGGCTTACCTGTGCGGAAGAAGTGCTAGCGGTTACCAGGTCCACATCGGGATAGAACCCGTGGAAGTCCCTGATAAACTCGGCCAGGTCGAGATCGGGCAACCAGGAGTCGACGATCATGGCCTCGGGAAGAGTGGCTTGTGCCTCGGCCCATGCCTGTGCGCCGCCCTCTGCCTCGCGCACCTGCCAGCGCAGGCCGGTCAGTACTTCGGAAAGCTGCTGGCGGAAGTTGCGATCGGCGCTGGCCACCACCGCGGAGCGTGGCCTGATACGGGCGGCCGGTGGAGGAAGATCGGGGACCGGAAGAGGCTGCATGGCATTCTCCTGACCAATGAACATGTTGATGAGAGTTAGCGCATATCAGGTACCGCAGCGGATCTAGCCGGCCGTGCAGGGGTCACCGTAATCAGGGAAATTGCGTCAAGGACTAGATCGGCCTCTGAAGGGACGATATAACCCTGCCCGCGCACCGTCCGGATCAACTGACCGGGGGGAGGATCGTGGAGCTTGCGGCGGAGATAGTTGATGTAGACATCCACGATGTTTGTGGTCTGTGCCGGCTCCAGATTCCAGACCGTTTCCTGCAACTCAACCCGCGAGAGACAGTGGCCGCGATTGAGCATCAGGTGCTCAAGCAGAGAAAATTCCTTGTTAGTAAGCTGGATCGGCTGAGCGCCGCGTCGTACCGTATGGTCCAGCCGGTCCAGCTCCAGGTTCCCGGCGCGCAATTGCAGACGCGCCTCCCGCTTACGCCGCAACAGAGCCCTGCAACGTGCCCGCAACTCATGCAAGCTGAAAGGCTTGACCATCAAATCGTCGGCCCCGTGATCGAGGCATCGTACGCGGGTATCGATCTCCTGCCGGGCAGTGAGCACCAGAATCGGCAGGTCTGCGTCAAGGATGCGCACCTCGTCGAGTACCTGCTCGCCGTCCTTGACGGGCATGTTGAGATCGAGAATAGTCAGATCGGGAAGATCCTCGCGAAATGCCTCTACTGCCGCTCCTCCATCGAGGACCAGGCGGACGCGATGCCCGTCGGCCTCCAGACCACGGCTAATGAACATACCCAAAGACTTGTCGTCATCGGCAATCAATATCTTCATAGCAACCTGCCTTCACCAGCGCCCACAACCGGCGGCGCCTGATTGCTCTTGCTTATAGCCAGCCTGATTAGAGCCCGCTAACCGCTACCACTCCTCAACCTTGCTGCACGGTAAAGAGAAACTCAAGATTGGAATGCAGAGGGAGGAGGGGACGATTCCAGTATCGGGACGGTCGGAGATTGGGTCCCATTATGGTTTAGATTTTGGAGCCTCTAATAACCGCGTACCGGAGTTCTCTTTCCTTGAATAGAGGGGCTGGCCCCGCATTGGAGTACTACAATTCAGGCGATGCGAGGTCTCCGGCCTAGGTATGGAGATGAGTGAAGAAGACCAGCGAAACGCTAAGCTGGCCAACCTGGCCCATTGCAGGGAGATGGGAGTGAGGGCCTACGACAGAATGTATGAGGCGCACTCCTTCCGCGACGCGAACGACTGCTACCGCGATGCCAAGGAGTTCTTCTACGAAGCGATCAAGCTGGCCGACGAGATGGGCCTGACAGACGACCTGGAATCACTCAGCAAGCGTCTTGAACATATCAAGATGTCTTCAGAAGCCAGTTTACCCAGTAAGAGGATTTAAACCCCGCCACTCCCCTTTTCTTCTCCCGAATGAAAAGCGAAAAAAGAGTTGTTGCGGTTCGCTCTTTATTCGCTATAATGCGCCCATGGCTGTTACAAGAAGGCAAAAAGAGGTTCTCGACTTCCTCGAATCGTTCGTAGCGCGCAACGGCTACTCACCGTCGTTTGAGGAGATTGCGCGCGGCATGGGACTGAAGAGTCTGGCCACGGTGCACAAACACATCACCAACCTGGAAAAGAAGGGATTGCTGGACCGGGTGCATAACCGCAGCCGCTCCATCGACGTATTGCCTCCGGGAGCACGGACGCGGTCGAGCGACAGGCTGCCTCTGGCCGGGCGCATCGCCGCCGGAATGCCCGTGGAGGCGGTCGAACAGCCGGAGAGCATCTCGCTGCACGACGTGGTGGGCAACCGCGACGTCTTCGCCCTCGAGGTGCGCGGCGACTCGATGCGCGACGAGCACATCATCAGCGGCGATTATGTGCTGGTGGAGCGCACCCGCACGGCCCGACAGGGCGAGATTGTAGTGGCGCTGCTGCATGGCGCTGAAACTACCTTGAAGCGCTTTTTTACGGAGGGCAACCAGGTGCGGCTGCAGCCATCCAATCTGGAGATGGAGCCCATCTATGTTCCCGCCGCGCAGGTAGCCATACAAGGCCGGGTGCTGGGCGTGCTGCGCAAGTACCGGTAGATCGAGTCAATTGAGCGCGCCTCCGACTGTCAACCCACAGCCGGACGAGGCACCGCCTTCTTCGTCGTAATCACTAGCTTGGCCCCGGTCAGCTCCGGCCCGTCCCAGCCTTCCTTCACTGCCTCGATATGAATTTCTCCCGGCCGCTTGGTCGATTGCACGATCACCTGCGCCAGGCCGCTGAAGAGTGAGCGCCTTGGTTCCTTGTCGCTCTCCTGGCAGTTCGGGTCGCCGTTACCTACGCCGATCAGCGCGCCCGCTCCGGAGACTTTGAAGCCGATCAGATTGTTGGCCGTTGGAACCGGCCGCCCCTCCTTGTCGTGCGCCTCCACCTTCAGAATGGCAACGTCTTCGCCGTCCGCATCGATCTCGGTCCGGTCCGCCGTCAGCCGTATAGCCACTGCCGGCCCGGTCGTCTCGCGCTTTTCCGTTAACACGATCTTGCCGCCCTTACTGCCGCGAGCCTCAATGGAACCCGGCTCGTACTTAACCTTCCACTCCACATGCCCCAGATGCGGTACCTTCTGGCTTCCCTGGCTTTGCCCGTTCACAAAGAGCTCGACCTCGTCCAGATTCGAGTACACCCAAACCGGTATCACATCGCCTTCGCGGCCCTCGAAGTTCCAGTGCGGAAACAGATGCAGCGCCGGCTCGGTCCTCCACCACGCCTTGTAGTAGAAGAAGGTGTCCTTAGGAAATCCGCACATGTCCACGATGCCGAACTGCGAGTTGATCGAGGGCCAGCCGTATGGCGTCGGCTCGCCGCGATAATCGAAGCCCGTCCACGCAAAGCCGCCCGCCTCCCACTCGCGCGTCCCGTAGAACTTCCACCACTCCTCGGCCGTCTCGCCCCAGCGGACTACGGAGTCATATGCGTTTACGGTATTGCGCAGCGGATCGGTCGTGTAGACTCCCCGCGTAGAGATGGCGCTAGAGGTCTCTGAGCCGTAAAGAGGCCGCTTGGGATGCTCCTTGTGATACCCCTCTGGAAGTTGCAGCGAGTAGTTGAAGCCGATCACATCAAAGGCATCGGAGACTCCCTTTTCGTTGTTGCCATTCACCGCGGCTGAGACTACGCGCGTGGGGTCGAGCTCGCGGACCCTCCTCACCATGGTTGCGGCAATCTTCGCGCCCTGCTCGGCCATCGGCTCCTGCAACTGCCCCTCCTCATTGCCGACGGACCACAGGACGATGGACGGCGAATTGCGATAGCGCTTGATCATCGCCTCCAACTGCGCCATTCCCTCGGTGCTGGAGCTCATCTGCCGCGTCTCGCACATCATCATCAGCCCCATGCGGTCGCAGCCCTCCACCCACTCTGGCGTAGGCATATTGTGCGAGGTTCTCACCGCGTTACAGCCCATCTCGCGCAGCACGCTCAGGCGGAACCACTGGAGCCGGTCGGGCAACGCCGCGCCTACACCGGCATGGTCGTGGTGATTGCAGGTGCCCTGCAGCTTGATGGACTTTCCGTTGAGGAAAAATCCCTTGTCGGCGTCAAACAACACCGTGCGCACGCCAAAACTCACCCGCTCGGCGTCGCGCGCCTTGCCGCCCGCTTCGACGGTCACAATCGCCGAATACAGATTGGGTGCATCCACCGACCACAGCGCTGGATTCGTCAGCTTTGCTGTGGAGGTAAAATTTGCGGACCCGTCCACGGCAATCGATTGCGCTGGCGTCTCGGCAGCGGCCACGGTCTTGCCGGCTGCGTCTAGAATCTGCCAGCTTACCTTGGCGTTTTCTGCCTGCTTGCCATCGTTCATGACAATCGTGCCCAGAGTCAGCGTGGCCGAGTCCCCGTTCACCTCCGTGCACACGGCGCTCTCCCACTTGCCCAGGTGCAGCGCATCCGTCTTGGTCAGCCACACATGGCGATAGATGCCTGCGCCCTCGTAGAACCAGCCGTCGCCAAAGCTGGCGTCAACCCGCGCTACAATATAGTTCTTCGCGCCGTAGCTTAGAAAGTCGGTCAGGTCGAAGCGGAATGGCGCGTAACCGTTGTCGTTGCGCCCGATAAAGCAGCCGTTCACGAAAACCAGCACATCGCGGAAGGCTCCGTCGAACTCGACCGTGATGCGGCGGCCCAGATCGCTGGCCGGAATCTCGAACTCATGCCGGTACCAGCCCACGCTGGTCTCCGGATAGCGCCGCCCAAGTGGCTTAAAGCCGTGCGAGTTCTGCACCTCGTCGCGCACGAACGGCAGCTCGACCGCCCAGTCGTGCGGCAGGTTCAGCGTGCGCCACTTCGAGTCGTCAAATTTAGCCTTTGAGAATCCAAACTCGCCGGTCTTGGCGAAGTCGCCCTGTCCGTTTCCAAAGCCCAGGTCGCGGGCCGTGTCGCTGCCGTGGCCGAACTGGAACTTCCAGCCGAAATCGAAGAGCAGTTGCTCGCGCGGAGCCACCGCCATTAGCGCTTCGGCCGATGCCGCATCGGGATAACCCGCCAACAGCGCGGTCGCGCGCCCCCAGGCCGACCGGGCCACTAAGGATGAAGCGGAAAGCGCTGCTGCGGAACAAAGCAGGTTGCGACGAGAGATGCCAGGCATGGAACTCCTCTTTCGGATGATGTCCCGCCGTACGAGGAAGCAAAACCCCGCGCGGCGGGCAAAGCCGAACTATACATCAGGCGGCAATGCGAGGTAAACGCTTTCAGGGAGATGCTGCAAAGACGGCGCGCCACAAGCTGTTACCCTGAATGCATGAAATTTGGGGTGTTGGTCTTTCCCGGTTCCAACTGCGACCACGACGTGTACCATGTGATCGCCGAGGTGGCTTGCCAGCCTGTCACCTTTCTCTGGCACGACTCAGAAGACCTGGCCGGAGTGGATGCGGTTCTCGTTCCTGGCGGCTTTGCCTACGGCGATTACCTGCGCACCGGCGCGATCGCGCGCTTTTCTCCCGTTATGCAGGCCGTCAAGCGCTTTGCCGATAATGGCGGCCTGGTGGCCGGCATCTGCAACGGCTTCCAGATTCTGACCGAGGCCGGGTTGCTGCCCGGCGCGCTGATGCGCAATGCAGGGCTCAAATACATCTGCAAGCCGGTTCATCTGCGCGTTGAGACCGTCGATAGTCCATTCACTAACCAGTTGGCCAAGGACGACATTCTCCAAATGCCTATTGGGCACATGGAAGGAAACTACTTCTGCACCCCGGAGGAGCTGCACCGCCTGGATGCCGAGGACCGGATCGCCTTTCGGTACGCCACTCCGGAGGGAGAAATCACCACGGAAGCAAATCCAAACGGTTCTTTGAGCAACATTGCGGGCATTCTGAACGAGAAGAGAAACGTTTTGGGCATGATGCCCCATCCGGACCGGTCAAGCGAACAGGTGCTGGGATCGAAAGACGGCTGGAAGGTGTTTGCCTCCATGGTCGAGGCACTGGCAACACATTGATGCACTTTTCGTCGAGGCCGAAAAACAGGACACGATGATTGACATTCACCAGCATCTGATCTACGGCGTGGATGACGGGCCGCCCGATCTGAAAACCTCCCTGGCCATGGCTCGGGAAGCCGCATCGGAGGGCGTGACGCGCATTGTCTGCACTCCTCATGCAAGCGATGAGTTTCCATATCAAGCCGCGTTGATTGAAGAGCGTTTTACCGAGTTGCGCGAGCTGCTGAAAGACACCATCCAGCTAAGCCTCGGCTGCGACTTCCACATGAACGCAGAGAATATCTATGAGGCGCGGGCTAACCCCTTGCGTTATTCGATCGACGGCAAAGGCTACCTGCTGATCGAGTTCCCCAGCATGGCCATTCCGATGCAGATGGCCGATGCCATCTACAGCCTTCAGACCGCGGGTTATACCCTGATCGTCACTCATCCGGAGCGGTATCCGGCTTTGCATCGCGAGCCTGAGTTGCTGAGTGATTGGATGCGCAAAGGGTGCCTGGTCCAGGTGACCGCAAATTCGTTGTATGGGCGCTTTGGCAAGGTAGTGGAAGCATTCGCCAATGAACTGCTGGAGCGCAACTGGATTCATTTTCTGGCCTCCGACGCACACCACATCCAGTGGCGGCCGCCGCACCTGAAGAAGGGCTACGACTACGTGGCCGAGCGGGCCGGTGAGCAGACCGCGCAACGCCTTTGTCTCACCAATCCACAAGTCGCGGTCGAAGGAACCCGGTGGCCGGAGCAACCCGAACCCGAAGGCCTATGGGATCATAAGCCGCTCAATTTCGATATCAGGAGGTACACTGCCGCCCGCAATCCCGGAGCGGTGGAATCCGGCCCCCCAAAGAACGGCAAGATCGCTGCAAAAACCGGCATAAAAGGCCTATTGGATCGTCTCTTCGCTCGGTAGAAGTCTCGGGGACTGCAATCGAAGCAGAAGCAAACACTCCCACGCGCTGATAGTGACTTGATCCGCTTTTCAACGGTGCGAAAAGCTGCGCGGAGCGCGGAAGTTGTGGTAATATTCCCGCCGAGTAGTTGGTGTCCTAAAAAATCAAAGAAAGGTACGACTGAAATGCGATTTTTCAAGACTCTTGCCTCTGCAGCTCTCGGACTGACAGCTTTCACGTTGCTTGCGCTGGCGGTGCCC
>Ga0265316_10002102_pt1 | contig 20948 bp, 18 predicted proteins | sample 4522metaG_FD_202092 | JGI IMG/M metagenome (GOLD analysis project Ga0265316, IMG submission 202092) | Rhizosphere microbial communities from Carex aquatilis grown in University of Washington, Seatle, WA, United States - 4-5-22 metaG | ecosystem: Host-associated > Plants > Roots > Rhizosphere >... | reverse complement strand
ATCCAACACGATGCAGTGCGATACCTTCATCGAACGCTCGAATGGTGCCTGAAAACGGCGGTGTGAGACGAGCCCGCAAGCGCCCCCTGGGACTGCAATACCATAGGAAGGATGAAGTTCCTGCCCTTGCTCCTGCTTCTTTGCGCCGCCCTTCCGGGCGCCACCTTGCGCTACTGGGTGGAACCGTGTACCCATCCCGAAAGCGGATGCAAGCGCGACGACCCCGAACTGGCCGAGTGGGCCATGGAAGCGTGGCAGGAAGCTTCCGGGGGCGCGCTCCAGCTTGTCAAAGCAGCCAACCGCGAGCAGGCCCACATCCGCGTTCACTGGGCTACCGGCGCCGATGGGTTGTACGGGGAGACGCGCCCGATTGAGGTTCATGGCGAGCGCGGCGCGGAAGTCTACGTGCTGCCCACGGTGGTTCGCCCAGGGGAAAAAGATGGGCTGCTGCGCGAGACAATCGTCTACCTGACCTGCCTGCACGAAACCGGACACGCCCTGGGACTGGAACACACCGCGGACTTCGCCGACATCATGTACAGTTTCAGCTATGGCGGCGATATCGCCGAGTATTTCGGCCGCTACCGAAGATTGCTCGGGTCGCGCGCCGATATCCGCAAGCACTCCGGTATGTCGGCGGCCGACCGCCAGCGGGTGGCTGAACGTTTTCGCTGACCGTCGCTACTGGTTCTTCTTAGGCGGGCGTGCCGGCATGCCGCCGGCCGGGACCTGGCGCGGCAGGGCGCTCGCGGCCGGACTCGCCGCTCCACCCAGCCCGCTGCCCGGGGAAAACACCAGCAGGAAATCGTCGCTGAAGCCGCCGCCATAAACGCCCTGGATGGGGGGGCCATCCGGCAGGCCAGGCAGCAGCGGCAGATAATTTTCGGTATATCCGAACACAAACAGGGATCCATCGGGTCCCAACAACAGACAGCAACCCACGATGGTGGAGTCGACACCGATGTATGTGGAGTAGTCCAGCCCGCCCGCACCCGCAAGCCCCGGATTGATCCGCGTGACGAACATGTCGATGCCGCCCCCCCAGTTGGGTTGGGGAGCGTTATTCGTGACCGGGAAGTCCGCAGACAGCGAGTAACCCGTTACGTACATGTAGCCCAGGCTGTCGGTCAGCACGCCGTACCCCACGTCGCCGTCCGACCCGCCCAGGAAAGTGGAATAGACCAGAAAACTGCTGGGCGGCTGCGTCAGATCCACCAGCGTTACGAAGGCGTCGCCATTGCCGCCGTATTTCGGCTGCGCGGCCGTCAGGGCGGTAACCGGGAAGTCGGGCGACAGCGTATACCCGGTCAGGATCATGCGTCCGTGGGCGTCAAGGGACATGCCACGGACCTCGTCGATCTGCGAGCCCCCAAGATACGTGCCGTACACCAGCGTATTCACGCCCGACTGCGTCAGGTCGAACGCCCCGACGACCACATCGTAACTGCCGGAAGAATTGTTATTGTAGGCGTAACCCGCCGTGGGAAACTGCGTGCCCGCACTTGTGGCCGCATAGTAAACCAGGCCGTTGGGCCCGAGCGCTATCGCGCGCCCGTCGTCGTCCGCCTCGCTCCCGAAAAACGAGGAGTAGAGCAGGATGCCATTGACGGTATCCACTTGCGCCATGAAGCAATCCGTCGGCCCGTAAAGGGACGCGGCATAGGCGTTGGGCGTTATCGGAAAGTCCGCCGACCCGGTGGTGCCGATCATGTATATGATGCCGCTGCCGCTGGGATCGACGGCCAGACCGTTCGCCGCATCGGTTCCCAGCGTGCCGCCCAGATAACTGGAAAACACCAGGCTCTCGCCGGTGCCGGCATAGTGTGGGTCCAGCTTGGCGATGAATGCGGTGGTGTTGCTGCTGGCTCCCGTGGTCTGGAGGGAGTTGCCATAAATGGGAAAATCGATGGAACTGGTAGTCCCCACCAGGTAGACGAATCCGGGAGCGTCTACATCCACCGCCTGCGGAACATCATCGCCGGTACCGCCCAGGTAGGTGAAATACTTCACCGAAAAACCGCCCGGCGAGGTGGTGTCGATGATCATGAGGAACGCGTCCTGGAGGTTGTCGTAAGGCAGATCCGTGGTTTGCACCGTCCAGTCTCCGGTTTGCGTCGAGCCGGCCACGTACAACAGCCCATTCTTGAGTTTCATCCCGGCAGTGGTCTCGGTTCCCCCGCCGCCCATGAGCGTGGAGTAGACGATGGTGGGGTCGATCACCAACGGCTGCGACCGGTCGTACCGGTCCACGCGAATGCCCACGGCGCCATCGGCGAGCAAGCTGTAACCGCCGGACACTGCGCGCCTGGCGGAACCCGCGGCGTTCTGGTAGACGGCCGGCTTCTTCTGCAGGATGTGGCCGGCGGGGGTCTCGAGATCCAGATCGCCCTGCGCCGTGATGCGCACCGCCCCGGCGCCCAAAAACTGCATCCGGATAGCGTTGGGATCGGCGCCCGGCTGCAGGACGAAATCGTACTCCAACCGGTTGGCGTTGCCGTAGAAGACCATGTCCACACCGGGGTACACGGAACGGTAGCGGACGCGCGCATAACTGGCTACGCCGGTGTGCCAGTTCTGCTTGGGGCCGATGTAGTAATCGATGCGCGTAGCCTGCCGGTCCAGCGGTTCCATGGCGGGAGAGGCGTTGGAGCCGGCGAGAGAGAGAGTCACCCTCCGGTGGGAGCCGGGGAACATCAGGGAGGCGCCGTGCGCCGTCAGCGCCAGAGTGTAGGCGGAGGTCCGGGCGGCATAGCGGATAGCGGGATCGAACTGGCCCTGGTTCGCCTCAAAGCGGAGCGGCAGTTGGGCGATTACGGCGTCGGCCTGCCGCAGCGAAGGGTTCCGGACGGCGGTCGGACCGGCGGCCAGAAGCGCGGACGCGGCTGCCACCATCAGCGCAAAGCGATACGTATGAATCATCTGGAAAAGAAACGCTAAGGTTCTATTAGAACACGGCGTGGCAGCCTCCAGGAATGGGCCGATTCGTCACTGGTGTGACCGGTCCGCTACGGAAGCCGCCCGCGCGTTTCAGGCCCTCGCGGCCGGCGCCGCGTGCAGGGCGGCCACGGCCTCTCGCGCTTTATCCAACAGCAGGCCGTGATCCGCGCCGGCGCCCACGAAACGCATGCCGCGCTCAGCCCATGTCCTGGCTAGTGCGGTGGTGCGCACCTGAATGCCGGGAACCACGTGGTGCCGCACACACTTCTCGATGAGCCCTTCCACGGTGGAGACGAGCAGCGGGTTTTCGAACTGGCCGGGAATGCCGAGCGAGATCGACAGATCGGCCGGCCCGACCATGGCGACATTCATCCCGCGCACCGACAACAGCTCGTCGGCCCGCTCGATGGCCGCGACGGTTTCAAACTGCACCACCGAGAGCGTGTTGCGGTTCTGGTGTTCGATGATCTCGGTGAAACTGTGCGCCTCATATTCCAGCATGGTGGTGTTGACGCCGTAGCCCCGCGTGCCCTCCGGCGGGAATCGCAGCCAGCCCAACGCCTGTTCCAGCACTCGGGGATCTTCCACGCGCGGCAGGATAATCCCCTGCGCCCCGGCATCGAGCAGCCGCGCGATGAGCGAGTACAACAACTCCGCCACGCGCACGATGGGCGTGATGCCGTTATCCGTGGCCGCGCGGATCATGTCCTGCACGGTTTCCAGATCGAACGCGCCGTGCTCCATGTCGATGAAAGCGTAGTCGAAGCCGGCGGCGGCAAACGTGCGGCAGATTTCGGGCGACCGGTACGCCTGCACCGCGCACCCGAATACCGTTTCGCCTTTCGCCAACCGTTCCCGCGTCTGATTGATGCGCATCGAAGAGCGCTCCTTTCGGTGAATATTTGAATATAGCGTAAGCGGAAGGGGGAAGACAGGAAAGGCAGAAGAGGGAAGACAGAAGGAGGAAGTCGGAATGTGCGGCCGGGGATTCCGGCTTCCCTCTTCTGGCTTCTCTCTTCCCCCCCGCGCTCTCCCCAATCGGCGAAGATATGTTCATGAACCAGAGCGCAATGGCGGTGCTGCTGCTGTTCGGCGGCGCGCTGCATGTCGCGGCAGCCGATCTCAAGCCGGCCACCGTCGAGGCTTTCGACCGCTACATCCGCGAGACCGAACAACGCCTCAACGCCCGCAAAGCATTCCTCTGGGCCGATGAATCCCCCGTCCGCGCGCAGCGGGTCCGGCAGGGTGAGGTGGTGGTAGAGCCCACGGGCGCAAAAGCGCTGACCGAAGTGGCCGGCGGCCTGATCCATGACTGGGTGGGCGCCGTTTTCATCCCCGGCGTCACCCTGGCGTCCACACTCGAACACGTCGAGGACTACGACCGCGCCCGCACCTTCCACCGCGAGGTGATGGATTCGCACATCCTGGCGCATAGCGGCAACGACTTCCGCGTCTACATGCGCCTCCTCAAGAAGAAAGTCATCACCGTGGTGCTCGATACGGAGCACGACATCCACTACTTTCCCATTGACGTGACCCACTGCCGCAGCCAGTCCCGCACCACCAAAATTGCCGAAGTGGACAACCCCGGCAAGCCCGATGAGCGCGAGTTGCCTCCGGGCATGGGGCACGGCTTTTTGTGGAGGCTGGATACGTATTGGCGCTTTGAGGAGCGGGACGGCGGAACCTGGATTGAATGCCAGGCCATTTCGCTGACCCGCGACATCCCCACCGGCCTCGGCTGGCTCATCGAGCCCATCATCCGCAGCCTGCCTCGAGAGAGCCTGGAAAACACCCTGCGCGAAACCGCCGCCGCGCTCGGGAAGTAAGGATATTCCGCGCGCCTCAGCACGGGCGGCTGGCTGCACCCCACCGTGTGGGCCGCGCGATCCAAGACCGGATGCGCGCCGAATCGATGGTCTTCTGCCACCCCTGCTGTGCTCCTGTTCCGAATTACGTCGACGTATTGTTTGGCCGTTGAGTGGGACAGGCCTCCTGGCCTGTCGTCGCGCCGGAGGCGCGCTCCGCGCGCATGACAGGCCAGGAGGGCTGTCCCACTCAACGCCACAGAATGCGTGGCTATATTTTGGAAAAGGTATACTTAGGCGGATCCCATGAACAAAACATTCGCAGCTTGTATTCTGACGGCAGTATTGGCCGGCCTCGGCGGGGTGGTGGTGGCGCAACAGACGCGCCGGGAAGAGACCAGGTCGTCGGGCGCGGCCGAAGATGCCAGGCCCAACAGCGACAAGGTCCCGGACGTCTACGCCATGTCGGGCCAGTTCGACCGCGTGCTGGTTCTGCGCTTCAAATACCAGACCGACCTGCTGGCCGGCATGGAGAAGATGGTCAAGGAACAGCACATCAAGAATGCGGTCATACTGTCGGCCATCGGTTCGGTGCGCAACTACCAGGTCCACACCGTCTCCAACCGGACCCTTCCGTCCAAGGACACGTTTATCCAGGACCCCACCGCGCCGGCCGACGTGATCGGCATGAACGGCTACATCATCAATGGAACGATTCACGCGCACATGACGCTGGCCACTCCCGAGAGGGCCTTCGGCGGTCATCTGGAACCTGGCTGCAACGTCTTCACCTTCGTGACCGTCACCATGGGGGTGTTGTCGGACGGCATCGACCTGAGCCGGATCGACGACAAGACCTATCGCTGAGCGGCGCAAGTGGCGCTGAGCGGCGCGAAACGGCCCCGTCCGGCCGTGCTATAATCCTAGAGTCTTTCCCGTTCGCAAGAGATCCAGGGAACAATTATGCCGAAGCTCAAGACTCACAAAGGTGCGTCTAAGCGGTTCAAGAAAACCGGCACTGGCAAAGTCGTTCGTAATCACGCCTTTGCACGCCACATCTTGACCTCGAAGCCGCACAAACGTAAGAAAAAGCTGCATCAGTCGGTGGTCGCCGACAAGGCCGATCAGCCGGTTCTGAAGCGGATGCTCCCCTACTAAACGGGGAGCCCAATTGTGCGGACGGTGCGCGTGGCACGTGCCCGAACCGCCAATCCTAGTACCTATCAAAAGGAGATGAAACGTGCCGAGAGTAAAAAGAGGTACCCACCGCCGGGCCACCCGCAAGAAGACGCTGAATTTGGCTTCCGGCTATTTTCTCACCAAGAGCAAGCTCAACCGGGCGGCGCAGGAGGCCGTGGAGCGCGGGCTGAAGTTCGCCTACGTCGGCCGCAAGAATAAGAAGCGCGACTTCCGCGCGCTGTGGATTGTGCGCATCAACGCATCCTGCCGGGCCGCCGGCATTTCCTACAGCCAATTCCTGCACGGCCTGAAGGCCGCCGGCCTGGATTTGAACCGCAAGATTCTTGCCGATGTCGCCCTGAAGGACGAAGCCGGTTTCCTGACGTTGGTAAACACTGCCAAAGCAGCCCTTGTCAAGGCATAATCTAGATCATGAGCCCTCTAGAGTTCGAAGTCGATTCCCTGAGCAGTCTTGAAGAGCGGATGCAGCAGGCGGTTCAGTGGGTTGCGCAGTTGCGCCAGGATAAAGAGGTTGCCGTGCAGGCCGCCGCCGAAGCCAGAGCCGAGGCGGAGCGTTTGGCCCGCCAGGTGAAGACCCTCGAAACCGAGCGGAAACAGGTGCGCTCCCGCATCGAAAAGTTGCTGGGGCAGATCGACCAGTTGAGCGCCGGCTAGCCCCGCCGGGCTCTTCCAGAGGTGGGCGGATGGAAAGCGTACCCGATAAACAGCCCGTTCGTGTGACCATTCTGAGCCGCACCTACGTGCTGCGCTCGACGGACGACCCCCGCAAGGTGGAATCCCTGGCGGCCAGCGTGAACGATCTCATGCTGTCTATTGCGGCGCGCGCTCCCCACGCCGATTCCACCCATATCGCCGTGCTGGCCTGCCTGCACCTGGCCGACAAACTGCGCCTCCTGGAGCAGGATCTCGCGAGCTTCAAGGAACGCGTGGACCGCAAGTCCGGCGAGTTCGCCGCCATGCTCGATCAGTTGATCTCGAGCCCCGGAGACGCGCCATGACGGCTCGCTTTTTGCTGGCGCTGCTGCTGGCGGCCGGTGCGGTGTTTGCCGCGGGCTCTTATCAAGCTGAGATTGCGCACTGGCACAGCGAGCGCGAAGCCAGGCTGAAGGCCGACGACGGCTGGCTGTCGCTGGCCGGGCTTTTCTGGCTGCACGAGGGCGCCAACCCGTTTGGCCAGGACTCTTCAGGCGACATCGTGCTCCCCGACGGCCCCGCCCATGCCGGAGTTTTTCACCTGCGGCAGGGCAAGGTGACGGTCGCGATGAATGGCAGCACGCGTGATCTCGCTCCCGATTCCGACAAGCCCGAAGATATCCTGCGGGTGGGCCGGCTCCGCCTGGTGGCAATCAAGCGGGGCGTCAAGTTCGGCATCCGCGTGAAGGATCCCGAGAGCCAGGCCCGCCGCGAGTTCAAAGGCATCGCGTCGTTCCCGGCCAACGAATCCTATCGAGTCAAGGCCAAGTGGGTGGCCCAGCCGCACAGGGTCCCGATTTTGAACGTCCTGGGCCAGACGGAAGAGAGCGATTGCCCCGGCTACGCCGTCTTCCGCCTCAACGGCCGCGAGTTCAAGTTGTATCCCATACTCGAAGAGCCGGGCGCCCAGGAGCTTTTCTACATTTTCCGCGACCAGACCTCGACCAAAGAGACCTACGGCGCCGGCCGCTTCCTCTATTCCGACATGCCGAAAGACGGCATAGTAGTTCTGGACTTCAATAAGGCCTACAATCCGCCCTGCGCTTTTACCCCTTACGCCACCTGCCCTCTACCACCCCCTGAGAACCGCTTGCCGGTACGCATAGAGGCAGGGGAAAAGCGGTACGGGCACTGACCCGCTTGCCGGTACGCATAGAGGCAGGGGAAAAGCGGTCCGGGCACTGACCCGCTTGCCGGTACGCATAGAGGCAGGGAAAAGCGATACGGGCACTGACCCGCTTGCCGGTACGCATAGAGGCAGGGGAAAAGCGGTACGGGCACTGACCCGCTTGCCGGTACGCATTGAGGCAGGGAAAAGCGATACGGGCACTGACTCCTCCGGCTAACAGATCTTTCTCGCAGGATTTCTCCACAATCCACGGGCCCCACTAGGCACATATCAGGAATCTCCCGGAATTGTTTTGATTTTGCTTGCGCGGCAGACCGTCCTGTGATAGCCTCCACCGAAGTGGGTTTGTGGGCTAAGGAGGTCTATATGAGACGATTGATCCCTTTGATCGGATTGCTCGGCATTGCACTCGCCGCAGCGTTCGCTCAAACAGGTGGGCAGATAAACGGTGAAGTCAGTGATCCAAGCGGCGCGGTGATTCCCAACGCGTCGGTAACCGTTACCAATACTGCGACCAACGCGTCGCGGTCAACGGTAACGAACGGCGCGGGGCTTTACAGTTTCCCCGACCTGACCCCCGGACCGTACGAGGTGAAGGTGGTGCAGACGGGCTTCTCCGTCATGGTGAGGACGGGTATCGATCTCAAGGTGCAAGACGCCACGCGCGTGGATTTCGCCCTTGCCGTGGGACAAGCCAACCAGATGGTTGAGGTCGCTGCCAACGCAGCGATGCTGTCCACCGAGAACGCCACGATTGGCGCCGTGATCCAGCAGGAGTCCATTGCCGAGTTGCCGTTGAACGGGCGCAATTTCTGGAGCCTGGCAGCGATGAGTCCCAACACCGCCTATGGATTTAGTCCGGCCGCGCAGGCCACCGGCCGCCTGGGCGGTTTGCGCTCCACTCTTACCATTGCCATGACGGGCGCGCGCGCCACTTGGTCCAACTACACCTTGGACGGCATCACCAACACCGACCTCGACTTCAATACCTACATCCTGCAGCCGTCTGTAGACGCGATCCAGGAATTTAAGGTCCAGACCGGAATCTACCCGGCGGAGTTCGGGCGCGAGGCCGGACAGGTCAACGTTTCCACCAGGCCCGGCACCAATGAATACCACGGATCCGGCTGGGACTTCCTGCGCAACAACATTCTCGACGCCAGGCCTTACGACTTCCTCTCGTACACCCGCACCGCCACCAACCTCCCACCTCCGAGTACGCCTTACCGCCAGAATCAATACGGCTACACGCTGGGGGGACCGGTTCGGATTCCGAAGCTGTTCAACGGAAAGAACCGGCTGTTCTTCATGTCGAACTATGAAGGATTCATTTCCCGCCAGACGCTTACGAACCTGTCCACCACGATGACGGCGCCCATGCGAACCGGCGACTTTTCCGGTGTCCCCGGGCCTTTGGCGGACCCCAACTCGCGCACTGGGACCTACCCCAACATTATCGATTCGCCCTTCCCCAACAACCAGATCCCCCAGAGCCGGCTCAGTGCGGGCTCCGTGCTGATGGCCAACAAGTTCGATCCCTTGCCGAATCTGCCGGCTCAGCCCGGGTACCCTCTCCATAATTATCAATGGTTTGGAAAGTACCCGGTCAACAGGGACACTCTTACCGAGCGCATCGATTTCAACCAAAACGCGAAATCGCAGTGGTTCGGCCGCTACAGTTGGAACTCCGAACACAGCCTGCCCTCCGTCGGCATGACCCAGGACGGCGAAACTCTGTACACCCGGGCCGGCCAATGGGTGCTGTCCAACGTCTGGACCGTTTCGCCGACCAAGGTGAACGATGCGCGCTTCGGCTACAACTCCCTGTTCAACAACATCACCCAGCAGTTGGCGGGCGTCGAGAATGTGGATCAGGAACTCGGCATACCGGTGACCATCACGGATAAGAACTCCTGGGGCATACCCAACATTTCCATGAATGCTCAGAACCTGACCGGTTTCGGCAACCCCACCAGCAGCCCATTCCAGATCAACGACAAGTATCTGGAGTGGACGGACAACTTCTCGTGGGTCACCGGGAAGCACTCGCTGCGCTTCGGTGGGGAGTACCGCTACGACGAGTTTCCGCAGCTCGGAAACGAATTCCCCCGCGGCCAGTTCTATTTCGACAGCCAGTTCACCAACACCGTCACGCCGACGAGCGCCACGGCCGCCACGCAGGGCGGCGGATACACCGGTGCGGACTTCATGTTGGGCGATTCGTATGACGGCATTATCGCCGTCGCGCTGGCTTCGGCCGATTTCAGGGCCAGCGAATTTGCGGCCTACCTCGACGACACCTGGCGGGTGCGCCGCAACCTGACCATTACTTACGGTCTGCGGTGGGAACTCGCACAGCCCCTGCTGGACAAATCCGGCCACGAAGTGAATGTCGAACTCCAACAGCCGCTTCCCAACCAGGCGGATGTGCCGAATATGGCTCTGCATCCGGTTTACACTCGCACCGGCAGCGGGGGGTTCTACGACGGCATCAACTTCACTTACCAGCCCTATTGGCAAAGCGCTAATACGCCGGTTGCCGGGTCCCCTGCTCTGCAAACCGTCCGGGCGGACACCCCCAACGCCAGGTTGGTCAACACCAATTACCGCAACTTCGCCCCACGGCTGGGGATCGCCTATAGCCCGTCGGACAAATGGTCGTTCCGCACCGGCTTCGGCGTCTTCTACTCCCAGGAAAGCAAGAACTCCGTGTTCGACCTGAACCGCGGACTGGGTGGGCGAACGGGCGCATTGACGGCCACCACCTATGGCCAGCCAACCTGGAACTACACGAATTTCATCAATACGTCGGCGTTTCCGGTGACCATCCCCATCGGCCTCACTTGGGGCGTGAACCCACACCTGCCGACCACCACCAGCATGCAGTACCTGCTGAACGTCCAGCGCTCGCTCAGCAAAACGACAATGTTGGAGGTCAGTTACATCGGCTCGCAAACCCGCCACCTGGACCACCTGATTAATCAGAATCAGGGGATTCTCGGAACCCAGGCGGTAGCTCTCCGCCTGCCCTATCCGGAATTTGGGGGTGCGGGCGTCCAGTATCTGACCGCCGACGGGAATGGGAACTACAATGGCGTCAGCACCAGGTTGACCCATCATCTGGGAAGCAACCTGACGGCCACATTTGCCTACACTTTTTCCAAATCCATGGATGACACCAGCGCCATCCGTGGCACTGGGGCTGCCTTCGCGCCCGAGAACTCGCTCTGCCCCCTTTCGTGCGAATACTCCCAATCGGATTTCAACGTGCCGCAACGTTTCGTCGGATCCATTCTCTGGGCGCTGCCATTCGGTAAGGGCCAGAGATTCCTCAACTATGGAGGGTTTGTCAACGAGGTGGTGGGCGGCTGGCAAGTCACCACTATCACCACCACGCAAAGCGGCCTCCCCACGGAGGCGTCTTCCTATGATTCGGGCGCGACCAATTTCGCGCCGCCCAGCTCCCGCCTCAACTGCACCGGCCAGAGCCCGGACGTATCCAATCAAAGCATCTTCGGATGGTATAGCGCGGCCGCATTCACCAACCCCCTCCCCGCCACCTTTGGAAACTGTGGGCGCAACGGTCTGCGGGACCCGCGCACCTTCAACATGGATTTCTCGGCCATCAAGTTCTTCCGGCTGGCCGAAAGAAAGTCCCTGGAGTTCCGCATGGAAATGTTCAACGCTCCCAACCACGTGGAATTGGGTGCTCCCAACATAAGTTGGAATGGCACTTCGAGTGCCGCGGTGCCGTCGAATTTCGGTTGGATTACCTCGACGGTGAACAGCATGCGCCAGATCCAGTTCGCGCTTAAATTGAACTTCTGACCGGCCCCGTCCCGCGGGACGGGCCATCCGGAAACAGCCACCGGCTCCTCGCTTATCGGGGAGCCGGTGGTCTTTTGTCGTGTGCCGAGCATGTTCGGCAGCTCGGGGATGAAAGCCCCTCTGCAAAGCCCGCCCGCAAGGCTCCTCCGAAGCCCTCCCTCTATCTTCCGTCCAGCCCGCCGCTCTCCGTCTCTTCTTGGCACAACGTCTCCGCTTCACCGGTGGCTGCGGAATAACACGCACCTCCTTTGCGACAGTCTCTGTCCCTGCCCTGGTCCCCGTCCCTCCCCGTCCCACCCTTGCGCCGCAGATTGCCGCATGCTAGCATCCGCACCATATTGTATCCGGGCTAAGGAGGTCTTAATGAGACGCTTCATCTTGATCGGCGTGTTGAGCGGTGCGCTCGCTGTAGCGTTCGCTCAGACCGGTGGGCAAATCACCGGGGAAGTCAGAGATCCTAGTGGCGCTCTGATTCCCAACGCGTCTGTAACCGTTACCAATACTGCTACCAACGTCGCGCGGACGACGGAAACGAACGGCGCGGGGCTTTACAGTTTTCCCGATCTGTCGCCCGGAAGGTACGATGTGAAAGTGGTGGCGGCGGGCTTCGACACCACGGTGAAGGCGGGTATCGAGCTTCAGGTGCAGCAGACGGCACGCGCCGATTTCGCCCTTATGGTGGGGCAGGCGATACAAACGGTCGAGGTGGCTGCCAACGCGGCCTTGCTTTCCACCGAGAACGCCACGGTCGGCACCGTGATCGAGGAACAGCGGATCATGGATCTGCCGTTGAACGGCCGCAGTTACTTCAGCCTGGTCGGGCTGAGCCCTAACGTAACTACCGGGTTCACGGCCGCCGCGCAGGCCAGTGGCCGCCTGGGCGGCTCGCGCGGCTCCCTGACCATCGCCGTCACCGGCGGGCGCTCCACGTGGGAGAACTTCACCCTGGACGGCATCACCAACACCGATATCGACTTCAACACCTACATCCTGCAGCCGTCCGTTGACGCCCTTCAGGAATTCAAAGTACAATCCGGGATCTATCCGGCGGAGTTCGGCCGGGAACTCGGGCAAGTCAACGCCGCGACAAAACCTGGCACCAACGAATTCCACGGGGCCCTCTGGGAGTTCCTGCGCAACGACAAACTCGACGCCGTGCCTTACGACTTCGCGTCGGCCTCTCGCAGCGCCACCAATCCTCCTCCCGTCAAAGCGCCTTACAAACAGAATCAATACGGCTATGAGCTGGGCGGGCCGGTTCGGATTCCGAAAATATTCAACGGCAAGAACCGGCTGTTCTTCATGTCGAACTTCGAGGAATACAATTCCCGGCAGACCAGTCCGACGCTCATCACCACGATGCCGCAGGCTATGCGCAACGGTGACTTTTCCTCCATCCAATCTTCCGGGTTCACGATCTATGACCCGAACTCGCGCAGCCTGGGGACCTCCACGGTGCCCGCCCAACAGCTTGCCAGCGTGGTGGCGACCCAGTCTCCATTTCCCAACAACACGATTCCCACCAGCCGCATCAGCGCGGGCTCCCAGCTCCTGATGAGCAAGTGGGAACCATTGCCGAATCTGACTCAGACGGCGGCCGGATTGCCTTACCACAACTATCAATACGGCCTGACCATTCCGCTCGACAAGGACACGCTCACCAACCGCATCGATTTCAACGAGAGCCCCAAATCGCAGTGGTTCGGCCGCTACAGTTGGAACGACGAATCCACCCTGGAAAGCACCGGCCAAATCACCGATGACGGCGAGACGCTGTACACCCGGGCCAGCCAATGGGTGCTCTCCAACGTCCGGACCCTTTCCCCCACCAAAGTGAACGATTTCCGGTTCGGCTACAACTCGATGTTCAACAACATCACCCAGCAGTTGGCCGGCAAGGAGAACGTGAACGCGGAGCTGAACATGCCGGTGTCGCCCACCGATCCAAATTCCTTTGGCATACCCAACATCGCCCTCTCCCAAAACCTGACCAGCTTCGGCAACCCCACCAGCAGCCCGTTCCAGATCAACGACAAGTATTTCCAGTGGATAGACAGCTTCTCCTGGGTCATCGGGAAGCACTCGCTGCGCTTCGGCGGAGAATACCGGTACAACGAGTTTCCCCAGATTGGCAACGAATTCCCCCGCGGCCAATTCTATTTCAGCAACCAGTACACCAATCAGGTCACGGCGGCAGGCGGGGGAACCGGCGGCTACACGGGCGCGGACTTCCTGCTGGGCGATACCTATGAAGCCATCGTCGCCGTGGCGCTGGCCAAGGCCGAGTTCCGCTCCAGCGAATGGGCCAGCTACATCGACGACACCTGGCGCGTCTCCCCGAAACTGACCCTCAGCCTGGGTTTCCGCTGGGAGGTCTCGCAGCCGATGCTGGATATAGGCGGAACCATGCCGAATGTCCAGCTTCAACAACCGCTTCCGAACCAGGCGGATGTCAGCAACCCGGCTCTCCAGCCCGTTTTCGTCCGCACGGGCACGGGCGGGAACTTTTACCAGGGCATCAACTTCCGTTACGCGCCCTATTGGTCGGCCCAAACGGCGACAGTTGCCGCGCCACTGCCCCTCCAAACCGTGCAGGACGGGCGGATGGGCAGCCGGCTGATCGACACCAATTACCACAATTTCGCGCCCCGCATCGGGATCGCCTTCAGCCCCTCGGATCAGTGGTCGATCCGCGCCGGTTACGGCATCTTCTACTCGTTTGAGAGCAAGAACTCCATCTTCGATCTGGAGCGCGGAATGGGTGGCCGGGCTACCACGCTGTCGGCTAACACATGGGCGCCGCCGACGTTTAGCTACACGAATTTCCTCAACACGGCGTCCCTTCCTGTGACCATTCCCATCGCCCTTGTCTGGGGCGCGGCCCAACATCTGCCGGACAGCGGCACCCAGCAATTCGTGGCGAACGTTCAGCGCATGGTCGGCAGATCCAGCAGTCTGGAGGTGGGTTACACCGGTTCGGTAAGCCGTCACCTGGCCTTCCTGCTGGATGAGAATCAGGGGATTCTCAGCGCCACCTTGCCGGTGGTTCAACGCCTGCCCTATCCGCAATGGGGGGCGACGGGAATCCAGTATGTGATGGCCTCCGCCAATGGGAACTACAGCAGCCTCCGCGCCCAGTGGACCACGCGTTTCGGCAGCAACCTGAACGCCTTGCTGGGCTACACCTGGTCCAAGGCTCTGGACGAAACCAGCAACATCCGCGGCACGGGGAACGACTTCTCGCCGCAGAATGCGCTCTGCCCCACTACGTGCGAATACGGCCCCTCGGATTTCAACATTCCGCAACGTTTCGTCGCTTCCATTCTCTACATTCTGCCCTTCGGCAAAGGCCAGCATTTCCTCAACCAGGGCGGAGTGGTGAATGAGTTGGTTGGCGGCTGGCAGTTCAGCACCATCACCACGTTGCAAAGCGGCGGAGTGTTGAATACCGCCTCATGGGATTCCGGTGGCACCAATTTCGTTACCAACGCCACCCGGCTCAACTGCAACGCCGGGGTGGACCCGGTTCTGCCCAATAACAACCAGAACGGCTGGCTGAACCCGGCGGCATTCTCCAACACCGTCGCCGGCACGTTTGGCAACTGTGGGCGCAACATCCTGCGGGGACCGTGGATGGGGAACCAGGATGTTTCGATCGTGAAATATTTCCGGCTCGGGGAACATAAGAGCCTGGAATTCCGTACGGAGATGTTCAACGCTCCTAACCATAAGCTGTTGAGCACTCCCAGCGCAAGCTGGGGAAACGGTTCGAGTCCGAACCCCAGCTCGACGTTCGGTTACATTACCTCGACCGTGGCCCCCATGCGCCAGATCCAGTTCGCGCTCAAGCTAAGCTTCTGACCGCCCGCATCCTCGCGGACGGCCTGTCCAGAAACAACCAACGGCCCCTGCCTCCGCGGGGGCCGTTTCATTTGCGGGTAGATCGGGAAGGGCCCCGGGCGTGAGCGGCTTCGAACGTTCTGCCGGGCGGAATCCAGGTGGAGGCCATGAGCCGGCTGGGCTGCGTTCAACACACGTCCAGGACCGCGATCGCGCAGCGCGGCCCAACTACCGTGGGCCCGGCTTGCCCAGCGATTTGGCCCGTCCTTCCACCTTGGCCGCCTCCGCATCGCGCTGCAACCTGCGCAGCAAGGCCCCGTAGTTCTCCAGCGTCTTGGCCAGCAGCTCTCGTTCCCCCACCGACATCGCCCCCGCCAGCGCCGGAATTTTCTCCGCCAGGCTGATGGCCCGCGTGGACTGCTTTTCCGCGCCGGCGGTGTCGCCCTTGCCCTCCAGCACCAGCGCCAGGTTGTTCAGGTTCTCCACCGTGGCTTTCTCGCGCAGGGCCAGCGACCTCTTGTAGAGCGGCTCCGCCTCGGCGTATTTCTGCTGCGCGGCCAGGACCACCGCCAGGTTGTCGAGGGCCGAAACCAGCTCCGGATTGGCGCTCCCCATGGCGATCTCCCAGATGGCCAGCGAGCGGCGGTAGAGCACCTCCGCCTCGGCGAAGCGCTCCTCGCCGAACAGCAGCAGCGCGAGCTTGTCCAGGTGCGGCGCCAGCTTGGCGTCGCCCGGACCGGCTGCTCGCTCCTCTATCCAAACCGCGCGCCGAAGCGGCGGTTCGGCCGGCGGATAAATCTTTTGCTTCAGGAACACGTCCGCCAAGCTGTCCAGCACCGGAACAAGCGCGGCGTCCTCCCCACCGAGCTTCCGCTCGATGATCCCGATGGCGCGGCGCAGTGTCGGCTCCGCCACCGCGTAGCGCTGGCGAGCGATGTAGAAGCCGCCCAGTGCGGCGCAGTCGCCGGCCAGGTCCAGATCGTCCGGCCCGTTGGCTTTCTCACGGATGGCGATGACGCGCAGGTACTGCCGCTCGGCATCGGTAGGGCGCGCGAGCGCGTCATAGACGCCGCCCAGCAGCTTGAGCTGGGGAATCAGCCGGAGGCTGTGCTCTCCTTCCGCCTTCTCCAGAATCTTGAGGGCGCGAAGGTACGCGGCTTCGGACTCGGCGTTGCGTCCTTCGGCCCGGTAGACCGACCCCAGCTCGTCCAGGGCCGGAACCAGCAGCGGATCGTCAGGCCCGAGCGCGGCCTCTTGGGACGCCAGAGCGCGCGCGAGCAGTGGTTCGGCTTCCGCGTACTTGCCGGCCGCCGCCAGCGCGCCGGCTTTCTGGCGCAATTCGGTGGCGTCTTCCTGGGCGGCCAGCGCCCAGGGGATGAGCAGCAAAGCAACGGCTCGCAGCATGGTATTTCCCTCTACTGCCGGTACAAACGCCGATAAATATCCGCGTTGCGCATGACCGCCTGCACGTAGTCGCGGGTCTCGGTGAAGGGGATCGATTCCACGAACTCGGCCGGCTCGCGGTATTGGTTCCACCCGAGCCACTCGACGGCGCGGGTGGGCCCGGCGTTGTAGGCGGCCAGAGTTTGCTCGATCTTGCCGCCGTTGTGGTCCAGCATGCCGTGGAAAATGGCGGCGCCCAGTTTTAGATTGGTTGCCGGCTGGAACAGCATGCGGTTACTGAGCCGCGGAATCCCGGCCTTGCGGGCATACTCCCGGCCGGTGACCGGGACAACCTGGGTCAGGCCGTAGGCGTTGGCGTGCGAGAGGGCTTGCGGGTTGAACTCCGACTCCTGGCGGATCAGCCCGGCCAGCAGGAAGGGGTCGATGCCCTCCGCGCGCGCGGTGCGGTCCAGGTCCGCGCGGTATGGCAGCGGAAAGAGCAGTTCCCAGAATTGGCGTGGCGCGGCGGTAAGGGCCAGGTTGAGATAATCGGCCGCCACGCTCTTCATGAGGTGCATCGCCTGGTGCGGCGCGTCGACGGCGCCGGCCATCTCTATGCCCAGCAGCCCCGGCTGCCCGTCGGTGCGCGCGCCGTAGCGAAGCTCGGAATCGGCCATATCGCCCAGGCCGGCCGATCGCAACAGCCGCGAGCGCTCGATGCGGTGCGCGGTGGCCCGGTCCGGGTCTTTGGGTACGGGCCGCGCCGCCGGCAGGGACAGCCCGGAGAGGAACTCGCCGATTTTGTACTTGGCCCCCACGTCCGGCATATTTCGCTGGCGCGCCAGCATGGCGTAGTAGTGGTTCTCGAAGACGCGCGTGAGCCGCTGGTAGCAGGCACGGGCGGCGCCGGGGTCGCCCGCGCGCTCGAACCACCGGCCCAGGAAATAGAGCGCCGCGCCCGCCGTGGCGTGCGCCGGAAAAGTGCGGAGATGCTCCTCCAGCAGATCTTGCGCCTGCCCGGTGGAGTGCAGATAAGCCTGAAACGTCACTTTCCAGTGGGCCATCGCGGCTTCCGGCGCGGAAGGGAAATTCTGGTACGCGGCTTTGTACAAGGGCACGAATTCCTCCGCCCGGTTGACCAGCAGAAAGCGATTGGCGGCCGAGAGCAGCGCCTTCAGACGCCATGGCGAGCGCGGGTACAGGCGCGCGAGGCGATCCAACCCCGACTTCATTTCGTCGTCGTCCCCCAGGCGCCGCGCGCACTCCACCAGGTAGGAGATCCGCTCCGCGTCGGCTTCCGATTCCCCCAGCTCGAGCCGGCGCAGGTACGGGTACGCGGCGGCCGTACCGGCGGCCAGGAAGTCCGCTTCGCCGATGCGCACGCGCGCCTGGTCGCGCTCCAGGCCGGTCAGCCTGGCGGCCAGCGAGCGATACTCCGCGCGCGCCTGCCGTAACGCGCGCGTCTCCATCAGCCGGTCGGCATGGCCCAGCAAAAGCTCGGGCGAAGGGGGCGGGTAACTGGCGCCCATCGATTCCTCGAGCGACGCCAGGGCGGCTGCGGCGCGTGTCTGGGAATCGCCGGTCAGGTACTCGGCGACGATGCGCTGGTAGAGCCCGGCGGCGCGCGCCCGGTCGCCGGCCGCAAGGTAACAATCCGCCAGGATCAAGTTGCCCTCGGGCTGGGGCAACTCGGCGTAGTGATTGCCCAGCACCCGCAGCGCGGCGGCGGGGTCGCTCTCCTTGGCGGCGCGGCCTTCGAGAAGCCAGGCCCTGCCGGCCAGCGGCGACACAACATCCGCGCCGCGCACGGGAGCTAGATCCCGCGCGATGCCATCCACATCCTTTAATTCCACCCGCGCGGCGGCCAGATAGTAAGCCTGATAGTCGGCGATGGGCGCGAGCCGCGGCGCCTTCTTCAAGGAGGCGATGGCGCCGGCGAAATCCCTGGCTTCGTACAGCGCGATGCCCAACGCTACCCGCGCCAGGGGAACGTCCTGGGGATGGGCCGCGGCATACGCTTCGATGGCGGCGCGGCGCCCGGCGGCGGGCGCTTCCCGGTAGGCGCGGACCAGCGCGGCGAGCGTGGAGGGCGTGGAGGGCGTGGCCGCGGCGGCGGCCTTCGCCTTCGCAGGCGCGCGTTTCGCGGGCGGACCGCTGGCGGCGGAGAGCGCGGCCAGCGCCAGCAGGCTAAACCAAAGGGCCGGGATAGTCTTTGCCAAGCAGGTCCGGATTGTCATGGGCCAAAGTTCGCACCAGCTCCACATGGAGATAATCGGCAATATTAGGACAAAAGGCGAGATGCGACTCGCGAAAAGTTACGCGCGCGTCATCGATGCGCTGCCGAAGCGCTCCATAGAGATCCCGCGCGGCGCGGCCGGACTCGACCGCCGCTCCCTCGTACAGGCGCATTTCCGCCACCCGCACGCGCGCGAACCGCTGCGCGCGAAGATGGCGGGCCTGCTCTTCGGCCGGCAGCGCGTCCCACGCGGAAGCCGGTTCCGCGGGCGCCGGTTCACCGGGTGCTGGCGCCGGCGTAGCCGCAGTGGGCGCGGGCATCTCCACCTTCGCGGCCGCAGTCGCAATGGTGACAAGCTGGGGCGCTTCCGGCGCCGCCAGCGAACCCCAGACGGCGCCCGCCACCTGGGCCAGCATTTCGAGCGCCGCGCCTTCGACCGGCCCCCAGCAGTAGAGCACTGCGGGAACCCGATCCTTCACCACCAGCGGATAAATGAAGGCGCGGCCATCCGCCGGGTGTACCGCGAGCGCCACCAGTTGCGGCGATACCTCCGCGGCGGTGGTGACGGCGATCACGGGATCGCGGCTGTCCACCGCTCCGGCCAGCGCAGGGGCCGAGGAAAGCGGAATCTCGAGCGCGCCGAACCCCTGCGCGGCCTCCTGCGGAACCCCGCGGATGTTCTGGCCTTGGGCCGCCGGTCCGGCGACGCGGAAGATGGCGACGCCAGCGGCGAAAGTTGCGGCTGCGTCCAGCAGCGTGGCCGCCAATTGCTCCAGCGAACCCGCCTGGCGGAGGCGCCGCACCGACTGGTTCAACCGGTCGGACAACTCGCGCCGGGCGCGGCCGTGGGCCTCGTCGAAGAGGCGCTCCACCTCGTTGGACAACTGGGAGAGCTGACCCTCTAGGATTTGGCGCAGGGAAGAAGTGGCAGCCGGAGAACCCATTCCTGCGACTATTCTAGCAGGCGAAGGGAGGACCGGATCAAGAATTGTGATACCCTCCCTGGTAAGTGTCGAACGAAAGTCATTTACCTTTCGAAAGGAGGAAGCATGTTTTGTGAGAATTGCGGAACCTCTATAGGTGACACATCCGAGTTCTGTAACTCGTGCGGCACCAAGATAACCCGTATAGGGGTTGCAGACGACATCCGCCCCGTGGTGACTCGGGGCGAACTCCGCTTACTTCTGCCCGCGGGAACGCCTCAATCGTTTCCGCGTTTGTCTTTGAGCAACCTCAACAGGCACGACGGCGGCACCGCAGATACACATCCTTTGGCCGCTGTCTCTGTGTACACCGAATGAATTCCCCAAAAAGCGATCAGGAGGCACCGCCCTGTCGGTCGGCGTCAAAGCCACGGCCCCATCTGCATTCGCCGCCATGACCCTTCTCTTTTTCGTGATCGCCGCGCCTGCATCCTGGGTGCCCGCGGCCCGTGCAGCCGGTTTGGACGCCAACACAGCCCTGCGCGAGGAGTGCGGGGGTTGACAAGCGAACTGTACAGTTCGGAATTGAACCAGGATGGTTCTCTCGATGCTTAGGACGGACAAGAGCGCGGCAAAGGTGGTCTCGGCAGTGGAGGCACGCGCGAGCTTCGGCAACCTGCTGCGGCAGGTCGAGAACGGCCGCCGGTCGCTGGTGATCGAGAAGCGCGGCGCTCCCAAGGCCGTCTTGCTCGGCATCCGGGATTACGTTCGCCTGGCGGCGCCGGAGCCGGAAGTGCTACGGGCGATCGGTGAAGAGGCGAAACGCAACGGTACCGGGAAACTGACGCCTCGCCAGATCGATCGGATCATCCAGGCGGCGCGAGCACAGAAGACGAAACGCCGATGATCCCGCTTCGCCTGGTCATCGACACCAATATTATCGTCTCGGCGGCCCTGAAACCCGACGGGTT
>Ga0265316_10002101_pt1 | contig 20951 bp, 21 predicted proteins | sample 4522metaG_FD_202092 | JGI IMG/M metagenome (GOLD analysis project Ga0265316, IMG submission 202092) | Rhizosphere microbial communities from Carex aquatilis grown in University of Washington, Seatle, WA, United States - 4-5-22 metaG | ecosystem: Host-associated > Plants > Roots > Rhizosphere >... | reverse complement strand
GAGCGGCTAACAAATGATGAGAAGCTCGATTGGCAGGAGCGGCTACGCGCCGCCGGGCAGCGCCGCGAGCTCCGCGGCGATGTCGAGGTACCACTTGATGTACTCAGGGGTCTCGTCGAAGAGGAGCTTCGGGCTCATCTGCTCCATGGTCATGCCGGGAAAGAGGAAACAGCCGTTCTCCGCCTGCAGGCTGCTGAGGAACGCGACGATCCGGCGCAGCGCCGCAGCATACTTCTCCTTGCCGGTGAGCCTGTAGAGCATTGCGGCCGCCCATGCGGACTTGCCCGAGGTGATCCATCGGAAGGCGGGCTCTCCGCAGGAGAGGAAGACGTCGAAGTATCTCTCCGCCGCCTCGAGATAGCGTTCCTCGCCTGTTGCCTCCGCGGCCTGCACGAGCACGGCGCAGGGAAGGCCGAGCATCCAGTAGCCCTGGCGCTCCTCTCCGATGCGGATGGCGCTGTAGGTCTCGCTGCGGGGATCGGGCTGGGTCACGTAGACGAAGGGCGGGCGGATGCGCGTGTAGAACCAGCGCGCGGGATCGGGCTGTTCCTCAACGAAACGGCACAGCAGATCGGCGGCACGCCGGGCCTTCGGCATGTCACAGAGAAGGAAGAGCTCGAGTGCGGTTGCGGTCGAGTTGACGTCGACAACGTCAGTCTCGGGGGCGTGGCTGCTGCGGAAACTCCCCGTGCCGGGATCGTAGTAATTGCGGAGGAGGCCGTCCATGAGGAGCCGGAACGCGTCGAACCTCCCCAGGAGGAATGCGCCCTGCGCGATCCAGCCGTTGGGGTAGCACTGGCAGAAGAAGGAAGTGTAGGTTCCCGAGGTCTTGCGGTCTCCCGGATTGCTGAGGTCGCCGTCTGCACGGAGGAAGAGGCGCAGGACGCGCCCCAGCAGGAGCGATGCCTCCGTGGAGTAGCCTGCAAGCCGCAGCGGAGTCACGCACTTGTAGTAGCAGCCCAGGTCGTCGTCACACGGGAGGGACCCCCGGGCGTCCACCTGGGAGGAAAGCCAGGCCGCGGCCTTCTTGCCCCGCGCCGAAACCTCGTCGATGTACGATCTCATGCCTCCCGCACCCCCGTCGAACCGCCGAGCTTCTCCTCGGCAAACAACGCCGCGCCGATGCATCCCGCGTTCCGCCCAAGCGCAGCCCGTACGACGCGGCTCGCGGCGTCGGGGAAGAGCGGTGCCCGGGTGGAAAGCGATTCGCAGAGCAGCGGGAAGAGCACGTCCCAACCCTCCGCCACGCCGCCGCCGATGATGAGCGCCTGCGGATTGAGCAGGGCGAACAGGGTCGCGATACCCGCGCCGAGAGCCTCCGCGGCGTTCCGCACGACGTCTTTGCACATTGCGTCCCCCTCCCGCGCCGCCCGAAACACGTCCTCGGCCGTGACGCGCGCGATCTCCGCGCTCGACCCAAGGGAGGTCGCCTCCACGCGTGCCCTCTGCCGGGCGGCGCGGGCGATCGCCGGACCCGAGGCCATGGCCTCCAGGCATCCGCGCCCGCCGCAGCCGCAGGGAGCTCCTTGATAATCGATGGTCACGTGTCCCCAGTCTCCCGTCGAACGGGTGTAGATCTCGCCGCCGATCATGATGCCGATGCCGATGCCGGAGCCGATGGAGGCCGCAATAAGGTCGCGAAAATCTCTCCCCGCTCCCAACCGGGTTTCCGCGATGGTGAACATTCGCATGTCGTGGCCGAGGAAGACCGGAATGCCGAGGGCATCCTCGAGCAGCCCTCGCAGGGGCGCGTCGGCGGGGATCCGCAGGTTTACTGCCGCACGGGTGCCTCCCCGCTTTTCGTCCACGATGCCCGGGACACCGACCCCAACGGCGTCGATCCGCTGCCTCGCGCCCCCCCGCAACTCATCCACGAGAGCGGAGAGCTGGTCTGCCATGCGCGCGGCGTCCCCCGTTGCGGGGGTCGGAACCGCGACGCGTCGCTCTACCGTTGCTGCGTCTCCAATGAGAGCGGCTTTGATGGACGTTCCACCTATGTCGATGCCAATGAACTTTCTGCTGCCCACGGTTACCCCTCTTTATGGCGCGAAACGAGGGCAACCTCAAGTGGGGGCGACGACAAGATGGGCAACCCCGCGCATCGCGGTGTCGGACTTTACTGTTCCCGCGAGGCTGTTGGTGCTTGACGGCGCCGCGCGCGGCCTGGATGACGCGTGTTCCGTGCGGGGCACGCTCACGATCGGACCCGCGATGCCCGGCCTTGCCGCCCGCATGGAAGGTGATAGAGTAGGCCCGTGGCATTGGATCTCCAATTCGAAGCATTCCTTCAGCGGGTCCAGGCGCGGCTCGATCCTGTGGATCTGGTGAAAGTGCCGGCCGCGGGAGAAGGCCTGACCCACGCGGCGGTCATGCTCCTCCTGCGCCCGGCAGATGGAGCCGCGGGCGGCGACGCAGCGGGAGATTCGGCCGAGATCCTCCTCATCAAGCGCGCGGAGCGGGCAGGGGATCCGTGGTCAGGGCACCTGGCATTTCCCGGAGGCCGGGCGGAGAAAGAGGACGCCACCCTGCTGGACGTCGCCATGCGTGAGGCAGCAGAAGAGATTGGAATCGATGCCCGACAGGGCGGCAGACTGCTTGGCAGGCTCCCCGCGTTCCGTCCCATGAGCACCCGCATCCCTTCGGTCACCGTGACACCGTTCGTCGCCCTTGCACCGCACGGCGCGATCCTCCGGGTTCAGCCGGAAGAGGTCGAAGAAGCCTTCTGGATGCCTCTTGCGGCGCTCAGGAAGACGGGACTCTCTGCCGTGGTGCGCTGGGACGCCAGGGACGGTACGCGGGAACTGCCTGCCTTCCCGTCTCCCAAGGGCCCGATCTGGGGCATCACTGAACGTATTCTCTCGCAGTTCCTCGAACGGACGGGGGCCTCATGAACCATCGCAGCTTGGGAAGATCCGGCCTCGAGGTGTCCGTCGTCGGCCTGGGGTGCATGTCCCTTGGACTCGACAGATCCAGGGCAGAACTCATTCTTCGCAGGGCCTTGGACCTCGGCGTGACGTTGTTCGACACCGCGGACCTGTATGACCAGGGCGTCAACGAGGAGCTCGTTGGCCAGACGCTCCATGGCGTGCGCGACAGAGTGGTGATCGCGACAAAGGTGGGAAACCGGCGGCGTCCCGACGGCTCCGGGTGGGACTGGGATCCCACGGAGAAGTACATCCTGCAAGCTGTTCGTGCAAGCCTGCGCAGGCTCAAGACAGACTATATCGACCTCTACCAGCTTCATGGGGGGACCATCGACGACCCGGCAGAGGAGACAGTGCGTGTGTTCGAGCGTCTCCTGAAGGACGGCACCATCCGCGCGTGGGGAATCTCTTCAATCCGGCCGAACGTGGTGCGCCGCTACGCGCTCATGGCAGAGAGCGGGGCCGCGGGGCTGTCGTCGGAGATGGTCCAGTACAATGCGTTGGACCGCAGGCCCGAGGAGGAGATCCTGGAAACCGCCACGCGGGCCGGGATCGGCGTCCTTGCGCGCGGGGCGGTCGCAGGCGGTCTTCTGGCAGGAAGGCCTCCGGCTGGGAAGCCTCCGGCAGAGTACCTGGGCCTTTCGGCCTCCGAGGTACAAGCAGCCCAGGATGCCCTCCGAGCGATCGCCGGGTCGGACACGGAGATGGCGCAAACGGCCATTCGATTCGCGCTGAGCCATCCCGCCGTGACCGCCGTGGCGGCCGGGGCCAGCAGCGTTGCGCAGGTCGAGGCAAACGTCGCCGCGGCCGACGCCCCACCCCTGAGCGAGGCTGATCAGCGCGCCTTGCGGGAAGCGGTCCGACAGCTGCGCTACACGAGCCATCGGTAGCGTCGCGAAGTGCGGGTGCGGCATCATGCCCGCGAAGGTCATCCTGGCCGTTATTTGCTTTTCCCATGGTGGAAACCTACCTTTGTAAGGTGACGTGGTGCCGCCGCGCTGGACTTGCCCGAGTCTGCCCTCAATCAGGGTGTGCATGAGCTGGCCTCCATTTCCTTCGAAGCGACGGCGGAGCGGGCTTCGCGAGCTCATGGACGATCCTCGCAGCGACCGCTCCCGGTTGTTTGCGACACTGGATCAATTCCGCATTACGAATCGACTGTTCTCCCGTTCTCGGTGGCTTCTGGCCCGGCACGTCATACGCGACATGGAAGGGCTGAAACGGGGAGCCCCGGCGCATGGGCCGTTCACGGTGCTGGAAATCGGCGCCGGCGGATGTGATGTCGCTATCTGGCTTGCACGGGCCTGTCGAGCGCGCGGAGTCCAGGCCGCTATCACCTGCATAGACAATGACCCGAGAATTGGAAGCCACGCCCGACGCCGCATCACGGCATCCGGCGTTTCGAACTGGGTCACGTTTCAGCAGTTCTCCGCATTTGACCTCGACCAGCTGCCCGATTTCGACTACATCATCTGCGGAAATACACTTCACCATTTCACCGAGGATCAGACTCGAATCCTGTTTCGGCTGATGGGCAGGAAGGCAGCCCGGAAGTTCATCGCGAGCGATCTCGAGAGATCGTCACTCGCATGGATCGCATATTGGGCCTTCTCCACCCTGTTTCTGCACGGCAGCTTCGCGCGCTCTGACGGGCTGCTCTCGATCGCACGCGCCTTTGTCCGGAGCGAGCTCCAGGCGCTGATGCCGCTGGACGCCATCCGCCCGCTGCGCGTTCTGCGCCTGTTTCCCGCCCGGCTCTGTGTCATCGGCCGCACGGCTGATTCCGGATGATTGCGCAGGCGGGCTCACGCGCCGGGGAAAGGGGAGACAGCATGCAGAAGATCGTTCCGTTCCTGTGGTTCGACAGTCAGGCCGAGGAGGCCGCGGAGTTCTACACTTCTCTCTTCGACAATTCGAAGATCCTGGCCAGGGCCCGCTACGGGGATGGAGCTCCTCGGCCAAAAGGAAGCGTGATGACCGTCTCCTTCCAGCTCGAAGGGCAGACCTTCACGGCGCTGAACGGGGGCCCGGCTGTCCGTTTCACGCCGGCACTATCGTTCTTTGTCACGTGCAGGACCGGGGAGGAGGTGGACGCCTTGTGGCAGAAGCTCTCTCAGAATGGGAAGGTCTTCATGGACCTGCAGAAGTATCCATTCAGCGAGAAGTTCGGCTGGCTCCAGGACAAGTACGGGGTCTCCTGGCAGCTCAACCTCGCCGGCGGGACCAGGAAGATCACTCCGTCTCTCATGTTCGTCGGAAAGCAGCACGGAAAAACGGAGGAGGCCATCAGGTTCTATGTCTCCTTGCTGGGGAGCTCACGCATCGAGCAGGTCAAGCGCCACGGTGCGGGCCAGGGAGAGCCCGAGGGAACGGTGATGCACGCCAGGTTTTCCCTCGGCGGGCAGGAGTTCATGGCCATGGACAGCAACCGCGAGCACGACTTCACGTTCACGCCCGCAATATCGTTCTCTATCAACTGCGATACGCAGAAAGAAATCGATGAGCTGTGGGAGAAGTTTTCCGAAGGCGGGGAAAAGCTTCCGTGCGGCTGGGTCCAGGACAGGTACGGAGTGTCGTGGCAGATCGTCCCCTCCATGCTCGGGGATATGGTCAGCGATAAAGACCCGGCCCGCTCGAGCAGGGTCATGGATGCGCTGATGAAGATGGGAAAACTTGACATCAAGGCGCTGAAGAAGGCGTACGGGAAGTAGAAGAAGACCGGGCGATCTGGACGAAACAGGGGCTGTCTACAACTTCATCTCCACCACGCCGTCCACCACCCGGCACTCGTGCACAGCGAAAAGATCGGCCAGGCCTGGGTAGCTGCGGGGATAGGCGGTCTGGACAGCCTTGCGAAGAGCGGCCACGGCGCCTGCCTTCACGAGCGCTCCGGAGGCGCCCTTGTCCCCGCCTCCCAGCATCCGCTCTCCCAGCACGCCGGGCACTGTGCGCGCGATGTCGCACATTGCCTCCAGCTCGGGGCCGGAGATCCTGTACAGGTCGCGAAGCCCCTGGCCGTCGGCGCGGAAGATCGCCCCGACTCCCTCGATATCACCTGCCCGCCACGCTTTCAGCATCCGGGAGAACCTGGCCTGGGCCTCGAAGATGTAGGTCAGCCGATCGCAGAGATCCGGATGGGATTCGGAAAACCTGTCCATGATCGCCCGGTAGACCTTCCTGTCCCGTACATCGGCCAGGGCGTGGATCCCGAACTCGCCTGAGGCCATTTCCACGAGCTTCTCACACTCGGCCCGCCGCACCCGGTAGGTGGACTTTTCAAGCCCGGGCCGGACGGTCCCGGTATCCAGGCTCACGATGCGGAAATCCACGGCCTCCGATCCGAGGGGAACATATTTGATCGAGCGATTGGAAGGGTTGTAGTGCGTTCCCATCCCGGCCCTGGCAAAGTAGATCATGATCTGGTCGAGCTGCCCGCAGGGGGACCCGATGTAGTCGTTCTCCACGGCCTGCGCCAGGTCGATGATCCGCATCCGGTCCTTGCCCAGTGAAAGGCCGTTTGCATCCAGCATGGTGAGCATGAGGTTGAGGGTCAGGGACGCGGAGCGTGACATTCCGCCGCCGGGGATGTTGCCGATGAGCACCGCGTCGAAGCCTTTGGCCGGCGTCATGCCTTCCCTGCGGAGGATGGCGTCCACCCCGTAGGGAAACCGGGCCCAGGTATCGGCGATTTCGGCGGAGCGGGCCGCCGGGATGCGGCCGCTCGTGAAGCTCACCACGCCGTCTTTCGGGAAGTTGCCGCTGAACAGGCGGATCCTGTCCGTCTGGTTCGGCTTCCAGCCCAGCCAGATGAACCTGTCGGTGCCGACGCCGAAGAGCTCCGTTCCATTATAATCGCCGTGCTCCACTCCGAGGCAGAACCGCGACGAGGTGCGCCGCAGTCTTCCGCCCCTGACGTCCAGGCCGTGCTCGTGTGCCAGGCGGAGGATCTCTGACCTGGCCTGCGCATCGTTTTGAGGTACTCGCATTGCGGGTGTCATGGCTGTGTGCGCACAGGATAGTACGATCTGCGCGGCCGCGTCGAGGGCAGAGCCCGTCTTCTTCTACTTCAATTCTGCGATGCCCCAAATCGGGATATCAACCGCTACTACCGCGAACCATTGCCCCTCAACGGAGCTGGAGTAGGTAACGCTGCTGGAAGAGAAGCTTTCGACTTTCGGGCTCGACCGGTAGCCGGCAAAAAGAGACACGGGCGAGCGAAACAGCGAGATTCCAATGCTCGCGCTTGGGGAGAAAAGGCTCCTGACATCAAATGCCGGCAGTGCGGCCGTTCCATTTTGAACGCGGTAGGTAACAAGTGAGCCGACGTCGACCACCCCCACGAACAGGGTGAAGGAAGAGATCACGTAGCAGGTCGTGTCGATGTTCCACGCTATTCCCAGTGGCGCATACGCGCCAAATGCGTTTGTGTCAGAGCCGGCTGCCGCGGCAAATCCCAAATACGCGTTCAGAACGAGGTTCATCCTGGTGTTGTATTTGTTCTTATAGCTCGAGGGAGGCAGGGCGTAGGCATCTATTACCTTTGCCATTTCGTCAGAATTTTGCGCGCCCGCGATTGCTGCAACAAACTCGGCTGCAGAGCTCATCTTGTCGCATGCGTCCGCCAATCGCTTTGCGATGTACTCATTGCGTGTCAAATCTGGATCGTTTGCAATGTCCTTGAAAACCCGGATGGCGGCGTGGAGGGCAGATATATAGTCTTTTCCCACCACGGCCTCAGTCAAATCAATTCCCGATCCCACTGCATCAATAAGGTATTTGTACGAAAGATTTTTCTGGAATTGGGCCAGCGTGTCGGCATCCGGAAGGATGACATACAGCATTCCTGTTGACGAAAGAAACTGGCGCAGTGACTCGCAGTAGCTGACCAGCGCGGAAAACATTGCCTTTTTGTCACCGCTCGTGCTGGCCTGAGACCATTTTGAATATGTGTCGTTGGTGGCTGAAAGAAGCTTCATGAAATCACCCAGGAAGTCGACGACTGAATCAATATGTGGTTCAACGTTACGAAAGCTTTTTTCGATGGCTAGAATCCGGCTCTGAACGGAGCTGTTTTTTGCAAGAAGTGAATCGTTTTCCAGGCACTGGAATACGAGCCCTATGAACATTGCGGTTTGTCGAGGTTGAGAGCAGAACTTCGCCACATCCTGCTCGGACGCAAAGCCCTCGTGAGCGGGATCATAAAAGCTTTCAAGCAGCACGCTCAGGATGATCAGAGACGAATATGCATCATTCAAGTCCTGGTTTTTCTCAAGGGCGTCTTCCCATTTGGATGCGTGTGCGTTTTCGGCCAGATCCAGGACAATTGTTCTGAAATCCGAGCCGGATGAGAAGTCCTTGTACAGTGTGGAAAACGTGGTGAGAATCAGGCCGACCTTCCCCTTGAGAATCTCATGATATGCTGTTTTTCGATCGATCTGTTTCCTGTCTTGTGCATCCATTTGATCCAGGGTTGCAAGACGAGAGGGCAGGTTTTCAAGATCTACCTGTGACAGCCTGGAGAGTGATGCGAGAATCGTATCTACCTGAGCATTTGAAAGATTGTTGACCAGATATGAGTTGGTTGACGGCATCAAGTAGGCGATTTCCGGATAGTCATTCAGGACTGAACGATAGTTCTGTATGAATGAATCGATCAGCTCAATACGGGCGCGGTCTATGAGGAATTTGGCAAATGCATCTGCAAAGGCATTCGGAATCGATGCAGGACCGGGCTGAGTGACATCCGACATTGGGGGAATTGAATCAGTCTCGGCGAGTCGGGTTGGCATATCGGTCTTCGTCACTGAAGGACCTCCAACTCCGTATGGTAATTTAGACAGCGAATACTCCAGGAACGGATTTGCCTTCCGTGCAAGACCGAATATCGCTTCGGGAGTGGCCGAGGCAGAGTCGGGGAGATATGGAGAGAGTGTCCTGCTGACTTCGCCAAGAGCCTTGAGATCAGCCTGCGTCAATTTTGCAGCATCCGGGATACTGGCGAATCTGGTTTCTATGGAAAGAGCATCCACAAAGGCATGTTGCAGCTCCGAATGGATAGTGGTTGCACAGCCAGCGGCAAATATGCAGAAAAGAGCAAGGCTCCTGACGAAAGCAAGTCGATCCACAATAATGATTGCAGGTTTCATTTGCGGCTCCTTTTTGATTGGCACGACATGAGAAGATGAGGGCTCAGGACAGGTTGCGGGGGACTCACCGCGGGCTCTGGCTGATTCCATATTGACAACTTTATGTGTCCGCACGGTATCATGCTTCGCCCGATTGCACAATGGGATTTTGAAAATGCACTGTTGTTTTCCGGGCAGGAGAGAGAGACTATGAACTCCATGAAGGGCAAGACAGTTGTGATAACGGGGCCCACCTCCGGGATCGGCAAAGAGATCGCCATCGGACTGGCAGGGCTGGGGGCAAATCTCGTGCTGGGCTGCAGAGACGCCGCCAGGGGGAAAGCGGCCGCGGCGGAAATAGAGAGCAGCAGGCAGGGCGGCTCCGTCGAGATTGCGGCCGTGGACGTGGCCAGTCGAAAGTCCATCGAGCAGTTCACGCGGAAGATTCTCGAAACGTATGACCGCGTGGATGTGCTGGTCAACAACGCCGGCGTAAGCCGCGGCGCGCAGCCATACGCGAAGAGCTCGGATGGCATCGAGCTGACATTCGGGACGAACGTGATCGGCTACTACCTTGTCATGCTCCACCTGCTTGCCCGGCTGAAGGAGAGCGTTCCCGCGCGCATCGTCAATGTGGCCTCCACCTTCGCAAGTGACCTGGATCTGGAGGACCTGCAGTTCCAGCGCCGCGCCTGGGACAGCATGAAGGCGTACGCCCAGTCGAAGGCGTGCGACAGGCTGCTCACATGGGCCATGGCGCGCAGGCTCGAAGGCACTCATGTGACGGCAAACGCCATGGCGCCCGGCCTCATCGTGGACACCGGCTTGTATCGCAATACGCCCCCCCAGGTGATGGAGCAATTGCGAAAGAGAGGGGGCCGGACGCCCGCGGACGGCGCGGATACGGCCGTCTGGCTTGCAAGCAGCCCGGACCTGGAAGGAGTGACGGGAAAGCTCTTCGAGAACAGGAAGGAGATCCCGTGCTCCTTCAGGAATCATGAGGCCGAAGAACGGCTCTGGAGCATCTGCGAAAACCTCAGTCGATGAGCGGAGGACCAAGCGGTTTCTTCCGTAGCAAGGGCGACTTGAAGGCTGAGAGACGCTGCGAGTTGACGCTGAATGCGGGAAACGATACCATGGTCATATGTCCATGGTCATGAAGAAAGGCGAAATGACGGTTCCTGCCGGGCAATTCAAGGCTCAGTGCCTTTCCCTGATCGACCAGGTGAATCGGACACACCAGGCGATTACCATCACGAAGCGGGGCAAGCCCGTTGCTCGGCTCGTCCCGTTGGAAGTAGAGAAGCCGCGGAGGCTGTTCGGCTATTTCGCCGGGCACGTGGTTGAAGAAGGCGACATCGTGAGCCCCACGGGTGAAGCCTGGGAGGCGGAGCGTGGATAGCCCCGTGCTCCTGGACACTCATGTCTGGGTATGGCTGATGGAGGGCCGCACAGGCGTTCGACCTGAGGCGGTGGACCTCATGGAGCGCGCGGGGGAGGAATCGTTTCTGCGGGTCAGCGTCATCTCAGCCTGGGAGGTCGGCATGCTGGAAGCCAGGGGACGGCTCCGCTTCGATATCCCTTGCAAGGAGTGGGTCGAGCAAGCTTTCGGCTTGCCGGGACTGTCCTTGATGCCGCTTACACCGTCTATTTGTGTCCGCAGTTCCCGTCTTCCCGGGGTCTTCCACGGAGACCCGGCTGATCGACTCATCGTGGCAACGGCCCGCGAGCTGGGAGCGGTATTGCTGACACGGGACGAACCCATCCTCCAGTATGCTGCCCAGGGTCACGTTCGGGCCTCGCAGGCGTAGAGCCATTTCTGAATTTTGCAATACGGACTCGCCGCCATTCGCTACCCTGTTTCCCATGAGGAGGACATCGTGAAGCACCTTTCCAACTGGATCGAGCTGGATTCCGAAGGCAACCGCATCGGGTTGCAAAGCCCATGAAGTATTTCTTTCTGCGGCTGAATCCGCCGCGCCCGACATTCTCCCAGGACATGACCCCTGAGGAGCGGAGCGTCATGCAGCGGCACGTCGTCTACTGGACCGGCCTGATGGCCAAGGGGACGGTGCTGGTGTTCGGACCCGTGCTGGATCCCAGGGGCACGTATGGAATCGGGGTCGTCGGCGTGGAATCAGAAGCTGAGCGGGACGCACTTGTGGCAAACGACCCCGCCAACGGGCTGAACCACTACGAGTTTTATCCGATGCTGGCCGTCGTGCCCAAGCAGGGATAGGCCCGCGCAAGCCCGGGCAACGGGTGATATGGCCACAATGTCGGAATCGTCCCCTTCTTCTACTGTTTTGTTCCTTTCTTATACCGCTTCCAAGCACGAACTTTATTTTTTGGATATGTATCAAAATCACTCTTATGGAGGGCTGATCCTATGAAGCGATCTATCAGATTGTTTGTGGTCACCTTGCTCCTCCTGGCTCCGCTCGTGGTCTTTGCCCAGACAAAGGTCACGCTGTGGGACTTCCTCAGCGGCGGAGACGGGGTACGCTGGAAGGCGATAATCAGCGAGTTCAACAGCGGCCAGAGCGGCGTCAGCGTCGAGTCCACCACGCTGACCTGGGGGGATCCGTTCTACACAAAGGTGCACACGGCGGTAGTGGCAGGGGAAACTCCCGATGTCATGACCTATCATCTCTCCCACTTCCCCGCGGGAGTCCAGGCCGGTGACCTTCGCCCCATCACGGAAGCGGAGCTGAAGAGCGTGGGGCTCAGCTACAAGGATTTCAACCCGGTCCTCGTGGACACCTCTCTGGCCATCAGCAAGGCATACGGAACCGCGGGAGTCCTTTATGGGATCCCCCTGGATACGCATACCTCGATTCTCTATTACAACAAGGACATCCTGAAAAAGGCGGGGCTGCTTGGATCCAACGGATTGCCCCTTGCGTCGGCGTTCACCGGCATGGCGAACTTCACGCGCTCCCTGCAGAAGATCAAGAGCAGCACGGGAATGCTCCCCCTTGCCATGTCCTCAGCGAATGACCCGGCAACCGTCTGGCGCATGTGGACCACCCTCTTCTACCAGCAGGGCGGAAACCTGGCCAGCGGCGGCAAGGTGACCCTGGACCAGGTGACTACTCTTGGAAAGACCGCGCTCCAGGTCATGACGGACTGGACGACAAATGGTCTCATCCCTGCCAACGTGGACTACCCCGGGGCAGTGGCGCAGTTCAGCTCCGGCCAGGCCGCATTCATGTTCAACGGCAACTGGGAAGTTCCCACGATGGTGGACCTGGAGAAATCCGGCAAGCTTCCCTTCAAGTTCGGCGTGATGGCCTTCCCCAAGCTCTACAACAACCAGCAGACCTGGGCTGATTCCCACAATATCGCCATCCCGAACAACTCCAAGACGCCGATCTCCGCAGACACGCTTCACGCGGTGCTGACCTTTATCGCCTTCGTGGAGAAGCACGCCGCGGAATGGGCCGGCGGCGGGCACCTGCCGGCATACCTGCCGGTCCTCAACGGGTCCGCCCTGAAAGACCTGTACCCGGTCAACCAGTACGCGGGGCAGGCGGCCAAGGACGTCAGGCTCGAGCCGGTGAACCCGATATTCGGCGTCGGCGCCCCGACATATGACGCGGCAGGCAACTTCCTTTCCCCCGCGCTGATCGGGACCCTCCAGGTGAATGACGCCATTGAAAAGTTCAAGGCGGAGCTGCAAAGTCTCTCGATGTAGCGGGTCTCCTCTTACCTGAACAAAGGCCCCGTGGTGCGCTCCATGGGGCCTGTTCCTTCTCTACAGGGGGTGTCATGGGCAGAGAGGTCATCGAGCAGACCGGCGGAGCAGTCGTGAGGCTCCGCCGCAGGCGCAGGAGGACTCCGTGGGGCACGGTCCTCCTGCTGGTTCTCCCGTTCATCATTGTCTACTGCGCATTCCTGATCTATCCCACCGTGCGCGTGATCACGCTGAGCTTCACCAATTCGGACATTGCCGGCAGGGGCCATTTCATTGGAACGGAGAACTACGTCCGCCTGGCCCATGACGCGCTGTTCTGGGCCTCGCTGTGGCACACCGTCTATTTCATCATTCTCACCGTTATCCCCAACACGCTGGTGGGACTGGTGTTCGCGCTCATGATCATGCGTCTGCACAGGCTGCGGGGTTTTGTCATGGCGCTCCTGTTCCTTCCCTATGTCCTGCCGGTGAGCGTGGTGACGCAGATCTGGATATGGGTCCTGAGTGCCGCGTACGGGATCATCAACTTCCTTGTGCACCTGAAGGTCAACTGGTTCCAGGACCCGGTCTGGGCCATGCCGTCCGTCGCATTCGTCACCGTCTGGTGGACGGTCGGGTTCAATGTCCTGATGTTCATTGCAGGGCTCCAGGCCATCCCCGCGGAATACTACGAGGCTGCGGCGCTTGACGGGGCGGACCGGGGGTTCCGCGTCTTCCGGTTCTTCACGTGGCCGCTGCTCTGGCCGGTCACGTCCCTTGTGCTCGTCCTGCAGCTCATCCTGCAGTGGCAGATCTTCAACCAGGTGTACCTTCTCACCGCCGGCGGGCCGTTCAATTCGACCATCGTCGTGCTGATGCACATGTACGTCCAGGCGTTCACGCGATACCGCGGCGGTTATGCCGCCACGATCTCCATCGTCCTGTTTGTCCTGATCCTGGTCACGTCCCTGCTGCAGATCCGCCTGCTGCGCTTCCGGAGGGCATAATGAAGGTCCGGAGACTCTCCCTCTCGTCCATCGTTGTCACACTGTTCTCCCTTGTCGTGGCCCTTGCGTGGATCTTCCCGCTGTACTGGGCAGTCAACACCTCCCTCAGCGTGGACACCAAAACAGTCCAGGTTCCCCCTGCCTGGTTTCCCGTGCCCATGATCCTGGACTCGTACCAATACGTCATCAAGAACACGCTGATCATACGATGGTACTTCAACAGCGTCCTCACTTCGGTGGTCATCACGGGGGCGGTGCTCCTGCTCACGGTCATGTGCGCCTATGCCTTGTCGCAGATCAAGTTCCGGGGAAACCGGTTCCTCTTCCTGGCAATCCTTGCCGGCTTCATGATCCCCGGGGCAACGAACGTGGTCCCCCTCTTCATGTTCATGAACAAGCTGCGTCTTGTGAACAGCTACTGGGGGGTCATCCTGCCCCAGCTGGTGTCCCCCCTGGCCGTCGTGATCTACAAACAGTTCTTCGACCAGATGCCCACCGAGCTCTCTGACGCGGCGCATATGGACGGCGCGGAGGAAATGCGGATCCTCTTCCGCCTTTTCCTGCCGCTGAATTGGGGCATTACATGGGCGCTGGCCATCATCCTGTTCATCGGGTCGTGGAACAACTTCTTCTGGCCGTTTATCGTCATCAACTCCACGCGGATGATGACGATTCCCATAGGCATCACTCAGGTCCAGTCGTGGTACGGCATCGCGTATCCGCGGCAGATGGCTTCAGCGGTTCTTGCCGCCCTTCCCACGGTGATCCTGTACCTCATCTTCCAGAGGCGCGTGGCGGAAGGCGTGGCAATCACGTCAGGCATCAAATAGGAGGGCAGAGCAGTGGCAGACGCAAAGACGGCGACGATGATCGTGGACAAGGACTTCGTGATTTCCGAAGTGGATCCGCGGATGTACGGCTCCTTTGTGGAGCACCTGGGCCGGGCCGTGTACGGCGGGATCTTCGAGAAGGGACACCCGTCCGCCGACGAGGACGGCTTTCGCCGCGACGTGCTGGAGCTGGTCCGGGAGCTTCGCGTATCCATCGTGCGCTACCCGGGAGGCAACTTCGTCTCCGGGTACAACTGGGAAGACGGCGTGGGCCCCGTGGAGAAGCGGCCGCGGAAGCTCGAGCTGGCCTGGCGGACCATCGAGCCGAACTGGGTCGGCGTCAACGAGTTTGCGCGCTGGGCGGTGAAGGCCGGGGCCGCGGTGAACATGTCGGTGAACCTGGGCACACGGGGGCCTGATGAAGCGCGGGCCCTGGTGGAATACTGCAATCACCCGGCGGGCTCGTACTGGAGTGACCTGCGCATCGCGCACGGCAGGAAAGAGCCCCACGCATTCAAGCTGTGGTGCCTGGGCAACGAGATGGACGGCCCGTGGCAGATCAGCCACAAGACCGCGGAGGAGTACGGCCGCGCGGCAGAGGAGACGGCAAAGGTCATGCGGTGGGTGGACCCCGGCATCGAGCTTGTGGCCTGCGGCAGCTCGCACCCGAAGATGCCCACGTTCCCCGCCTACGATGCAACAGTGCTCGATCACGTGTACGATCATGTCGACTACATCTCCCTGCACAGCTACTACGGCAACCAGGAAAATGACACGGCGAACTTCGTTGCCAAGAGCCTGGAGATGGACTCGTATATCAGGACCGTTATTGCGGCGTGCGACCTGGCACGCGCGAGGAAACGCAGCAAGAAGACGATCAACCTTTCCTTCGACGAGTGGAACGTCTGGTACCACTCCCTGGATGCGGACAAGAAGATCACTCCCTGGACAATCGCCCCGGTCCAGGTGGAGGACACGTACACCTTCGACGATGCCGTGCTGGCGGGGTGCCTGCTCATCACGCTGCTGAAGCATGCGGACCGGATCAAGGTGGCATGTCTTGCCCAGCTCGTGAACGTGATTGCCCCCATCATGACCGCCAACGGCGGGCCCGCGTGGAGGCAGACAATCTTCTACCCGTTTCTGCACGCCTCTCTGTACGGGAGAGGCACGGCCCTCCAGACTGTCGTGAAATCCCCCGTGTACGACAGCCGGGATTTCACGGGCGTTCCGTTCCTGGAGGCAACCGCGGTGTACAACGCCGCGCAGCAGGAGCTCAGCATCTTTGCGGTGAATCGAGACCAGGCAGGAGAGCTGGCCCTTGCGTGTGACCTGCGAAGCTTCGGCGTGTTCTCCGGTGTCACGCATATCGTCATGGACAGCAAGGATCCGAAAGCGGTCAACAACCGCAGCGCCCAGCCCGTGGCGCCGCGGGAGGCCCGCGGCGCCGTCCTTGACGGGGGACGCCTCAGCGTGCGCCTGCCGCCACTTTCATGGAACGTGCTCCGCCTTGCTGTTCGGAAATAGCGCCTCCGAACTATCGCGCTTCTGAGCGCATCAGCCTGGCTGCTGCAACGGTGATCCAGGTACCGCCGAACAACACTGCCAGGGCAGAGAGCACGGCGATCCACCCGATCCGGGAGCCGGTGGCGCCCAGCGCCGCCCAGGTGACAAAGAAGAAGGCCCCCGTGACGGCGGAGTACACGACCCATCCCTGCTGTTTGAGCCCTGCGAATCTGCGGGCAAACACGAAGCAGGACGCGATGGTCAGCGAGAGGAACCCCACCGCGGCTGAAACAAAGTGCAGCAGGCCGTGGCCGCTCATCTGACCGGGGATGTCCGCTGTGCCCTGCGGGAAGCCGTTCATCGGGTGCACGCACCTGCTACGAGCAGGCTCCCGGGCGCACGGTCTCTGCGCGTGCCTCCGCGGTCCAGCGTCTCAGCGAGAGAGGGCTCCTTCGGCTGGAGGATCCGCAGATTGCAGCAATGCACTTCGCAGGACTGATCGTCATGATGCCGCTGGACAAGACCATGTGCGGCGGGATTTTCACGCAGGAAGAGCTCAGGAGATTTGCGGACGCCGGAGTAAAGGCCTTCCTTGCCGCCTACAGCCCGACCCGCTCGTGATCCCTTGCCTTGTGCAGTGATTCAATCAGCGCGGTCTTGTCCATGGGCTTTCCGAAAAGATACCCCTGGGCAAAATCGCACCCGCAATCGCGAAGCATCTGCGCCTGCGCTTCAGTCTCGATGCCTTCCGCCACAACGGTCTTCCGCAGCTCGTGGGAGAGTGAGATCATGCCGCGCACGACCCCTGCCGAGTTCTGGTCTTCCTGGAGGAGATCCAATCGCGCAATGAAGCTGCGGTCGATCTTCACGCAGTTGATGGGTATCCTGTGCAGGTACCCGAGTGAAGAATACCCTGTCCCGAAGTCATCCAGCTTGAAGCTGATCCCCTCCGCGGAAAGCTGCTCGATCATGCGCGTGGCCACGTCGCGGTTTTCCATGATGGCGCTCTCCGTGAGCTCCAGGTGGAGCAGGGAACGCGGGAGCTCCAGCCGATCAAGGGAGGAGAGGACGAACTCCGCGAAATCTCGGTGTCCAAACTGGATTGCAGAGACATTGACGGCAAAAAACATCCCCTCATCGATGAGGCCTTCTGTCCGGAGAGCGGCAGCGGTTTTCAAAGTCTCCAGGAGAATGTAGGCGCCCAGCGGAATGATCAGGCCTGACTCCTCGGCAATGGGGATGAACCGGTCCGGGCCGATGGGGCCGAGGCGCTCGTGCTTCCAGCGAGCCAGGACTTCCCAGCCGGCCGTGGCGCCGTCCATGCGCACAATGGGCTGAAAAGCGAGGGCGATTCCGCCGGATGCGATTGCGGTCCGCAGGGCGGCTGAGAGCAGGTTGCGCTCGTCCACCTGGAGCCGCATTTCCTCCGAGAAGACGGCGCGCAGGTTTCTCCCCGTGGCCTTGGCCTTGTGCATGGCGATCTCCGCATCGTGCAGGATCCCCTGCGGATCGTTGTAGTCGGACCTGCCGACCACGATACCGATGCTCGCCGATGGAACCACGGCGTTGGTATCGACGTAGATGGGAACGCACAGATTGTCGACGATGCGATCGGTGATCTCTTCCAGGTTTTCCGCGGTGGTGAACCCGTCCAGGAGAACGACGAAGTCGTCTCCTCCCACCCGGGCCGCCAGGTCCACTTCCCGCACGCTCCGTCTCAACCGTGAGGCCACCTCGCACAGGAACGCGTCTCCCGCGCCGTGGCCGAACCTGTCGTTGATCGTCTTGAACCCATCCAGGTTCAGGTGGAGGACCGCGTAGGACAGCCTGGGATCGCGATGGTTGCGCATGATGAGCAGCTCGAGACGGCTCAAGCTTAGACTGCGGTTGGCCATGCCGGTCAGGGCGTCGTGGAGAACGTCATGGGAGAGCTGCTTCTCGGCGCGCGTGCGGTGCTCGAGCTCCGCGGTGAGCCTGTGATTGGTTTCCTCCAGGGCCAGGGTTCTTTCTGCAATCCTGTCCTCCAGGAGGAGGTTGGCCTTTTTCAAACCCTCCTCTGCATCCATGCGGCGCGTCACGTCGAAGAAGGTCATTACGGCACCGATTCGTTTGCCGCGTTTCACGATGTCACTGGTGCGCGTCTCGTACAGGCGCTCGCCGTGGGAAAGCACTGACTCCTCGGAACGCACAGCACTTCCGGCTTCACGCGCCAGGGGCAGATCGGCGAACGGCGGGTCCATTTCGATCAGTCTCTTGCCGATGTCTCGTGCACTCGTAAGGAAGGCGGCGCGAGCCGCATGGTTCACGTAGGCGAGGTGTCCATCGCGGTCGAAAATAAGGACCGCATCTCGGAGCTGCTCGATAGCGGTGGCCTGGGCGGTGGTCACAAGGGCCAGGAAGCGGAACCGGGAGAGATTGAGCACCGCGAGGAGCCCCGTGAGTGAGAAGGCGAGGGGAGTCGGATCAATGCTGCCAAGGGGGAATATTCCCGACAGGTATATGACATTGGCCGAGAGCGGGAGCAGCGTGCCTACGATCAGCGTGATCCGCTGGGCTCTGCGGGTGCCGTGGCTGTCATGCAGCGCTTTGAGGCTGAGCACGGTTCCTGCAATGATAAGGATGTACGAATAGGCGGAATGCACCCAGAACCATGGCCCGAACTTCTTGGCCATCACCAGGAAGCCAGATACGACCTCCAGGTGGAACGAATGACGCACGAAACCCAGGAGAGGATCGGTCCAGACCAGCACGGCAGTGACGGCGGGAATGATCCATATGAGGAGCGGCGGCCTCCTGGACGTGCGGCCCCTCTCCTCCTGTTCGAGGGACAAGCCGAGGGCGAACCAGAGTGCCGGGATGGCGGCGATTGCCACGTACTCCAGGTTCGCAAAGGTCAGCATGAGCGGGAGACCGGGGGCCAGGTATTCCAGGGCATTCCCGGCGGCCCACCAGGCGGTTGCCCCCATCAGGAGGGCCATGGTCAGGGCGCTTCTCGAGCCTCGGCTGCGGATGGCCAGGTATGCGGTAAGCTGGCCGGAGAGGAGCGCAGTAGCTGCGAGAATACCGACAACGAGGACCATGATTTCCCTTCCCTGGCAGTCTTTTGGTTTCCCGCGGGGATGTCAAGGCAAGAGAAGTGGCTCCGGTTTCCGCGGTGCCGTCACGCCGCGTGCTTCGTGCGATCAGTCCACCGGGGACGTCCTGGGCAGAGGCCTGCGTCCCTGGTAGCCTTCCTCGATCGGGTGATACCAGGCAAGCTCGTTCTCGTCGCTGCGCCAGCAAAGGAATACCGTCTCACCGTCGATCTCTGCGGGAAAGTCCACCAGGCCCACGGAGAAGTTCCAATCCTTGTAGGAGCATCCCATTTCCTCGAGCTCGAGGAGGTGCTCTTCAAGCTCGGCCTGCAGGCCGGGCAGCTCGGGGCCGTCTTCAGCCGCCTCCCGGATCCTGCGGGCAGTCTCCAGGACGTCAGCCACGATCTGCCGCACGAGAGGCAGGGCGCTCTCTGCTTCACGCTGTGTGAAAAGCCGCTTGAACTCCATAGCCGGTGAAGTCTTCCCCGACTTGCCCGGGGCCGTCAAGTGCCGCCTTCGCGTGCGCCCCCTTGCCTTCCCGCGGCGGCAACAGCTACCTTGATACCCGGGGAGGGTTCATGCAGCTGAACGGACACACAGTTCTCGTAAGCGGCGGGGCCACGGGCATCGGGTTCGGCATCGCTGAGATGTTTGCCGCCGCCGGAAGCGCCGTGATCATCAGCGGCCGCCGACAGGAGGCGCTCGACCAGGCAAGGAAGAAACTGCCGAAGCTCATTGTTTTTCCGTGTGACTTGTCCCGCATGGAGGAACGCGGGCGCCTGGCAAAGTGGGTGGCGCAGGCGCACCCGTCACTCGACGTCCTGGTCAACAACGCCGGCATCCAGCAGCGCATGGATGTGCATGACGCGGACTTCTGGAAGCGGACCCGGGATGAGCTGGCCATCAACCTTGAGGCGCCGGTTCACCTGGTCCACCTTCTCCTCCCGGTCCTCTCCCGGAACAAGGGTTCTCACGTCATCAACGTATCGTCCGGCCTGGCCTTTGTGCCGATGTCCCGGGCACCCGTCTATTGCGCCACCAAGGCTGCAATCCATTCATTCACGCAGTCCCTGCGCCGGCAGCTGAAGCAGGATGGCATCGAGGTGATCGAGATAATCCCGCCGGCAGTCAGCACTGATTTGGGCGGCGTGGGTCTGCACGCAAAGGACACCCCGGTGCCGGAGTTTCTTGCCGCTGTCAGTGCGCAGCTGGCGGCAGGAAAGCTGGAGATCACCTACGGGTTTTCCGAAAAGACGAGCCAGGGCTCCCGGCAGGAGCTGGACGCCGCTTTTCAGCGCATGAACGGGTAGAAAGGAGAACGCCATGAAAGGTTCACACACACTGGGAACGGCATTCCTCAAGGAACTGGAGGCGGAGTCTGTCTCCACACGAAAATGCCTGGAAAGGATTCCCGAAAACCTCTATGACTGGAAGCCGCACGAAAAGTCCATGAAGCTTGGCTACCTCGCCCTGATAGTTGCCGAGATCCCGCTGTGGATATGGCAGATGGTGGAAACCACCGAGATCGACTTCGCGAAGTTCGCGCACTTCCAGGCCGGGACGACTGCAGACATGGTCCGGCATTTCGATGAGAACATGGTGAAAGCCCGGGATGCCCTGTCGAAAACCTCGGATGAAGCGCTTGCGGAAACCTTCCATTTGAAGAACAACGGCCAGGTGCTCGTGAGCATGCCGAGGAGCGCGAACATCGGGCCCACCATCAATCACCTGGTTCATCACCGGGGACAGCTCACCGTCTACATGCGGCTGAACAATCTGCCCGTTCCGTCGATCTACGGTCCTTCCGCG
>Ga0265316_10002100_pt1 | contig 20956 bp, 15 predicted proteins | sample 4522metaG_FD_202092 | JGI IMG/M metagenome (GOLD analysis project Ga0265316, IMG submission 202092) | Rhizosphere microbial communities from Carex aquatilis grown in University of Washington, Seatle, WA, United States - 4-5-22 metaG | ecosystem: Host-associated > Plants > Roots > Rhizosphere >... | reverse complement strand
TCAGGATTTATCTGCAATACTTTTTCCCATTCATTTATGGATTCATTGAGGTTTTGTTCACGATAACTGACATAACCCTTCGCGTAGGACATTCTTTCAAGATCAGAATCCTGCAACGTTTGCGATGTTTCATACATGTCGTCGTTGATTTTTCGGTAATAGAAACCCGCGTTTTCGTACTGGGGAAATTTCAACATTATGCCCCTAAACTTATCCGCTGCAAGCAGATAACGTTTCTTCTTATAATCTTTCAAGGCATCTTCGAACAGAGGGGCGACCTCTTTGTCTAATTTATCATTATCATGCTCCTTGATCTTCAAAGCTTGTTTTGCTTCTTTCATCAAGGTATCATCCAGCATAGAATTGCTGCTCCCTGTGCGCCCTGCTTGGGATTTATTTCCGCCCCAGTTAAATGCCAACGAAAACCTGTTGATATTTTCGAGTGAGCCAAAATCAATAGCATAGTCGAAAGTAATATTCCTAAATTTTATGCCTGCCCCGGAGGTTGGATGTTCTTTATAATACCCCGATCTTAAGAAGTATTTTTCCACAAAGCAATACTCTGCTCCATAGGCCTGATTCAACATATTTTCCTGCAGAGCAGCCTCGATATATATCGAAATATTGTCATGGGTCGCCATGCGGTAGACTACAGGCAGGGAGAAAGATGCTCCAATCCTATAAATAGTGTTGAGCATTTCATCTTCAGATAATAGCTTGATAGAAGGCGGAATAATATTGAGAACACTAAAGCCGGTGTATATCGTGCTATTACTGCCTGAAAGGCGCGGGCCTTGAAATTCTCTTGACAGACCGATATCCGCTCCAACCCCACCGGCTGAGTATTTATACATCTCATAATTTATGTATTTAACATTAACACCTATATTTAATGAAAAGAATTGCTTTAAATACTTTGAGAGGGTTAAATAATATGCCCACTGATTTGTGTTAATGATGTTAGGATTGTCATTAATGTTCTGCCTGATTTCAACGGCCCCACTCCTTAAGTTTATAACAGATACTCCATATGAGACCTTCCCAGTATTTGAATAAGTATTTATTCCACCATAACTGTAAGCAGACCCGTCAAAAAGTGAATGTTCTGCTAAAATAAGTCCGTCCCCATTTGCTTCCGTTAGTAATGAAGGATTGTAAATATCTGATGAATTTCCATCAAAAACAGCTGTCCCCGTTTCACCTCTCCCGTATGACGAAACGGAAGGGCCGTGAGAAAGAAAATTTTCTCTTACGTCGGCGAATATTACAGCAGCCCGAAATAATAATAAGGATATAAGCACTTTTGTTGCGATTCCTGACTGACCAATAAAGTGCACATTAGACCTGTCTGTACTTATTGATTTTCGCGAAAAGGAAAAAAGAAGATGTGATTTTTTGATGCAGAAGATTCTAGACCCGTGAAAAAATGATTTTCCGGCAGTGCTCCCCAGCCCCATTTGGTACAAAGTGAATCCCCATTCCCTCAGTATTTGTGGTAAGTGAAATGATAATAACAAAAAATATAACTTCTGTCAAATATATTTAAAAATAAAAAAGTCGTCCCATTCCAGGGAACGGCGGCGGAAGAATACTTAAGGTTAGTGAAAAGATGACGGAGACTCCCTGTTTTTAGAGATCATAGGTGAAGTTTACGCCGAAGTTAACGACGCGCGCCCTGTTGGTAGCTTTAATCAAGTCATTGTCCAGGAAAGTGTAAAGCTCAAAATGCGGCACCACGTGAAAGGTGGGTGTTAATCTGTAATTGGCCGAAAAACCAGCCTGAAAATCGTCGAGAGCGGTTTTATCCAGGTTATTGTAAGTGTTGTTGAAATAGGACGACGCCCAACCGAACTTTGCAGATATTTCAAAGGACAGATTATGCCTGCAAGCTCCCGGGTATATTAGCCCGGCTTCGCCGTAGTAAGCGCCCTTGTACGCGGCTACGTCCACCGACTGCGTCGTGACGGCCTTGAAAAGCCCGAACGGAACGGACATCTTTACGCTGAGCATCCCGGTCGAGGGGTTGTCGTTTTCCTGCCCGGGATAAATGTAATATTCCAGGAAGGGTTCGATCCCGACTTCACCGACCTCGGTCTCGCAGGATACCGAAAGGCTTGTCTCGTTGAACCTGTTCTGGAATTTTTCACTGCCGTTGGCGACAAGATTTCCCCAGCCCTCTACGGTAAAATCACCAACCGAAACGTAGGCCGAAGGCTGAACGACGGCGGATTCGTTAACCACTACACCGTCCCAGATATAGCTTGAATTATAACCCGCTTCGGCCCCGCAGGACAAAACACTGTTATTTTCCGAGGCGAACGCGCCAGCGGAGCAGATAAAAAGAAACATCAAAAGAAAAGCCGATTTTTTCGAATGGGATTTTAAACCTGCGGCGAAGCGATCAGCCGTGTGTGAAAGAAGCAGCGCGGTATAAGCAGAGGTATCTATGAGAATGGTTCTTCCACTGAACATTTTGTCGCGGCAAATTCAAGTCAAGCGCCTATTTTGCTTTTTCCAGCAGTTCGGCGCCTACGGCCTTGTTGAGCGCGATCCTGCTCAGCGTGTAATTGTATAACGCCTGCAGGTGCAGGAGATTGGCCTGCGCGAGGGATGTCTCGGCGTTCAAGAGGTCGAGATTGGTTATCACGCCGCTTTCGTAGCGCACCTTAGCCTGCTGGAGCGCTTCTTCGGCAAGCTGGACGTGCAGTTCACTCGCCTTTATCTTATCCATACTGGCGCGAGCTTCGGAAACCGCCTGCCTGACCTCGGCGACTATCATTTCCTGGGCCTCTCTGGTGCGTTCGCGGGCGGACGAATAATTGGCATCGGATTCTTTCACGAGATTGTACGTTTTAAGGCCGTTGAACAAGGGGAAAGAGAGCTGCGCCGCGGCCACCGTGTTCTGCGTGATATCTTCCAGAACAGGAAAATAGCCGTTCTTATACCCATAACTTAGGTCCGCGGTGACTGAAGGGTAGTTGTCGGCCCTGGAAGCTGAAAGCTGGCTCTTGGCGGCGTTCTCGTTGTCTCTGGCGAGCTTGAGCTCGGCGCGGTTTTGTTCGGCGGCGGCGATGAGCTCTTTCTCGTCGAGCTCGATTGTTTTATCCGAGAACTCACCGGTTATATCGAAAGGTTCAGAACCGGCGACCCCCATCAGGCGAGCGAGCGATATCTGCTGCTTTCGAAGCATATTGTCGATGTCTATCTTCTGGGTTTCGGCTTCTGCGAGCTTGACCTGGGTGGTTAGCTCGTCGAAATGGGTAGCGGAGCCGCTCGAGACTTTTTTCGCGGCGAGGTCGAGCGCCTCTTTGAGAGAATCGATCTGCTGCTGCTGTACCGTCACGCTTTCCTTGAGCAGCAGCACCGAGTAAAAGACCTGTATGGTCTGGAAAGTAAGATTGATCTTTACCAGTTCAAGGTTTCTCTGCGCTGCCCCGTAGGAATACCGGGCCGCGCCCACTGCGGAAGATGTCCTGCCAAAATCCCAAAGGATCTGCCTTAAGGACGCGTGCACATCGTAGTTGTCAACGGGAAAGAATTGTATCAGCCCGAAACCCGGGAAATTTAACAACGGGTCAGGATCCAGATGAGCATAACTACCTTCTATTCCTATAGTGGGCAGATAGCCGCTCTTTTTCCCTCCGAGGCGCGCCTTGGAAGCGTTAACCGCCTGCTCGGCCTGCCTGATGGCCGGATTATTGGAATATACGCTGTCGAGCGCCTGCGTGATGTTCACGGCGGCCCATCCGGCGTAAGCCCTGCCGAGCAACGCCACCAGCATTAATAATTGTATCGATGTTTTTTTCATTTGTTTTCCCTTGCTTTTATTCCGCTTATATTAAACTCATTCCATAGGTTGAGTTTTTTTCGCGACTCCGCGTTTATCGGTTTTTAGAAATATAACCGGGATGAAAGCCACCGCCGATATGGCGGCCGAGATAAAAAAATCGTCGTTGACGGCCCTTACGAACGCCTGCTGCGCTATGTGGTTGCCGAGGAGCATCCTGGCCGTCGAAACAGCGTCAGCGGCGGTGAAACCTCCAGTCTGCTGGGCGAACATTTTTATATTGGCGGTGACGTTCTGGAATGCAGGCGAAGTCTGATCCACCATCTGCGCGTAAATTGTCGTGTGATATATGACCCTCCTGGAAAGTATCGCGCCGAACATCGCTACGCCGAAACTTCCTCCTATCTGACGGATCACGTTGAACATTCCTGAGGCCTGCGCTATTTTCTCTCTGGAAATATTAGAAAGAGCTATCGTGCTTAGAGGAGTAAAAAGCAGCCCCATGGCAAGCCCCCTTATGTAGAGCGGCAACATTATCTGCGCTTGTTCCGAAAACAGGGAAAGGAAACTGTTCATGTACAGGCTGACCGCGAGAAGAACGATCCCTATAACAGCGGGAATCTTCGGCGAAAATTTATCCGAGACAAAGCCAGAGATCGGCGCGGTGACTCCCTGGAGTATGCCGACGGGGAGAAAGAAAAGCCCTGATTGAAAAGCCGTGTAGCCAAGCGAATTTTGCAGATAGAGCGGAAGCAGGAAGGTAGAGCCGAACATCCCGAGGCCGAAAATGAACAGTATAGCGTTCGTCGCGGCAAAGTTGAAATCCTTTAAAAGCCCGAGTTCAACGAACGGGTGTTCCACGAGAGTCTCCGCCACGATGAATACCACGAACCCGACCGCCGAAATAAAGAGACACATGAGGATGAATGGAGAGGTCCAGCCACCGGTGTTCCACGCGGCATTGCCTTCGGAAAGCGCTAGAAGCAGAGCCACCAGGAATACGGCCATAGACAAAAAGCCCATAACGTCGAACGAGCGTACGGCCTCACTTTTGTACTCGCGCTGTATAACGAGCGTGGCGAACATCCCGAATATGCCTATCGGCACGTTTACGTCAAATATCGCCTGCCAGTTGATCTTGTCGATAAGATAGCCGCCTATCATAGGGCCGAAAGAAACGGACGCCGCGGCCGATATAGCCCAGAAACCCATCGCCAACCCGCGCTGTTCGAGCGGGAATTCCCTCATCACTATTGCCATGCCCACCGGCATGATAAAACCCGCGCCTATGCCCTGAATTACGCGTGAAATTAACAGCATAGTGAGGCTTGAAGATAAACCACACATAAAAGACCCGAGCGTGAAAAGTAAAAGAGAAAAGAAATAAGTGCGCTTATACCCGAAATGATCGGCCACCCACCCCGAAGCGGGAAGCATAACGCCGAAAACAAGGAGGTAAGCCGTGAGCACCCACTCCGTATTATCCACTGTAGTCCCGAGCGCGGCAGTTATTTTCGGAAGGCCGACGTTAACAATGGTAGCGTCAAGCACCGCTATGAAGGTGCCTATCATTATGTTGGCGAGCACCCACCATTTATAGGAATCGTGCTCGTTGCCGAGCGACGGCATAGAACCTAAGAGTTTATTGCGGACATAATTGTGGGGAGATCTGACCATCAGTCCACCTTAAGCTTGACTTCCACGGACATACCTGGCACGAGCACCGGCTCGCCCTTTTTCGTTGAGCCTTCGTATTCCACCGATATCTTAATCGGTATGCGCTGCGTGACCTTGGTGAAATTACCCGAGGCGTTGTTCGGGGGTATGAGAGAGAACTGCCCGGCGGTGTTGGAGCCGAGCTGTATTATTTTTCCGTCAAATTTTTTCCCGCCGTAGGAATCGACATAAATATGGACCTTCTGCCCGAGCTTGAGTTCCGAGAATTTCGTCTCCTCCAGGTCAGCGGTGACCCACAAGTGCTCGAGGTCGTAAATCGAGAGTATGGGCTGGGCCATCTGCACGACGTCTCCGGGCAGAGCCCACCTTTTCGAGACCACTCCGTCCATAGGAGCGGTTATGACCATATTTGCCAGCTGAGTATCAATAACACCCAGCTGGGCTCTGGCGGTATCGATCTGAGCGGCGGCTATGGCGCTCTGGGCTTTTGCCGCTTCAAAGGCTTTCGTGGCGTGGTCGAACTGCTCCTTTGAGATAATCGCGTTGTTAAACTGGGTCTGGGCCCGGGTAAAGTCTTCCTCGGCTTTTTCGAGGTTAACCTTAGCCAGCTCCGCGCTCTGTACCGCAAACTCAAGCGAAGCCTTGGCCTGCCTCTCCTGAGCCGTCAGGTCCGACACGTCCAGCCTGACGAGCACGTCGCCTTTTTTTACGATCGAACCCTCGTCAACCGTCAGTTGCACAATGCGCCCCAGATATTTGGAGCTGACCGTCACGCGATTGCCGTCGACATAGGCATCATCCGTTGACACTGTGCCCGAAAAATCCAGGTACCAGATTAAAGCGGCTAAAGTCAGGATAAAGACCGCAATGATCGCAGGTATGATCACTCGCTTCCTGCTGAAAAGCGGCACGCTATTGATAATATCGTCTTTGCTCTTGTTGATGTCCATTGGCTGCTCCCTTTCTTGTCCAGGTTTTAATAACAAAACCGCATCGGCATTCGACGCGGTCCCACCTTTTGTATTATATCATTTTTTTTGCGGGATGAAAACACCCCATGCGTCCGCTGAATTCCGGCAAGCACTCTTATACCTAGTTAACGCACGGGAATAGTGAAAATCTTAGAAGTTGGGCGTTCGAGGTGTTTATCCAATTAATAGAGTAATTCGAACAATTTTGCGGCATAGTTCTATCTCTGACACCGCATAGTTTGCAGATATGATCCGCTTTATATCAGAGCACCTTTCTCCCCTGAATAACGCGAACCAGCACGATCACGATCGCCACAACCAGCAAAAGATGAATGAAGCCCCCCATAGTGTAAGAAGTGACTAAGCCCAACACCCACAAGATCAGCAAGACAACCGCGATGGTCCAAAGCATATATTCCTCCAGTTTTCAAAAATCATCGAAAAGAGTGACAATAGTGAGCACAAAATACGCCCGGTTATAGTGCGGTTTTGTTCTCCCGCCCAGGGTATTATATATTATTTCCTTACTTATCTTCCTATATTCTCGAAGTGCTTTCCGGCGTTCTTAATTTCTTTCCCCGCCGCGTGCACGACTTCGTCAATATGCCCCCTCTGCTGAGACAATATCTCTCCACCCTTTGAAACCAGGTCTTCCGCCTTAGAGACTAGGTCATCTTCAAATCCTTTCAGTTTTTTGCGCGTCTCTTTCCCCGTGGCCGGCGCATAGAGAATGGCCAGTCCAGCCCCCACAATGCCGCCAATGATGAATGCCAAACATACATGTCCGTGATGTTGCATTGACATAATTACCTCCCTTTAATTACAAATAACCTCTCACTTATATTTACTGAGGGAGGCAGCTGGACTATTCCCTCAGGTGTCCGCCGTCGCTTTTGCCTTCGCCTGAACTTCCTTTTTCACGATCGCTTCCGACTTGTTCGGAACTTTGCCTGGCGTCTTTCACTCCTTTCTCAGGCGCACGATCACCGCCATTTTCTATTTTGCTGTCGTTAGATTGTTTCCCCCAACTGCCACCGCGATCCGCGTTATTTCCGCCATTCCCTACGGCATTCTTCGGCGCTATCCCGCCTCCCGTATTATCCGCGCCCGGCTGTTTATTCTCCCAATTTTCTCCCCGGCTCTCATTTCTTACGCCCCCGCCTCTCGTCTTACTCGGCTGGCCGGGGTGGCCTTTCCAATCCTGGTAACGTATTCGCTTTTCACGACCGAATCTTATACGGTAATCTCTGGGGATACTGAAAATCGGCCCGGGCACGTCCCTGTACGGCGTTATCGCCCAGCCCCTGCGGTAATACCTTGAACGGTACCAGTGATCACCACGGCGCGACCACCAAAATCCGCTGAAGAAAAATATATCAAACTCCCCGTCGGGTACGAAATAGAACCCCAGACCAGGGGCGTATACTACTTCTGCAGGTTCATCCACCATTATTAGCGGCGGGCCGATATTTACTTTGATATTCACTTCAGCCGCAGCCTCTCTAGTAACCCCTCCCGGATAAATTCCGGCAGTGAGCATAGCCATACCTAAGATCGCGCAAATCAATTTTTCATATTCTTTACTCCCTTCAGCCTAAAGGCTTAAAATTCAAATCCGTTAAAATCTGGAAGTTCGATCATTCTACTCTCTTTGAGCATAACTTGACCGATTATTCCTTTTAATCGGCTAAAGCTTTCGCGAAAATCTTATTCATATCCGCCCCGGACCGTAACCGTGTTTTAGTAGCCTGGCTCAATTTGACAGGAATCCCCGTTTCTTCCCTGATAATATTCTCCAGGCCCTGATCTGTGCAATGCCTGGGGTCAAATCTGACCACTTTGGGGTTCTTCAGCTCCTTGAAGTTCCCGGCAAATATATAGCTCCGTCGCTAAAATCAACGGCAAAAGCAATAATCCCAAGCCATCTAGAACAGCTACTCCGGCATTGATCTTCCCGCCATTCTAACCTCTGCGGTTAGGGTACATAATTGTGCCGCAACAGGACAATTGAGCGATCAAAACAGCGCACATAATTACTTTCAACACACTGACCTGCTTTGATAACATGATCCATTCTCCTGGCTTTGAAATTTCAACTCATATTATATTACACAGCGCGCGAAGACTAATTCTTTCTGCCGATCAAAAAATACAACCCCTTAATTTTCATATTAATGATATTAAATTATTCTCGCAATTCTTTAAAGAAGATATAAGTGTCTTGTTCCCTATTTTGCTAACTTTATTCTTCCGCACAACAACGACGGCACAAATAAATATTTACAATGAGCCACTTAGTTTTTTTGCATGCCCCCTCCAAAAAAATATTACTTTTGCCCAGAACGATCTTCCCTCAACCACATTTTCACAAAATCAACTGTAGAAAAGAAGTATTTGATTCCTTCTTATGCTGACTTATTTCTATCAAGCCCCCCAGCTTATACTGTTTCACGGAGAAGCAAACTGTCTTTAAAAAAAACAGAATTCCCAACAAAGGAGTTCTGTCTTATTTCGAAAAGTTAACGTCTATTTATTATGGGACAATAAATCGCTGAGTACATCGCCCGCTTCGGAGGCACTGTAAGGTTTTTGCAAAACCGCCGAAAAACCGTGTTCCCTGTACATTGCAATGACAGGATCCGCGGAATAACCGCTCGAGACTACCGCTTTTATTCCGGGATTGATCTTTTTGAGCTTGGCCAGGACCTCTACCCCGTTATCGTAACCGGGTATAGTGAGATCCAGGATCACCGCGTCGAAGGCTTCCTTAGTGCCCCACGTATGCCTGTAGCGCGCTACTGCGGCGTCGCTTTCAGCGAAGGCTTCAACCTTATAACCTAACTTTGTCAGGATCCTCGTTCCAAGAACGCATATCAACTCTTCGTCGTCCAATATGAGTATCCGCCCTGCTCCTTTTTTAAGTTCCTTAACGCCGGACTGGACGGAGGCTACGGCCTTCCCTTCGGCAGCCTTAAGGTGTATCGTGAACGAAGCCCCTCTGCCAGGTTCGGATTCCACACTGATATGTCCACCGTGATTTTTAATGATGGAATAGCAGGTAGCGAGCCCGAGCCCTGAACCGGTGTCCTTGGTAGTGAAATACGGGTCAAATATCTTTCCCAAGATCTCCGGCTTGATCCCGACACCCTTATCTTTTATGACGACCCTGACGTAGGAACCTGTTTCAAGCGGTACGAGCGAGTGTTCCGGCAGGGGAATATTCTCGGCTGTGATAGAAATCTCCCCACCGTCAGGCATAGCCTGCACGGCATTGATAACTATGTTGCTGACGACCTGCCCCAACTGCCCCGGATCCGCGTCAACAGGGAAGACATCGGGCGATATGTGATATCTGCAAACCGCATTTGAACCGTGCGTCGCGAAAGCAACCGCTTCTTTTATTATTGCGGGTAGCGCGGTAATTTTCTTAACCGGCGCCCCTCCCTTGGCGAAAGTCAACAGCTGGAGAGTAAGATTCTTCGCTCTCAGCGCCGCTTTTTCTGTGTCCTCGAGTATTGCTAAATTTTCTTCCCCGGAGCCGGTTGAACAACGCGCCAGCGAAATATTCCCTATTATTCCGGTGAGAATATTGTTAAAATCGTGGGCGATACCGCCAGCGAGAATTCCCAGGGAATCAAGCTTTTGTTTTCTATTGAGTTCTTCTTCCATGCGTTTGCGTTCCGTTATGTCCTGGAGCATCGAAAGGAAATGCACCGGCCGACCTTCTTTATCCCTGACTAGCCCGATATTCAATTCACCCCAAACTATAGAACCGTCTTTCCTCACGTATCTTTTCCGCAGCGGGACCCCTTTCTTTTTTCCCGCGAGAATATCTTTGATCTCAGCCAAGCCGATCTCTCTGTCCTGGGGAAAAGTAATATCTAAAAAGGTTTTTTGTTTAAGTTCTTCTTCGCTGTACCCGATAAAGGCGCAGCAGGCCTTGTTGCAGCTCAGGAATCGGTTGTCAAGCCCGACCATTACCACGCCTATGGGCGCTTCGTCTACGGTAAGCCGCAATTTGGCCTCGCTCTCAGTGATCTCCTTTTCCGCCAACCTGCGGTCTGTAATGTCTCTGGTAATATTAAGCAGATGGGGCACACCGTCTAATTCAATTATAGAGGCCGACATCAAACCATAGATGATATTCCCGTTCTTTGTCCGGAATTGGGCTTCCAGATTTTCGACAAAGCCATATTTCTTTAAGCCCGTTGTAAGCCTTTCCCTGTCTTTCGGGTCGGCCCAGATACTCAATTCCAGGGAAGTCTTGCCGAGGCAATCTTCTTCGGTATATCCGGTAGTCCTTGTAAAGCCGCTATTGATGGAGACATACATGCCGTCTTCAAGCCGGTTAATGTTTATCGAGTCCGGGCTCGTGGAGAACGCCTTCCTGTATTTTTCTTCGCTTAACTTGAGAATATTTTCGATCCTTTTCCTTTCGCCGATGTCGAGAACGAAGGCGGCTATTTGTTCCTCGGGACCCGGCAGAATCGCGTCGGATATGAGGACGAATACCCGGGTACCGTCTTTGCGAAGGTATTCCTTCTCGTAGGGTCTGCTGATACCCTTTTCGCGCAGCTCTCCCATAGCGCGGTCAACAGCTGGGAGCCATTCTGGCGGCGTGATGGCCCGCCAGTTGACCATCCCCCGATTAAATTCTGCGCGTGTGTAACCTATCAGCCGCAGATAATAATCATTGGCCTCTACCACTTTCCCCGAAGAAGTGGCAACAAGTATGCCTACGATGTTGGAATCCACAAAGGACTTGAGCCGGTCGTGAGCTTCCTGAAGAGCCGTCTCCGATTTTCTTTGCTGCGTTATATCTATCACGCTGGATATAATAAAAAGAGGCTGCCCCTGCCCGTCGCGCTGTAGTACCGAGCTGATATTCACATAAACGGTATTGCCATTCTTGTGAATAAAACGTTTCTCAAAGCTGAGCGTTTGTAATTCATTCATGAACAGGCGTCTTATGTTCTCACTGGTTTTTTCAATATCCCCGGGATGAGTTATCCCGGCAAAGTTCAACCTCGTAAGCTCCTCGACCGTATATCCAAGCATTTCCGCAAGAGCGCTATTGGCACGCAAAATTCTGCCGTCCGCCCCAGTCAACGATTTCCCAACGGTAGATATTTCAAAAATGGAGCGAAATTTTTCTTCGCTTTCCTTAAGCGCCGCTTCGGCTCGTTTGCGCTCGGTAATGTCGCGGCACAACGTAAGGATACGAACATCGATGCCGGAAAGCAGCACCTTTGCGTTGATCTCGATTGGCACAGTTTTTCCGCCTGGAGTAATGTAATCCATCTCCAGATTATGGATATTACCCTGTTCAAGGCATTTCTTGACGTCGTGCCGGTTGCGTTCAAGGTCGTGAGGGGCGGTCCATTCAAGCACGCTGCGCCCCTTTATTTCGTCCAGATTCTTACGGCCCGTCATCCTGACGTATTCAGCGTTGGCATCAGCGACCTTCCCCTGCTCGTCAAGGATCACATAGCCCGTGCAGGTCGTCTCAACCAGGCGCTTGTATTTCTCTTCGCTCTCACGTAGCGATTCCTCCGCCCGCTCGCGCTCGTTATCGGCGGCTTCAAGCAGCGATATGCGCTCTTTTAAAAGCTTTATTTCCTTTACAAGTTCTTCTTTTTGTTTTTCAGCCATATATCTGCCTCAAAAAAATAGCCCGTGTCGCTGGCGACGCAAGCCCTTAATTCTCATCATTCGTTAAAATCTCCGCAGTGTTTGAAAGAAAGACACGCGGATGGTTTTTATCAACGGACGCACCATCATATGAGCCCCACTGAAGATAAATATCTATGATCGGTTCAATCGAACATTTTATACAGTTCCATTGTACTCTTTTATTCCCTATTTAACAAGCAAAGACAAATTGGGCCGAAACCGGTATGATCAGAAATATTAAGTAACAGGCGATCACTGATAAAAAAGCAACGGCAAATACCCGTTGCTTTTATACCCAATGTAATTTAACGCTTTATGAAAGCCTTCCGGCAAGAAATATATGCTTTCGCGCGGAGTGGTTCATTTCGTAATTGAAAGGCAGGGAAATCTTCACTGCCAGAAACTATTAACGGTTCGGCTGCAAATTAATATCGTTGAATTCTCAATCGTATCAAAACAATTCTTATATTGCCTTGTTCCCGGCTTAATAATGTTTCCTGCCTGAACTCCTGCTATATAGATCAAGTATAATAGCTCCCGGCAAAGGAACATTATAAATCGCGAATTCGTCTATTGAGCCGTTAAAAGCTGGGGACCAGTCATAACCGGGCGGCATGCGCCCTATGCCTATGCTATTGGCGGGTAAATTGACTGATCCGCCGGATAGATCCAGGCCGACTTTAATGCCGTTTACATAGAAAGAATCCACACCGTTATACCTGACGTAAGCCACATGATACCAGGTGCCCGTGGAGACGAACGTGTATCCCGTGTCCAACCAGCTTACCCCCCCGTGAACTACCCAGAGATTACTGCTGTTGCTGCTATTGCTATTTATGCCGCTAATTGAGATACCCCAGCCGTTACTGCCCGTGCCGTTCATTGCTATGACGGCATTATGCTGAGGCAATACGAACGGCTTGATCCAGGCCATCATTGTAAAGTTGTTGGTTTGGGCCAGCACGTAATCTGAAAAAATGGATCCCGTTGTACTGCCGGCCAGGCTGACCGCCCTTCCAACTTTTCCCGCCTGATTAATATACGCGTTACGCACCTTTCCGATATGTCCGTATTTATCCGTTACTACATCCCCGGCAGTCTCTTCGAACTGCCAATAAGCAACGGGAATAGGACTGGTATCTATCGTTACCATCCAGGCTGAGCTCCACGCGCTGGCCCCGGTACGGCCGATACCTCTGACTCTCCAAAAATATGATCCGGAATCCAGGATTGTTGAAGACTGGGTCTTGGTTGTAGTCGCGCTATAGACTATTTTCCCAAAATCCTGAGACGACGCCGCCTCTAATTTATATGAAGTTGCACCGGCATAATCCGTCCAGGAGAACGTTACTGACTTTTCGGCGAATCTCGAACCATTTTCAGGGGCAATATTATTTGGGGTAGTACTTGCTGGGGAAGGTATCGCGCTTTTACTCATTTCCTTAACCGCGCAATGAACATTCCCGCTAAAAATAAGCATTAATACGACTAAACATATGCCAAATTTCATGCAGACCTCCCACACGATATTCCGAAGACCGAGACAATAAATCGTCAATGATAAAACCGCTTCCTTATTATGTAAAGATAATATAATATTCTATCCGAAATAACAATGCGGGATCTTCTTTAATTAAAATTTAACGACCCTGTAAAATATTCTTTTTGTCGCTTCCGCCGCGAACATATATAAAACTACGATCATACCCAAAACAGCAAAAAATACGGCCGGCATCCGTCCCAAACCCAGTACAGACGCCAGCGGGGTATAAGGCAATATCAACGTAACACAGACAACACCCAGCGTAGCTGTCAGCAAATACCTGCCCGGTGCGCTTTTGAAGAACGGCCGGCGCGTCCGGATCACAAGCACGATCAAGGCCGCGGAAATGACCGATTCCAGAAACCAGCCTGTCCTGAATTGTTCTTTTGTAGAGTGCAGAAAATAGATGAGTGCGCCGAAGGTGAGGTAGTCAAAAATAGAACTTATGAGCCCGAATACTATCATATACTTGCGTATGAATTGTATGTTCCAGCGCCGGGGCAGGTCAACGCTCTCCGCGTCTACGCTGTCGGTGGCTATAGCCATTTCCGGGAAGTCTGTCAGCAAGTTCGTCATCAAGACCTGTTTCGGCAGCAACGGCAGAAAAGGCAGAAATAACGAAGCCCCCGCCATGCTGAACATGTTGCCAAAATTGGCGCTGGTTGCCATAAAAACATATTTAAGAGTGTTAGTAAATGTCACCCTGCCTTCCTTGACTCCCTGAACGAGGACACTCAAGTCTTTCTCCAGCAGGACGATGTCGGCGGCCTCTTTTGCGACATCCACCGCGCTTTCAACGGAAATCCCGACATCTGCCGCATGAAGCGCCGAGGCGTCATTTATGCCGTCGCCCATATAGCCGACCACATTGCCCGCCTTCTTAAGCGCTGAAATGATCCTCTCTTTCTGGCTGGGCTCGATCTCGGAAAAAATGTGCGCCGCCGTTACCTGTTTGATCAGCGCCGCGTCGCTCATTTGACGCAGGTCGGAGCCGCTTAGAATGTACGGCTCCGGCAACCCGATCTGCCGGCCGATCGCTGCCGCGACCGCACGATTGTCACCGGTAATTATTTTCAACGAAACACCCAACTGCCGCAGTGACGCTATCGTTTCCGTTATGTTAGGCTTGAGCGGGTCCGCGAAAACCAGCAGGCCTAAAAAGGTCATGCCCGATTCGTCTGCCCTGGTTATCTTGTCGGCTTTCATCTCCCTGTAGGCGACCCCCAAAACACGTAATCCCTCCCTGCCCATATCATCCGCGCGTTTTAGGATGTGTTCTCTCACGTCCGCGATAGCCGCGATATTCCCCCCTCCCAGATCGACAGATGAGCAAACATCAAGGATATTCGCCAGGGCGCCTTTGGTGGTCATCAGATGCCCGCTGTCCTTGGACACCAGGATACTTAGTTTTTTGCGGGCAAAATCATAGGGTATCTCGTCTGCTTTCAGATAACCCGCGGTATCAGGTTTACGGTAGGACCGGATGGCCTCGTCAATAGGATTATTAAATCCCGTTTCATAAAAAGAATTCAAGTACGCGTAAAGAAAAACCTTTTCGCTCGGCTGCCCTGCGGTGTCAAGCGCCGACTGTAGAGTGACAGCCCCCTGCGTCAACGTTCCGGTTTTATCGGAACACAACACGTTCATACTTCCGAAATTCTCGATAGAGGCCAGCCGTTTAACAATGACTTTCTGAGCGGCCATCCGTTTGGCGCCGTGGGCAAGGTTTATGCTGATGATGGCGGGTAACAATTGCGGGGTCAACCCCACCGCGAGGGCTAATGAAAAGAGGAAAGCGTCGAGCATAGGCCGGGCCAGATAAACATTGATGGCAAATATCAGGATAACCAGTAACAGCGTCACCTCCATAAGTAAATACCCGAACTGCCTGACGCCATGCTCGAATTCCGTTTCGGGGGGACGGAGCCTCAGATGCTGGGAGACTTCGCCGAATTTAGTTTTCCTGCCGGTCGCGGCCGCAACCGCTTTGGCGCTGCCGCTGACGACATGCGTTCCCATCCAGAGAACATTGGTCCGGGCGGCTAAGCCGGTATCTTCGGGCAGAACTGCCGGTGATTTTTCAGCGGGATATGTCTCTCCCGTCAGCGTTGCCTCGTCAACAAAAAGATCCCTGGATTCCAGTATCCGGCTGTCCGCGGGGATAACATCCCCCGCATTCAAGACTATGATGTCTCCGGGGACAACTTTTTCCACATAAATATCCGCCGGCTGACCGTCACGCAGGACTTGCGTCTTTATTTTTACGATCGAAAGCAGCTTCTCGACGGCGCCCTCGGCGCTTGCCTCCTGAAAAAAACCCAATACTCCGCTGGCCAGAACAATTGCTAATATTATCAGAGCATTCGTCCGGTCGTGCACGAAAAAAGACAATCCGACAGCGAATAAAAGGATAAGGGTCAACGGACTTTTAAATTGGTTTAAAAACAACGCTAACGCGTCATTCCGCCTTGGTGGTTTTAAAAGATTGCTTCCGTAACTCAGAAGCCGGCGGTCGGCTTCCTCGCCCGTCAATCCTTCTATTTTTGATTGAAGTTGTCCGAGGATTTCCTCAACGGGCAAATTCCAGAAATCAGATTCCGGGTGGTTCATTACGGCATTCTCCTTATCCTTTTTTGTATTTTATATTTTTTTCCGTCATTTTGGAAGTGGCATCACCAGTTAATGGCGAATGCCGTCAGCTGCGGGGATTTTAACGCGCGGTTTGATTCGTGAACCCTTTACTTCAGCTTCTTGATTATTTCGTCCACTTCTCCAACCCGGTTGGCATAGAGCCTTTCTTCGTCAGGGGCAAGCTCGCGGAGTAGTCTCAGGAATTCTCCAGCATGTTCGCGTTCCTCGTCCGCTATATCCTTGAGCACTGCCACGGCGAGCTTGTTGTCGGTGGACTCGGCAAGCTGCATATATAACTGGATCGCTTCGTACTCCGCGGCCACCATGAAACGAATCGCTCTAATAAGCTCTTCATGCGTAAGCTTTCTGTTGTTAGCTAAACCTGAAAAGGCAGACCCGAATTCCGGCATGTTTATTCTCCTATAGGTTCTCTGCCGCGAAACCCCAATTGATCAGTTTGTCTGTAACGGCGGCAACGTAATCCGCCCGGCGGTTCTGATAGTCGAGATAGTAAGCATGTTCCCATACATCGATAGTCAATAGCGGCTTTCCATATTACTTAAGCAGTTTTTTCAAATTTGTCCTTACCCACCCCGCAGACCGGGCATTTCCATGTGTCGGGCAAACTTTCAAAAGCTGTGTTCGGCGGCGCGGTTTGAGTTCCATCGCCTTTTGCCGGATCATAAATATATCCGCAAATCGTGCACTTGTATTTCTGCATTTCAAGCCTCCTATAAATGACTTTACTGACCATCTACCGATTATGCCTGTGCACCTGCCGGTGCTGATCCAATGCCCGTGGCAGGAGGAGTGAAAACTCTTGCCCCGAGTTCACGGTCGAGCAGAAATAAACCGCCGCCCGTGTCTTTACCCAGCAGTTTCAGCTTCTGCAGGACGTCATCGAACGAAGCCTCCTCTTCCACCTGTTCGTTTACGAACCATTGCAGGAAAGTATTTGTAGCGTGGTCTTTTTCGCTAACGGCAAGATTGACAAGATCATTTATGAGAGATGTAACCAGCTGTTCGTGTTCAAGCGACTTTTCAAAAGCTTCAACAGGTGTTTTCCAATCATTCGGAGGCGCCTCTATATCCTGCATCAGGGCCTTCCCGCCTTTCTGCAAAATATAGCTGAAAAATTTCATCGCGTGGATCATCTCTTCTTGTGCCTGCACTCTCATCCAGCCGGCAAAACCTTTAAGATTGATCGATTCAAAATATGATGATATACCCAGATATAGATATGCCGAGTAAAGCTCCCTGTTCATCTGCCTTGTAAGCGCTTTCTCCATCTTTTCAGAGATCCTTATATTCATTTAACTTCCTCCTTAAAACCTTAATATTATCCGGCGCGAGCGTTTATTTCGTCAGTTTCGCCGCGATTGCGGCTATATATTTACCCTGAAAGCGCGCGCCATCTAGTTCGTTCTTGCTGGGCATACGTTCGCCTTTTCCGCCGGCTATAGTGGAAGCGCCGTAAGGGCTGCAGCCGGTCACTTCATCAATGCGCGTTTGCCCCTGAAACGAATATGGCAAACCGGCTATGATCATACCGTGATGCAGCAATGTCGCGTGAAAACTAAGGATAGTGGACTCCTGGCCGCCGTGCTGTGTAGCAGAGCTTGTGAACACCCCTGCGAATTTCCCTACCATAGCGCCTTTTCCCCATAACTCTCCTGTGGAATCCATGAACTGGCGCATCTGAGCGGCAACGCTGCCAAACCGGGTAGGTGACCCAAATATAACCGCATCGGCTCCTCCAAATTCCTCTAATGTACAAACCGGGATATGAGAGAAGGCCTTCTGCGCCTCAACCGCACCCATCGCGGAAAGGACTTTCGCAGGGAGGGTTTCTGCAATGCGTCTTATTGCAACCTCCGCCCCTGGCACCGTCGCGGCACCTTCAGCTTCCGCTTCTGCCATCTGATACACATGGCCATACATCGAATAAAACACTATCAATACTTTCATCGCGCATCCTCCTTTTAGTTGAACCCGAAGTTCTCATCAGGATTTAGAATTTCTTATTACCACTTTGACAGCGCGATTTTTCGCCGCATTGGCAAAAGTGTCGTACGCCTTTATGATATCCGGTAGATCAAACCGGTGGCTAATGAGTTTTTTTGAGTCGAGACGCCCCGACTGAACCATACTGAGCAGCATTCTTGTTGTGCCCGCGTCTACCAGGCGGGTGGTAACCGTGACATTGGATGACCATAGTTTTTCGAGGTGGAACTCGACCGATTTGCCGTGAACACCGACATTGGCAATGTGCCCGCCGGGAGCAATGATCGCCTGGCAAATGTCAAAGGTTGAAGGCAGGCCGACAGCCTCGATGGCCACGTCAACTCCGGCGCCTTGCGTAAGTGCCATTACCCGTTCCGCCGCTTTTCCATCTGAACTGTTCACTGTTTTTGTAGCGCCGAACGAGCGGGCGACATCCAACCGGTTGTCGTCAAGATCGATCATTATTATTTCAGCGGGGGAGTAGAGTTGCGCCGTAAGCAGGGTAGCCAGGCCTACCGGCCCTGCGCCTACGATCGCCACAATATCACCGGGCTTCACCTGTCCCTTCAAGACCCCGCATTCAAGACCGGTAGGGAGAATACAACTGAGCATTACCGCCGCTTCGTCATCGGCTTCCTTAGGCAACAGATACAAGCCTGTATCGGCATAAGGGATCCTGACGTATTCGGCCTGAGTGCCGTCAATTTTGTTGCCCAGTTGCCAGCCGCCATTGAGACAATGAGAATACATGGCTTTCTTGCAAAAACTGCATCTGCCGCAGGAAGTAATAAGAGATATGAGCACTTTGTCGCCTTTGTGAAAACCTAGTACGTCCGTCCCCGCCTCTTCTATAACTCCCACTCCTTCGTGCCCGAGAATACGTCCGTCAGGTATCGCCGGTACGTCGCCCTTTAGAATGTGCAAATCGGTCCCGCATATGGTTGTTGTAGTTATCTGCACGATAGCATCTGTTGGCTGTATAAGCTTCGGCTTTGGCTTATCCTCTAACACCAGGTTATTGGGCCCATGGTAGACAAGGGCCTTCATAGTGGTTGTGTTGTTCACGTCGTTTGCAGATCCATTCATAGTTTCTCCTAATTAGTCGAGTCGAGTTGATTTGTCTTTGCCATTGACCGGCCCGCGCTTCGCAGCGCTTCTGGACAATCCAACCGCCCGGTGTGGATCTCAATAAATACCAGACCGTCTTCCGCAGCTGCTTTACCCAGAGCGTCTTCAAGTTCTCCTTCCGTGCGGACATCAAGGCCCAGCCCTCCTCCGAACACATCGACAAGCTTGTGATATTGCCAGGGTTGTATGTCGTTATAGGAGTGGTCGGTGATAACCCGCTCTATCGTATAACCGTCATTATTAATGAGAAAAATTACAGGTTTAATGTGGTTCCGTATCATCGTCGAGAGGTCCTGGCAGGTGACTTGAAAAGAACCATCGCCAATAAACAGTACGACAGGTCGGTCCTGAGCCGCAATTCCGGCGCCAAGTGTTGCCCCTACCGTATAACCGATCGATCCGTAAAAGGTCTGCCCTATGAAAGTTGTTCCTTCCGGCATAAGCATCTCGGCGGCGCTAAAAAGAGCTACGCCTGTTTCAGCGATGACTATTGAATTGTTCTCTATAAAATGGCTCATTCGGTCGAAAAATCGCTTGATCGTAAGCGGTTTTGCCGCGTCAGACACATATGGCTCCGTATGCCTGTGCACGCAACCGTCGGCGGCACAGTGGATCTCCAGAGTTGGGGTATTACGGTGTGAAAGCTTTTCAGTCAGCCCAAGTATAAAATCACGGAGATACACATTCTCGTAAATATGTTGTTTGATCTTCACGGAACGTATGTTAGCGCTAATAGTCTTTGAGTCGTCAAAGTTAGTTGTGAAACCCCCGGTATTAAAATCGGTCATCCATGCCCCAAGCTGAACGATGCAGTCAGCGGACCCGACGCGATCGCGCACGTAATCGCGGCTCCGGTCTCCCTCAAATAGGCCGATGAATTGCGGATGCTGCTCCGAGAGTACGGTCTTACCCAGCATCATAGTGGCGTACGGAAAACCCGTCTTAGCGAGAAAATCCGAGAATTCCTTTTGCAGTTTAAAGCGTATCAGTTCCACGCCGCCTATTACTACGGGTTTACGCGACTTATCAATTATGCCATACGCTTCATTGATCGCCTCACCCAGCGCATTCTGATCACTAGCAGCATGAGTTGGAAAGGTAAAGGTGTTCGGCCGATTACATTCCATCATCACCACGTCTGAAGGCAGGCTTATATAAACCGGTTTTTGGAAAGAAAGACACGCCGACAAAACACGGTCGATCTCGGACGGGGCCGTTTCTCCTGAAATAAGCAGTGTTGAGGCAACGGTGATCTTCTCATACATCCTCAAAGGAATATAATAATCCCCCAACGTGTGATGCAGCAGCGGTTGTGCCCGAAAATTGATCGTTGAGGGCGAGCCGGTGATCACCACCACCGGCACTCTTTCAGCGAAGGCACCGGCAACACCGTTGATCGCGCTCAGTTCACCGACGCCAAAAGTCGATGAAAACGCGCCTATACCCTTGACACGAGCATAGCCGTCGGCGGCATAAGCGGCGTTTAGTTCATTGCACATACCGACATATTTCACACCGCTTTTTAGTACCTGATTGAAAAAA
>Ga0265316_10002095_pt1 | contig 20980 bp, 19 predicted proteins | sample 4522metaG_FD_202092 | JGI IMG/M metagenome (GOLD analysis project Ga0265316, IMG submission 202092) | Rhizosphere microbial communities from Carex aquatilis grown in University of Washington, Seatle, WA, United States - 4-5-22 metaG | ecosystem: Host-associated > Plants > Roots > Rhizosphere >... | reverse complement strand
CCTTAACGTAATTCTCAGTCTGGTTTTTATCGGGTTGATGACGCTGGGAAACCTGCGTGGTATCCGCGAAGCGGGCGCAATCTTTGCCATCCCTACTTATCTTTTCATCGCTTGCTTTTCAATAATGTTGGTGGTTGGCATCATCAAGGTTTTCACACATACACTTACCCCGATAACGCCGCCAGCTATTTTGCCGGTGCTCGAACCGGTAACATTGTGGTTGGTACTGCGTGCTTTTTCCGCCGGGGCTGTTGCGATGAGCGGTACGGAAGCAATCTCGAACGGTGTGCCTGTTTTCAAACCCAACGAATCCAAGAACGCGGCCACGACCCTGACTATCATGGCTACCTTATTGGGTGTGTTTTTTGTCGGCGTTTCTTTCCTTTCCAACCATCTGCACCTTGTCCCCGGCAATCAGACAATTGTATCCCAGGTTGCGCTGTCTGTCTTCGGTCAAAATGTCTTCTACTATATCTTTCAGATCACGACAATGGGAATCCTGGTAGTGGCAGCTAATACGGCCTTTGCCGATTTTCCCCGTTTGTCATCAGTACTTGCCCGTGACAATTATATGCCGCATATCTTCGGTAACCGGGGTGACCGTTTAGCATTCTCAACAGGCATCATGTTTCTGGGCATAGTTTCCGCTTTGCTGCTCGTGGTGTTTAAAGGCAACGTCGATAGTTTGATTCACCTCTACGCTGTCGGCGTCTTTCTGGCATTCAGCATGTCGGATACGGGCATGGTAGTGCACTGGTGGAAGACCCGTGGGAAAGGATGGAAAACAAGCATTCTGATAAACGGGGCAGATGCTATTCTAACCACCAGTATTCTAATTATCGTAATCATCACTAAATTCATGTATGGAGCCTGGATAATAATCCTTTTAATCCCGATGATTGTTCCAGTATTTGTATTCATTCATAAACATTATAATCGAGTGGCTGAGCAGCTTAGATTGTTGTCGATGCAAGCTCCGCCCCCGCAAACAATCGAACATTCCGTCCTGATGCCGATAGATGACGTTAACTACGCGTCATTGCGGGCAATGTCATTCGCCCGAACAATCAGCAAAGACATTACAGTTATTCATATCGCAACAGATACGAAACGGGCTGCAAAAATCCAGGAAAAGATGCAAGCCTATGCGCCCGACCTCAAACTGGTCATCGTGGAATCGCCGTTGCGCGCATTTATGCGTCCGCTGCTGACATATGTGGATTTCCATCACCGTCAGCATCCCCAGGGTTTTGTCACTATTGTCATGCCGGAATTCATTACAGCCCACTGGTGGGAAAAGTTTCTGCATAACCGGACCGCTGAACATTTGACGCAGGCATTTAAACGCCATCCCAATATTGCCGTAGTCAATGTTCCATATTTACTGAAAAACTAAAACTTTTTCGTAACAAAATAATAAAATTTGAATCGGGAATGTAAAAATCGGCTGCAGGACCATCAAGGGAACGTTAGTTCATGTATAAAAAGGGCGAGTTTGTTTACGGCTACGAAATAGTTGAGCCTTTAGGTTCCGGCGCAATTTGCCAGACCTATAAAGCCGTCGGTCCAAATGGTAAGTTCGTAACAATGAAATTCCCGTCACTCGCTATGGTCGGGGACGCTTCCACCTACGAACGTTTCTTACGCGAAGCTAAAATAGGTAAACAACTTGTTCATCCGGCTATTCCACGCACGCTTTCGCTTTTCGAAAACTGCGAAGCCCCTTGTCTGGTGCTGGAATACATCGAAGGACAAACCCTGCGGTCTATTTTAAACGACCATGCGCCGTTTTCTTTAGAGGAAGCATCCTGGATTATCCGCCAGATTGCCTCAGCTCTGATCTACCTGCACAACCATGGTGTTTATCATCGGGACTTAAAACCGGAGAATGTGCTTTTAGACTCATCCGGTAGAGTTCATATCATCGATTTTGGTATCGCTCTGCTGGAGGGAGCGCGTCGCGTCACATGGAGGAATCTATCAGATGTATTGGGGACCCCCGATTATATTTCACCGGAACAAATCCAGGGGAAACGCGGCGATGCCCGTTCCGACCTGTATTCGCTGGGCGTGATGTTTTACGAAATGATGACAGCGACAACCCCGTTTAGCGGTGACAACCCAACGGAGGTAATGAACCTGCACTTAACCACAGCACCTACGGCTCCGGGTAAACTAAATCCTGCTATCCATCCGAATATCGAAGCCGTCATCATGAAATCTATCAGAAAAAATCCAAAGGAACGGTATCAATCTGCCGAGGAATTTTTAAATGACTTGAAAACTTATAAGGAACTTGATATCGCTACTTTTCCGCGTAATAAAGAAAAAGTCACGGGAGTGGTAACGAGCCGCCAGATCTGGATATTGAGCGGGCTTATTGCCTTCGGTTTTCTGGCGATAGTCGGGGTAATATTACTCATCGGGTTGTTGGGACATCACCATTGAATTCGAACCACAGGCTTAGCGGAAGATAGGGAATATGGTCTTTATCCCTGATTTTACGGAGTATCTAAATGTTTGCTAGACTGCATTCGTGCCGGAATCGCCGGTTCGGACACGTATCGCATCTTCGATAGGTATTATAAAGATTTTACCGTCACCGATTTCCCCGGTCCTGGCCCCTTTAACTATGGCATTGACCACCGCTGATACATCTTCATCCATCACCACTAACTCGATTTTTAATTTGGGTAGAAATTCAAGCCGGTATTCTTTGGCGCCCCACTTTAGCGGAACACCTTTTTGTCTGCCGCGGCCGCTCACTTCAGTCATTGTCATACCCAAATATCCCAATTCCTCAAGAAATTCTTTAACGCGTTCGAGTTTCTCTTCCCGGATGATGGCTTCGACTTTCTTCATCGTAAATGGCCTCCAAAACTCCCTTTCGACATGGAAAATTATTGTTTAGTATTTGTACTTATTCTTTTAGTCTGTAACCGAGGCCTCTAACCGAAACCAAACGTTTTGGATGGTGCGGGTCTGATTCTATTTTCTTCCTCAGCCGGCATATCATGACGTTAATTGCCCGATCTTCATCGACTATACCTAAAGTTGAAATGAAGGGAAGAAGTTCAGAACGCCGCACAACCTTTCCTTTATTTCGCGCGAATAAGCTTAATAGTTCGAATTCCTTAACCGTCAACTCTATTTCTCGCTGCCCAAGTTTAACCTGGTACCCTACCGGGTCGATGTAGAGGTCGTTAATCAAAATCGGTTGTTGTTTCACCAACACTTCAGCTCCGTTCATTTGAATGCTCTAATACCTTATATTAAAAGTATAGGGAACGATCATTAATATCGTGTTACGAGTATATTACAATTGTGTTAAATCAACATTCTTCACTATTTCCCGTAAAACTACCGGATAGGACGCCGGTAGTTTTTGGTTCGAACGAAGAGGGGAGTCCGCCTGAGGCGGACTCCCCTCCTATTCCCTGTAGGATTTTTGGGTCTAGATATCGTAGTATAGATGGAACTCGTATGGATGAGGACGGAGCGCGATAGCATCCATCTCATTCTTCTTCTTGTAGTTGATCCAGGTCTCAATTAAATCTTCGGTAAAGACATTACCCTGGAGCAGATAAGCATGGTCTTTCTTCAAGGCGTCTAATACTTCACCGAGCGAGCCGGGGGTGGATTTAATCTTGGCTTTCTCTTCCGGTTCGAGCTCGTAGATATCCTTGTCAATCGGGGTGCCCGGGTCGATTTTGTTCTTGATACCGTCAAGACCGGCCAGCAACATCGCCGGGAAGGCCAAATATGGGTTGCTGCTGGAGTCCGGGCAGCGGTATTCAATTCTCTTGCTCTTGGCGCTCTTGGAATAGAGCGGGATACGGACAGAGGCGGAGCGGTTCCGCTGAGAGTAAACCAGGTTGATGGGGGCTTCATAGCCCGGGACCAGGCGGCGGTAAGAATTGGTCGTCGGGGCGCACAGCGCCAGCAAAGACGGGGAATGATAAAGCAGGCCGCCGATGTAATACTTACAAAGCTGGCTGATCATGCCGTAGCCCTTGGCATCGAAGAATTTGTTGACATCGCCCTTCCACAAGGACTGATGAACATGCATCCCGGAGCCGTTATCCTGGAAAAGCGGTTTAGGCATGAAGGTGACGGTGTAACCATTCTGGTAAGCAACGTTCTTGGCGATATATTTATACAGCATTACGCTGTCAGCCTGTTTGAGCAGGGAGTTGAAGCGCATACCGAATTCCACCTGGCCGCCGGTAGCGACTTCATGATGATGCTTTTCAATGTCAATTCCGCCGGCCACCATTTTCTGAGTTATCTTCGTCCTGATATCATGCATCTGGTCGGTAGGAGGACAAGGGAAATAACCTTCTTTGTGACGCGGGCGATAACCCAGGTTGGGCTCGGAGGTATCGCCGGAATTCCAGATACCTTCCTGAGAATCGATGGAATAGAAACTCTCATGACTGTTGGTTGAAAAAGCGATACTGTTGAAGATGAAGAATTCCAGTTCCGGGCCCCAGTAACTGGTATCGGCAATGCCGGTGGTCTTGAGATAGGCCTCAGCTTTTCTGGCCACATAACGCGGGTCACGGTCATAGTCTTTGCCGTCTACCGGGTCTTTTACGTCGCAAATCAGGCTTAAAGTCGACGGCGACAGAACAGGGTCGACGATTGCGGTGGTCGGGTCGGCGAAAAGCAGCATATCGCTCTCATGAATTGCGCGGAAACCACGAATGGACGAGCCGTCAAAGCCGTTACCGTTTTCGAATAAATCCGCTAATTCTTTAATCGGCAGTGTGTAATGCTGCCACGTACCCGGGAGGTCGATGAATTTCAGGTCGATGAACTCGCATTTGTTGTCCTTTGCCAACTTTAGGACATCCTGGTAAGAACTTGGTGCCATTTTATTCTCCTTTAAAATTATTATTTTTCAACCCGTTTGTTTAGACTTTAAATATATTTTGTTTCTATTAAATACCATTCTTGTTAGTTTCAGATTAATTTTGTTACATATGACTGTCCAGAAACTAATTTTATTTTCATCATGTTAAATGGCGTTGATACCGGAATCACCGGTGCGTACCCGAATCATGTTCTCGATGGGGATGATAAAGATATTCCCGTCTCCTGTCCCCCCTGTTTTTGCCCCTCTGACAATGGCGCTCAATACCTGGGAAACGTCTTCATCGTTGACCACCAGTTCTATTTTCATTTTCGGTAGTTCCTTTTGCCGGTCTTTGGAACCTAACTTCGGTTGAAGCCCCATACCGCTGACATCGGCCATTGTCAGTCCCTTGTATCCCAGTGTCGCCAGCAGCATTTTGACCCGTTCGAGCTTTTCTTTCCGGATAATCGCTTCAATTTTTTTCATTGTAATAGGGCTCCTTCACCAAATCTGCGTGTTGCTGGAAACCTGGATTTATTTAATTGTCAGGCTATTTGTTCCCTCAGTCTATAACCCAAACCTCTAACTGAAACCAGGCGTCTCGGCCGGTGTGGGTTGTCCTCCAGTTTTTTTCTGAGACGGCAGATCATGACGTTGATAGCGCCGTCCTCATCAAGCATGCTCGGAGTAGCAATAACCTTAAGTACATCGGCCCGCTTCACCACTTTTCCCTTGTTTTGGACGAAGAGATACAGAAGTTCAAATTCTTTTACCGTGAGATCTATGTCCGTTTTCCCTCTCTTCACCTGGAAACCTATGGGGTCGATGTAAAGGTCGTTAAATAATAACTCTTGCGGTTTCAATCCCGTATCCGTGCCGTCCATTTTCATTCGGGTCGAACCTTCCATTCTAGCCCTCCAATTCTCAATAACGAGAGTTTAGATAACTAAGGACTTAATCTTGAGCATTTATATCATTCTCAGTAAGTTGCGGTTTATTGACCAGGATTTCATGTCCCTGTTTACGCGTGTTAAAGACAAACCAGACGATGCCGATCGCCAACCAGACCAAGACCATCCCTAACGCCAGGATTGTATCCCGTGAAGTACTGCCGCCGGCTTTGAAACTCAGTGTAACGATACCGACAAGCATCATCAGGTTAGCTAAAAACCCTAATATAGGAACTATCTTATGCTTCATCAAGTTGGCCCCCGGCCGGCTCCAGAAAGCGACCAGGCAGATGAGGTTGGTGATGCCGTAAACCAGGAAGGTACCCGTATTGGAAGCAAGGGTAATTTGTGTCAGGTTATCGACATTAAGCACACCATACGCTCCAAAGGCAGCCGAGACAGCTACGAGCACCCAGATGCCCCATTGCGGTGTGGCAAAACGACCATGCAGCAGACCGAATATGGACGGTAACTCTTTGTCTTTGCTCATCGCGTAGGTGATGCGCACACCGGTGTTTAAACAGGCCAGGGTTGTTCCGATGAGCGCCAGGACGACTGTAAAAGCCATTACCAGCACCAGGGCCAATCCTGTCCCGCCGAGCATCTTATCCCCGATCAGTCGTATCATGTCGCCGATAGGGGCGCCGGAAGCCCCGGCAGCAGCATAACCGGTTACCGCAGTTCCTGCAGCGGTGGTTCCAGCCAGTTGCGTGCTGACAAAATAGTTGGCGGCGAAATATTCGAAAAGGTAAGCGAAAACGCCCTGAATTATCAGTGACAGCAGAATTGCTTTACGGATATCCTTTTTAGGATTAATTGCTTCCGACCCGAAGGCGGTTACCGATTCGAACCCAACCAGGAGTAATATGGCAATGGTCGATTGGAATATCACATTGCTGAAGTTGTGCGGCAGCAGAATGGACGGCACGGTTGCCGCATATGCCAGGCCGGGGTGAGCAACGCGGTAAACGATTGCCAATATTGAAAATAACATCAAAGAAACAAGTTGAATTGCGTTGATAGCTACAGAGGTCATTGTGGAACCGGTGACACCCCGGAAGGCAATATAACCGTTAATGATAGCGAAGACAGCGGCGACCAGTATTTCTTCAGGTACGTTCAGCGCAACACCGAACAAACCGAAGATGTAGACAATCAAGGTTGCCGAGAAAGCAACCATAATGCCGGGATATATCCAGTAGTACAGGTGGGAAATCCAGCCGATGCCAAATTTGGCAATACGGGCGTATTGCCGGTGATGGGCCTTTTCTTTTTCCAGAAGAGCGGCTTCGGCGAAATAATACGAAGAACCGCTGCCGGCTCTCGGATAGATGTCCGATAGCTCGCCATAAGAGACGGCGGTGAGAAAAGCGAGGACCAGGGCAGCTACCAGGCCCGTCCACATTTCACCGGCTGTGGATATTGCCCCGTTCATTTGGGCTGATTGTAACTGGAAGGTGGTCCAGAGAAAAGCCCCCGGAGCGATGAGCGCCATGGCATTCACGGTGAGGGATGTAAGATTTAAAGTTCTTTTAATCCCTGTGGTTGACTGCGTATTGGTTGTTTTTGCAGCCGTTTGTTTTGCTTCCATTTTCTCCTCCTTTATATAGTTTTAGTTTAAAGGGGAGTTGTTTCCAACATATTATCAATACATGACAATCATGTTAATTTTATTACGGATATATTGCATTACGAACGCCAACCCTGAATTTTGTGTAATTATTTGTGAGATGTTATTGAAAAACTGATTTTAGCTGGAGGCTGATACCATTTAAATGTACCTGTATAACCTCGGGTAATAATAAGGAAGACCGGCAAGCAGAATTAAGGTATTTGGCTTTGTGGATTGAGCGCGTTGTTTGGCTGAAAACGGCTTAAGTTGAAAAACATTGAGGAATATGTGAATAACAAGTCAGAAAACCGGAAACTCTCGGGTATGTGGCGGCAAGGAAACTAAAGCTGTTCCGGGTTACTTCCTTTAGGCACTACCATGATATCGCTGTATATTTCCTGTCCAGCTTCAATCGGGCACATTATCTTAACCTGCCCAACGGTGTTCATAGAGACCAGATTTGATATATCTTGGTGATAACCGCATGACAGACATACTTCATACCAGCCGTCTGACTCACGATGAATTACAAGGTTATAATTACAATGCGGGCAACGCTTCTTCCAGAACGACATAATTTTCACACCTCCATTTTTAGGTGATGTTGTTAATATCTTCGGCCTTTATGAACTCATCTTATTTGCTCAGGTATTTTAAGGGAGAGGCGTCTGTTTTACGCTGAGCCTAAAACTAAAACAGCTCTATGCTAAGAAATAAATTACAGTAACAATTAATAATATGAATATTAAAAATAAGACGGTTAATTCAACCAGGGAGTGCCATGTTGTTTCTGATTTTAGTCTGGTATTCATAAGAACCTCCCAAACCATATGTTATCAATCTATTTCATATGCCGGGTAAAAGGATATTCTGCCATTACTTTTTCCATCGCAGAAGAAGAATTTCTGCCCATAAGTAAATCAAATACCTGACTTATTTTTTGTACTGACTCGATCACTTTATTCATTCTTCCCTCCCTGGCAGTTAGCGGCGACTAGTAAACTACTTGCCGTTTTTCAAATGCAGGTGACTATTTATAGCTCATCACTATTCTTCAAATTTCTTGTTCGTTCCAAGAGGCAGGCATACCGGGCTTTATCTGACATCGCCAACCATCTCACTTGAAATACTATGCGCCGCATTGTTTTCATCTTTTTATTCCGCCAACATCATATATCTAAACCAACCTTATACTTTTAATATAAGCGTAAGATGTTTCGAACATATTATCAACAGTTTACAATCGTGTTAATTTCATTACAAAAGGGTTGCATTGTCAACATTGAGAACGTGACAGCGATTCCACATTTGGAACAGCATGCAACAAGGTTAGTTTGCCTTCATTAGCTTGAGCGGGCAATTGGTATTGAAGTTAGAAACCTCGGAATAATTTTGTTTTGTTGCTTTTAACCATATTACTATCGGTCATTGTTTTTTCTCCGCTATTCTCAATATGCTTGATAATAATTCATTTTTCCGGGGATTGTGGTTTTCAAGTATCTTTCTGAGTTGTCTCGCGGTATCGCCGATGGCCGATAACTGGTCTAAAAGCGAAAAAGTAAGTGAAATCGGGCTTTCGAACGTGACTGAATTCAACTCTCCCCCGTCTCCACCGAAAAAAAAGGCCCCGGCTATGTTAGCTGAGGTCTTTTTGTTTCAAACCAGGGATTTGGAACAATATAATCCATAAAAGTAATTAGCTACATAAAATGTTCCTTAATAATCTCAAAAAAATACCAGGGACTTCTCTTTCAGAAGCAGGATTGGAAAACAAAATGAGACCGCTGATTGGCAATCGAATATTATATCCTGACGGCACGGTGAATTCATATGTGCAGCGTTACCTGCGGGAAAAAGTAATCAATCTTTTCGATAAGAAAACGAGAAAAATCACTAAAATAAATGAATAGGCACATTCGGCAACGCCAATGACTATTGTTCCCGTGTAATATTTTTCAAAATTAGCGGTAGGTCAATGAAGGCCTGCCGCTTGAATTTCTTCCATATCAAGAAATGATCAAGATTACTTTGCCATAGATTCTACAATCAGTTCGGCGATATCCTTCACCTTGAGAGTTTCCTGAGCTTGTTTGGCTTTAACCGCATCTTCGAACATCTGGAGGCAATATGGACAGGCAGTGGCCACCATCTGCGCCTTAGTGTCGATGACCTGGTCAATGCGGTTTTCACTGATACGCTGCCCAATGCGCTCTTCCAGCCACAACCTCCCCCCGCCGCCACCGCAGCAGAAAGCACGTTTTTTATTCTTTTCCATCTCGACCAGTTTTGTATCCGGTAATAATTTCAGTATTTGCCGGGGCTGCTGGTAAATATCATTGTGTCGGCCCAGGTAACAGGGGTCGTGAAAAGTAATACTGCCGTAATCGCCCTTGGCGATTTTAATTTTTCCTTCCTTGAGGAGGCCGGCAATCAGTTCGGTATGGTGAATAACATCAAAGTTACCATCGAACTGCGGATACTCATTTTTAATTGTATTGTAGCAATGCGGACAGCCTGTAACTATTTTCTTGACGTTATACCCTTTTAATATTTCAATGTTCTTTTGTGCCTGCGTCTGGTAGAGCACTTCATCGCCTAAACGCCGCGCGGGATCTCCGCAGCAACTTTCTTCCGTGCCGAGAATACCGAAATTGATTCCTGCCTGCTGCATAATTTTTGCGATTGATTGCGCAATTTTAATGCCTCTTTCATCCAGGGCTTCCGTGCAGCCGACCCAATAAAGAATGTCCACTTTAGGATCATCGGCCAATGTCTTGATATTAAGACCGCGTGCCCAATCGGTACGGTTTAATGTAGTACCGCGCCATGGATGGCCGCGCCTCTCAATGCTCTGTAAAGTGGCTTTGGCGGTCTCCGGAAGAATCGATTGTTCCACCAGGTTACGGCGGAGGTCTACGATTTTATCGATATGTTTCACCCACACCGGACAGGTGGTATCACAAGCGCCGCAAGTGGTGCAGGCCCAGATTTCATCCTCCAGAATCACTTTACCGGCAAGTGTAACGTTGATGTTTTCCGGAGCCGGTTCACCTTTGGCCTTTGCTTTAACAAGTTCAGGACCCGCTTTAAGCAATTGCTTCTTCAAGTCCTGAACCAATTTTTTCGGATTGAGCGGTTTCCCTGTTGTAAAAGCCGGGCATTGTTCCTGGCAGTTACCGCAAACCACGCAGGCATAGAGATCCAGATTCTGTTTCCAGGTGAGTTTATCAATAGTGGCGGTTCCGAGCGAATCAACATGCTCCAGGTCGATAGGCTTCAATGCGCCCTTGGGCAGCCGCGGCTCAAAAATACCGTTGAAAATTGAGGCAATGACATGCAGGTACCGCGAATACGGGATATAGACCAGCACTAACAGGACAGTCAGCCAGTCCGTCCAAAAAAATGCGATATGCCAGTTTTGGATGACAGTCAGGGCACTCCCCGTGAAGAGATGGCTCAGCCATGAGCTAAACGGCGGTAAGAGGGTATGCCCCAGTCCTGCCGGCGCCTCTCCCATTGCGATGACGGTAGCCTGGTTGAACAGAAACGCGAAAGGATGGGTGAAAACGGAGAGGAGAATAATCAGTGCTTCTATGGTTTGTTCGCCCTTAAGGCGGGCAGGTCTGATGATGAAACGGCGAATAAGGCCCCAACCTGCGCCAATGATAATGAAGACCGCCATGAAATCCATGACCCACGCAAAATAATAGAAGAAATTCGTATTTTCCAGACCGGCAAACCCAAAACCTTCGGCCAGGATAAAGAAAAAGAAATAAAACAGGACGAAAACAAAGAATCCCCAGGCCATTAAGGCATGCCCCAACGGAGCGCGGTCTTTTTTAGCCTGGAAATTTTTTAACTGGCAAAGCTGACTGAAGACGTAAGCAAAGGTAGTAGTGATCCATTTGCCCCAGCTCTTGTAGCCTGTCTCTTTTTGCCCCAGTAACATGTACTGCAGCAGTTGCCTGATGCGGTATGCAAATAATAACAGAGCAACAACAAAAACTCCCCAGAACAATGCGTATCCCGGGATAAAACCGAAATATGTCCGCGTCATGAGCATAAATTAAAACCTCTTTTGCGAGCAATCAGCGTTTATCTACCAGTTTGAGTACCTTTGGGTTATCAGTTTTCAGTTACGAATGGTGAGCTGTGAATTATCAGTTTTAGGTTACCGGTGATAAGTTGCGAACTACAAATTATCAATTTTCGAAGAAAGGTGATATTTTCCTTGTACAAAATTCTTCGTAAAATAAAAGCGGTCTCTCCTTTTTTAGGAGAGACCGCCAAAACCAGTTTATTTACTCTGCAATTCTTTTACTTTTGCTTCAAAAGCAGGGATAATCTTCTTCCAATCACCGACAACGCCAAAACGCGCTTCTTTGAAAATGGCGGCTTCCGCATCGCGGTTAATGGCGATGATATTCTTAGAACCGGAACAACCTGCCATATGCTGGCTGGCACCAGAGACAGCTACCGCAATATAGACATACGGCGAAACAATTTTACCGGTCAGGCCGATTTGAATCGTATCCGGCGCCCAGCCCGCATCACAAGGCGGACGGGTGGCACCTACTGCTCCTTTCAGGACTTTAGCAAGTTCTTCCAGCTGCTTGAAGCCTTCCGGCCCGCCGATGCCTCTGCCGCCGGCAACGACTACCGATGCATCTTCCAGTTTAATACCCGTTGTTTCCGCGACAACTTTCTGCAAGACATTGGTTTTGACAGCGGCGGGGTCCAATCCGGCATCAATAACAACAACCTGCCCTTTGCGGGAGCTGTCCGGGGCCAGGGCCGTCATTGCTTTGGCGCGTACCGTGGCTACCTGCGGTAATGTTTCCATAGTATAAATGGCGCGGGCATTTCCGCCGTAGACCGGTTTGGTCATCAGGAGTTGTTTTGTCGAGGCCTCAATCTCCAGCGCGATGCAGTCCAGGATTGCCCCGGTGGCCATTCTGCAGGCAGCACGCGGTGCCAGGTCACGACCGATGGTCGTCTGTCCCATCAATAAAATCCGGGGATTTGCCTGCTTGACAACCTTATCGACTACCGATACATAGGCATCGGTACGATAGTCTTTCAGCAGCGGTGCATCAACGATATAAACTTTATCGGCGCCAAAGGCAATCGCTTCACCGGCGATATTCGCCACTCCGCTGCCGACTACCAGCGCGCTCAGTTCTTCCGTAAGGTCATTGGCGAGCTTACGGCCCGCGCCGAGGAGCTCCTGAGCAATATTTGTCAGTTTCCCGTCAATTGTTTCAATTAAAATCATCACGCCTTTGTTATCGGCCATTATTTTTCTCCTTTTTCAAACTTATTCCGCCTTTAAAAAGGCATCAGATAAGTTTGACCTCCACGAGTTTCTTTGCCAGATTAGCGGCGGCATCCTCATCATTCTCACCCTTGATGATTTCACATTTGCTGTCACGGACGGGCTGGAATAATTTTCGGGTTTTAGTGCGGCGTCCGGCCGCTCCGATTTTCGCCGGGTCAACGCCAATATCTGCGGGCTTCCAGATGATAGGTTCTTTTTTCTTGGAGGCCATAGTACCCTTGAACGTAGCAAAACGCACTTCCCCCAGTTCATTGCTGATGGTAATTAATGCTGGAGTAGGCACTTCAACAACCTCATAACCATCAGTTGTCACTTTGTCTACTTTGACCTTGCCGTCAACCGCTTCGACTTTCTTAGCCACGGTGACCTGGGGCAGTCCCAATATTTCGGCAATACAGGCACCGACCTGACCGGAATCCGAGTCAGCTGCCTGACGGCCGCAGAAAATGAGGTCGAATTGGCCGACCTTTTTAATGGCTGCTGCCAGGGCATAAGCTGTCGACCAGCTGTCGCCGCCGATAAAGGCGGGGTCTTCCAGCAGGATAAGTTCATCCGCGCCGAGGGATAGCGGTTTTTTCACGACATCCCTTAAAAGATTAACGCCCAGGCTGATGATGGTGATTTTGCCGCCTTTGGCATCTTTGATTCTCAATGCTGCCTCAACTGCCTGCTCATCGAAAGGACTGATTACAAAAGGAACAGCGGTGACAGGCACCATGGTGTTTGTCGCCGGATCAATTTTAAAACTGGAGAGAGGTGCCTCCGGGTCGAGCACCTGCTTGATGCAAACAATCATGTTCATTTTATGCTACATCCTTCTTCAAATATCGAAAGTCCGGTCTGACTCAGAATTAATCAACTTTATTTTAGGAGCAGGAGCCGGTTACATGCCGAGTTCTTTGGCTAAAACTTCTCGGTGGAACTTACCGTCTCCGAGTGTGAGTTCGCCTGATTTCGCCCTTCTGAAATACAGGTGCATATCACCGTCCATGGTATAGCCGATGCCGCCTAAAACCTGGTGTCCCATGGCTGCGGTGCGTTGATAAGCTTCACCGGTCCATGCTTTGGCCATGGCAATTTCTTTGGCACATGGCAGGCCTTCGCTGTATTTCCAGGCGGCTTCGTAAGTTAAAAATTTGCAGGCATCAACATCCATCATTGCGTTAGCGATTAAATGATGGATGACCGGGAAACTGCCGATGGGTCTATCGAACTGAATCCTTTTCTTGGCATGATCGGCGGCTAATTCCAAAGCTCTTTGGGCTCCGCCGACCATCTCGGCACATTGGGCTATTTTTACCTGCTGCAGTGTTTCCTGCAGCGGACCCCAGGCCTGGTCCGGCTTGCCGATGATGTTCTTTTTGGAGACCTTTACTTTGTTGAATATTACTTCACAAAGCTTATCACCGGCGAGCGTTTTTAATAAGGTGACGGTGATTCCCGGGCTTTTCCGGTCCACCAGAAATGCGGTGATGCCGTCTTCCGGTTTCGTGCCTTTTTTGGTTCTGGCAATACAGATAATGTAATCTGCAATTTGCGCATCCGGGACGAAAAGTTTGGTCCCGTCGATAATATAATCATCTTTTTCGGCTTTCGCCCCTACTGAAATAGCGGAAGCTTCATAACTGTCGCTCGGCTCGGTCAATGCCAGTGTTAAAATCAGCTGGCCGGAGGCGATCTTGGGCAATATTTCTTTTTTCTGTTCCTCACTGCCGTTGTGCAGGATAAAAAGGCCGCCTAAAAGCACGGTCGAGAAAAACGGACCCGGTAAACAGGCACGCCCCATTTCTTCTTCCAGCGCGATGAGGTCAATAATGTTGCCGTCGCCGCCGCCGTACTTCTCAGGGTAGATCAGTCCCAGCCAACCCAGTTGGGCCATTTTCTTCCATAATTCCGGAGGATTCCCTTTTTCGTCCTCCATCATCTGTTTTACCAAAGATTTCGGGCATTCTTTCTCAAAGAATTCGCGTGCGCCCTGTTTTAGCATTTTCTGTTCGTCGTTATAATCGAAATCCACTTTATCGTCCTCTCTTTTCAAGAATAATTTTTATTATCCGATATTCCGGGGATGCAGGCTGATATCCGAAATCTTACTATTTCTTCACCGGCATCGCTAACTGCGGTTCCCGCGGCAGGCCCATGCCCCTGGTGGCAATATCGCTACGCAGACGTAAATTAGAACCGCCGCCGAAGCTCCGCACAACCATCGTGAGATAGGCCGATTCAATATGGCCTTTTAACTTGGCGTATTTGGAACCCTGTTCCAGTTCACCGTATAATCCCATGATGTTCATACCCTGGTTTGCAATGCGCTGGCTCAGTTCCGATTCAAAAATCTTCGAGAAAGGCGCGGACCAGGAGATGTCCATATTTTTCTCGATCATCCAGTTTAACCGGCGGCCGTAAAGACGCAGGACATTGACATCCATGCTAAGCTGCGCTAATGTCTGCCGTATCTGCGGGTCTTCCGATAAAGGTTTCCCGTTACGCTTGGTTTCTTTGGCGTACTGTATCAATTCGTCTACCAGAATCTTCGGCCAGGGGAAGGTGCCGAGGTCGCCTCTTTCCGCCGCTAAAGCCGACCGGGTAATATTCCACCCCTCGCCTTCCGGCCCGATGCGGTTGGTCTGAGGAACCCGCACATTATCATAAAAGACCTCATTTGTTCTGTCGCCGGCGATGGTGGTGAGTTTGGTGACGGTGACGCCGGGAGCGGTCAGGTCTGCAATAATCATCGAGACGCCCTTATGCTTGGGCATTTCGGGATTAGTTCTTGCGGCCAGCCAATGATACCGGGCATTGTGCGCGCCGGTGCTGAACATTTTTTGTCCGTTCAAGATGTAGTCATTGCCGTCTTTAGCGGCGCGTATCTGCAATGATGCCAGGTCTGTGCCGGCGTTGGGTTCGGTATAACCCAGGGCAAACTGCGCCCCCGCGGCAATCTTCGGCAGCCATTCTTTCTTCTGTTCCGGGGTGCCGTGCTGCATAATTATGGGGCCCTGTACGCCGCCGATTAATCCGCCGAGGAAACCGGGTGCCCATAAAACTCTTTTACTGATTTCTTCAGCCACGATGGTGCTGTATCCGGCGGGAAGTCCGGCTCCCCCGTATTCCTTAGGCCATTCGGGAACCAGCCATCCTTTTTCACCGAGCTTTTTTGCAAAGTCATTTGCGTGGGGAATATTGGCAGTTGTTCTGAGGATCCAGGTAGATTCAATAAGTTCAGGGCTGATGTTTTTATCCAGCCATTCGCCTAATTCCTTCCGGAACTTTTTTTGCTCTTCGGTATCTATTTCGCCGATAACATACTCTCTAAAATCCATTGTCTTCCCGAGCTCCTTGTTTATACTTATTACCTCTGATATTCAGAAGTTTAATCACAATTTAAAAACCAAACAGTGTACGGTGTTCGATATTTTCACTTTAGCAAAGAACCAAATTAAATACAACATGAATCAAATCAGCCGGTAAAAAAGGAGGTAAATTCTGCCACGGTACAACTAATAAAATGCCTTGGGGCTACGATAATATTAGATATCAAATATATCGCAAATAAGTGGCAATCTTTGATAGGAATGATAGCATTGCAAAATAGTTGGTGTCAACATTTTAACCCGACCTGCATGCCGCGAATGAACGCGCATGTAATATCATAAAGGACATATTACTCAGGAATGTGTGCTAATTAGGACTAGTTTTACGCGTGACCTAAGCGTATTATTTAAAGAAAATATTTGTTAGTGAATAGAATCATGGTGTGCTGACTTTATCCCCTAAAAAAGTGGTACTTTGAATTAGAGTCCCCCGCTATAATAAAACGAACGGAAGGACTGCATAGTACGCAAGAAATACACAGGGGAACAGATCATCGCCGTGCTTAAAGAAGCTGAGGCTGGAGCCAAGTCGTCTGCTCTCGGCCGAACGTACGGGATGAGTGAAGCCAGCGACTACAATTGGAAAGCCTAGTACTCCGGGATGACGGGTGACGATCTGAAACGGCTTAAAGCCCTGGAAGAAGAGAACCGCCGGCTTCAACGCACCTGCATTACTTGTGGTAACAGGTGGCATATCGCAATCAATTAAACTTGCGGATGCGGTATCAGTTCGGGTAATTGTGTAAAAGCATCGATCATCGATACTATCTGGTCTTTGTTCACGGCCGCGAAAGGAACCTTCCAATGAGTGCCATTGGTTAAACTGTAAATGTCGGCGTCAGTCACCGGAAGGAACAAAGGTTCATTGTCCAATAATTGCCATGACTGTTGAGACGTTGTGAGGTAAATATTGCCTTTAACTTCATAATCTGAAGTATCTATCAGAACAGGGAACGGTAATTTGTTGATAAAAGGGTAACGTTTAGGACCGGACGCAGCGCCTAATCCTCTGCCAGAATCAGCCGAAAAAGTTGCCGCGATGTGAATCGTCGACCTTTTTACATACGCGAAAGATGTTTTCTCAACACCACAACAACCCGGTTGGAGCGACACATCTGTCAGTATCAGAAACTCTCTCTGTTTCTGAAGATCGTTGGGTGTTGTTGTCCCGCTAAGTGCCTCAACGAGGCGTATTTCCGGAGAAAGAGGCTTTAAAGAACCGTCCATTAATTTATTGCGCAGATAGAGTCTTACTACAGTCGAGTCAACTAACATAATTTTGTCACCTTCCCCGTAAACTTAAAAATGAGTAACTCTCAAGTAAATGGAAATGTGCTTTTTGTTCTCTCGATGCTTGACTTGCGCAAAACAACCAAGTAATTCAGACTAATGTTGAATTATAGCACAACATTAACGGTAATAAAAAGGTTGTGCAGCGGTTTTAGATGATCTGACCTTCCAAAATGATGCCATTGTAATGCTTTACTGATAAAGATAAATTGAGTCTCGGATATATTGTGACAATGTTATTTTCAAATAAAAAATAGTCATTACTTTGAATAATGACTATTGACTTTATATTTGCTGATAGGTACTATATGAATAAAAATAAGGGAAGGAGAGAAGAAATGGTTACTGAACCGTCCATTGAACGACAGTTTAAACAACTGCGCACCTGGAATCTCGTCGTGGGTGTAATTCTGGCGGTACAGGCAATTTTGATTGCCGGGCTTACCAACAGTTTTGCGCTGCCGGTAACGGCCACGTTTATGACCAATGCCCCGGGTGTGGGTCAGCCGGTGCTTCACCACCTGTTTAATATTAGAACGGGATGGGGTGTTTTTGCGTTTCTTGCCATTTCAGCCATCTCGCTGTTGTTGATTGCCTCCCCATGGGTCTTTCCCTGGTATAAGCGGAACCTGCTGCAGAACCGTAACTATGGCCGCTGGATTGAATATTTCTTCAGTTCCTCAATAATGATTGTTTTAATATCACAGATTACCGGCATCAGCGATATCGGCGCTTTGATCGCGATATTCGGCGCGAATGCCAGTATGATTCTCTTCGGGGCTTTGCAGGAAAAATATGAGAAGCCGGGTAAGCCGAATTTTCTGCCGTTCTGGATGGGTAGTTTTGCCGGCATCCTGCCCTGGGTGGCAATCCTGATATATACTATTGCGCCGGGAACTCATGTATCCCCGCCCGGGTTTGTATATGGCATTATTGCTTCTCTTTTTGTCTTCTTCAATTGCTTTGCAGTCAATATGATATTGCAGTACAAGAAAATCGGCCCATGGCGCGATTACCTTTTCGGGGAAAAAGCCTATATCATCCTCAGCTTGACCGCCAAAGCACTGCTGGCCTGGCAGGTGTTTTTCCCGGTGTTAAAACTGAAATAGGGTAAACCTTAAGGGAGAGGGCCGCCGTTTTTTCTTCCGGGATAGACTGCGCCTATAATTTTTCAAATCTATGATACACTTTCCTGTTTTTGACGCGTTATCGGGTTGTGCCGCAGGTCCAATGGTGTACAATTCAGTAATTGCTATCGATTGACAACCGATTTCGAGCTACCTATAATGAGGGCTATTAAACAAAAGACGAGGACAATAATGAAAAAAAACAGAAAGGGTTTTATACTCACGAAAAAAGATCTGGAGCAAGCGGGAAAAGATGTCGACATGCATCGCTATAGTTTTCTGGATAATCAGGGGTCGGAAGGGGAAGAACGTTCTAAATATATAATGTTGGGTATGGATAAGTTAGAACCGGGCGGCGGTATAGTAGAGCATTATCATGTAAATAACGCCCGGATGCCCATGTTCGACCATGCCTATTATGTAATTTCCGGACGGATACGGGCTACCATAGGAGATTCTGAAAGGATTGTCGGAGCAGATAGTTTAATCTATTGTCCTTCAAATGTCAGACATTCCATTACTAATGTCGGGAAAGGCGCTGCTAAAATACTCAGGATTAAGGGATCAGGTGAGGGTGAGAAGACAGGGGAAGTGGTTTACACCAAAGAGCAGGGCAGACTTGACTATTGGGTACCGGCCAAACCCAAATAACCATGATAAACGTGTCAATATAATTATATTATTTACAGGTAATTGGGATGGTTCATCCTCGCAAGGAACTGATCGATATCCCGGGACTTAAACCGGCGGTCGCCGCGGGTAGTAATACAGAAAGATTTGATTATGCCTTTGTCCGCCTACCGACTTAGTGTATTGGGATAAACATGGAGCAGCGCAGATACTTCTCTGACGGTCAGCATTTTATCATTCGAATTGTCAATTGCCATATTGTAACCCGCTCAATTTTTCTACCATATCCGATATTGCCACAGATACCGGTTCACTTTTACCTGATGGAAAACAGATAGATGAAAATGCGTTGGGCGCGCCTTACCGGCAGGTAGAAACAGAAATTACCGACCCCGATATCGCAGCCTATTTTCATACATAAATGGCCGAAACAGGGCTGGACAAAGCCGGATTAAGCCACTAAAATTTGTCGGTGGTGTGGTGACGGTGGATTTTGATTGAATCGGTTGGTTCTCCATTATCAACTATCGGTAGCAGCTTAAAAATGCGGCTGGTTTCTTTCGCTGAACAGCAGGTTGTATTCCAATTATTATGATTGCTAATACTCCGGCAATTGATGACCATTCAAAGTTCTTTGCATCTCGATTCAGATAAAAAATTCGAAAAATAATTTATAAAGATTGACCGACTGTTGCCGCTCGCCCCAACCAACTATTGCTGTCTACTATTTAGTTCCCCGGTCAGATTATTTCGGTTGTGTCAAATCGACATGCACCCGCTTGAGGTTGGTATACTCGAGTAAACCATACAAAGAATTTTCTTCCCCGATGCCGCTCTCCTTGTAACCGGTCCAGGGTAATTCGGGCGCCAGGGTAAGAGCATTGCTTAACCACACCGTTCCCACGGCAATTTCGTTGGCGAACCTCATACCTCTGGCCATGTCCTTTGTCCAGATATAGGCACAAAGCCCGAAGGTGCTGTCGTTGGCCATCTCAATGACCTTATCATCGGTGCTGAATTTCTCCATAATGACAGCGACCGGCCCGAAGATTTCTTCTCTGGCTATTTTCATTTTCTGGGTGACATTCGTAAATATAGTAGGTACAACAAAATAACCTTTGTTCATTGGTGCAGCCGTTGGTCTTTTCCCGCCGAGAATGACTTTAGCGCCCTCATCCAGCCCGGACTTGATATATTCCTCTACTCTGTCGCGGTGTTCGGCACTGACCAGCGGACCCATATCGGTCTTTTCGTCGCTGGGGGCGCCGACCACTAATTTTTTGGTTGCAGTCGTAAACTTCTCGAGAAATTCGTCATAGACCTTCTCATGGACATAAAATCTACCCGGACAGGCACAAATCTGACCGGAGTTTGAGAATTGGCGTGCTGCCATCGCAGATGCTGCGCTATTCACATCCGCGTCATCCAGAACAATAACCGGGTTCTTGCCGCCCAGTTCCAGGTGCAGACGTTTTACAGTTTGACTTGCCAGAGCCATTATGTGCTTACCGGTTTCACAGCTTCCTGTAAACGATACCATGTCAACACCGCGGTGTGCGGCTAATGATTCCCCGACCGTGCTGCCGGGACCGGTGACGACATTGATTGTTCCCGGCGGTAATTCCAGTTTCTCCAACAATTCCGCCAGTTTGAGCGCAGCGAGAGAGTCAATACTCGGCGGCTTGATAATGCAGGTATTGCCCAGCGTAAGGGCCGGAGCCAGTTTGACAAGAATCATGGAAAGAGGAAAATTCCAGGGTGTGATGAGGGCAACCACCCCGATTGGTTCGTGCTGGAGATA
>Ga0265316_10002091_pt1 | contig 21000 bp, 3 predicted proteins | sample 4522metaG_FD_202092 | JGI IMG/M metagenome (GOLD analysis project Ga0265316, IMG submission 202092) | Rhizosphere microbial communities from Carex aquatilis grown in University of Washington, Seatle, WA, United States - 4-5-22 metaG | ecosystem: Host-associated > Plants > Roots > Rhizosphere >... | reverse complement strand
CGCGAAGAACCTTTAATCAAAATCCAAAGAGTCGACGAAGGAATGCTGCCAGAGGCCCCCCTCAATGGCCGACAGGGGGGTCAAAATTGGACGCCGATCGGGGGTCAATTTTGGAAGCCGATTGACATTTAGAGCACTATTATCGCCTTGATTCGATGGAAGCCGTGGATTGCGTATGTGACCAAAAAGGCGACAAGGGCGTTGATGGAATTTATCCGAACGACGAAGGGAATACGATCGATGTATTTCAGTCGCGGATCTTCCAGGCCAGCGATCGGACGCTTGCCGCATCGTCATGTGCCATATTTTTGCAACGATTATCGCCCAGGAAACGCCGAAGATCGAAAATTCCTTGTTCGACACCAGTTTGATTGTTGGAAAATCAAATAACCCAACCCAGATTCGTCCGCAAAATGAGTTTGCTTCAAACTATGCGGGCACCTACGTATTCCAGATTAAGCTCGGCGAGATACTCGTATCGCCAGCGGGGTTCGTGCGCGATCCCGTGCGGCGATCGAGGTTGATCTCTGCCATTAGGCAACTGATCGATGATATTAATCGTTGACATCAATGCCGACGTAAAAGAATTCGGTGATGATTTTGACTATCGTGGGCGTCTGCGGGACTCCGAGTGGGTGACTAAGTTGGCAAAGTCGGTGGTAGGAACCCACGAAAAACTGGTTCAGCGTGGACGCGTTCCATCATTCGACTCAAAAGCCCCCGTTTTCTTGACGGGTTTCAGCCTCGCGACTATAGATGACCGCGTGATGCGAGCGTGGCGAAACCGGCAGACGCAGCGGACTCAGACCAAACTTGAGTGCTCGCCCGGAAACTGGCGATGCAGAACTGCTCAAATTCGGGGAAACGTGAAATGGCAATCCCGAGCCAAGCCCGGAGCGACGCTCCGGGAAGGTGTAGCAACTAGACGGGCAGCACCTAAACCCGAACGCATGTTCGCGGCACGGTGAAGGGATAGTCCAGACCCCAAACCTCATCGAGGGCGGCGAAAGCCGTAGAGGGTAAGAAATTCGCCGGGCGCAAGCCCGTGGGGGTTCGACTCCCCCCGCTCGCACCCTTTTTCTGCCTCTCCTGTGCCGGAGAAGGCGGGACACCAGCGTCCCCCGCGCCCCGGGGGACGCCGCTTTGGCCTTCACCTATTGACGAAACTTGCAGATCGTCGTATGCGGCCCCGCATCTTTGAATAGAACTAGACGGGGAGTGTGGTGCCTTCCGACGCCGACAAGTCCGCCAAAGGAACCGACGAGTCGGCGTCGAACAGGACTACCCTAACTCCCCCAACGATCTCCCTCCCGAAAGGCGGCGGCGCCATCCGCGGTATCGGCGAGAAGTTCGCCGCCAACCCAGTCACCGGCACCGGCTCGATGACGGTGCCGATCGCTACCAGTCCTGGACGATCGGGCTTCGGCCCGCAGCTGTCGCTCTCCTACGATTCCGGATCCGGCAACGGCCCCTTCGGTTTTGGCTGGAGCCTCTCGACCCCAGCTATCAGACGCCAGACCGAAAAGGGGCGCGCGAAGTGGACGAAGGCCTCGGGGAGGCGGGACCGCGGCGGGCTTCCTAGGTATTTCGATGCGGATGAATCGGACGTCTTTATTCTATCGGGGGCTGAGGATCTAGTTCCGGTCTTCCAACAGGACGCCACGGCTACTTGGGTTCTCGATGCCCAAGGGAAAATGGTCGTCCACGAGGACGACCGAACCGTCGACGGCGTCGCCTACAAGGTTCGCCGATATCGGCCACGCATTGAAGGGCTGTTTGCGCGCATCGAGCGCTGGACGAACACGCAAACGGGCGAGATGCATTGGCGTTCGATCTCGAAGGACAACATCACCACCCTCTACGGACACGACAACAACTCCAGGATCTTCGACCCCAGCGATTCAAACCCGGACCACCCCACGCGAATCTTCAGTTGGCTGATTTGCGCGAGCTACGACGATAAGGGGAACGCAATCGTCTACGAATATGCCGCTGAGGACGCCACGGGTATTGATCTGTCGTCGGCACACGAAGCCAACCGGATGGACCGTTCAGCCAACCGTTATCTGAAGCGGATCAAGTACGGCAATCGAACACCCAACCGCGACGGTAACTGGACCCCAACGGACCCAACCCTCCTCTCCGATTGGATGTTCGAGATCGTTTTCGACTACGGCGAAGGACACTATCAGGAACTTCCGCCTGACAAAACGAAGTCCCTGGACGAGCAACACCAGCTCGTCACGGCAACACTGGATGCCGCCGGAGGCGCTTGGCCTGTCCGCCAAGATCCCTTCTCGACCTACCGATCGTGCTTCGAGGTCCGGACCTATCGACTCTGTCGCCGCATCCTCGTCTTTCACCACTTCCCCAATGAGCTGGGCACGCCGGATTATCTGGTGCGCTCTACCGACTTCACCTACACCGAGACCCCAATTGCTTCGTTCATCAACCGGATCACACAGTCCGGATACGTCCGGCAAAGCGACGGAAATTACCTGAGGAAGTCTTTGCCACCGCTGGACTTCGGATACACCGACGCCACGATCCAGCCCGATGTCTTCGACATCGACGCGGACAGCGTCGCGAATCTCCCGTACGGTCTAGACGGCACCGACTATCAATGGCTCGATCTTGACGGCGAAGGCTTGTCGGGAATCCTCTCCGAGCAGGCCGATGCCTGGTTCTACAAGCGCAACCGGAGCCCCAACAATTTCGTCGGCAGCAGCGGCGATACGCATGTTCAAGCATCTTTCGGTCCCGTCGAGCTGGTTGCACGAAAGCCGAACCTGGCGATCGCCGGCGGCCATGGCCAGTTCATGGATATCACAGGCGACGGGCACACCGACCTAGTGCAGCTCGACGGGCCGGTTCGCGGCTTTTACGAGCGCACACACGATTCGGATTGGAGACCGTTCCGCTCCTTTGACTCTTCGCCCAACATCGACACGCATGACCCCAACGTGAAGTTCGTCGATCTTGACGGCGACGGTCACGCCGACATCCTGATCTGCGAGGACGACGTCTTTTCCTGGCATGCATCCCTGGTAGAGCTGGGGTTCGGTCCGGCCTCTCGGGTGTTCAAAGCCGTGGACGAAGAGAAGGGGCCGCGCATCGTGTTCGCCGACGGGGCGCAGTCGATTTATCTGGCCGACCTGTCGGGCGACGGGTTGACGGACTTGGTGCGAATCCGCAACGGCGAGGTCTGTTACTGGCCAAACCTCGGCTACTGCCAATTCGGCCCCAAGGTCACCATGGACAACTCGCCATGGTTCGACAGCATCGATCAATTCGACCAGAAGCGCATCCGTTTGGCCGACGTCGACGGTTCGGGGACGACCGACATCCTCTACCTCCGCGGCGACGGCGTTGCCGTCTACCGCAATCAGTGCGGCAACAGCTGGGCCGACGTCGAGCTGGTGACGACCTTTCCGGCGATCGACAACCTCTCCTCGGTGCAGGTGCTCGATCTGTTGGGCAACGGGACGGCGTGCTTGCTGTGGTCCTCGCCGCTGCCCGGAGCTGCGCGCCGGCCGATGCGCTACATCGATCTGATGGGCGGGCAGAAGCCGCATCTGTTGGTCAGCGTTGCCAACAATCTCGGTGCCGAGACGCAGGTCGAGTACGCGCCGTCGACGCAGTTCTATGTGTCGGACCGAGAGGAAGGCAATCCATGGATCACCAAGCTTCCCTTCCCCGTACACGTGGTCGAGCGGGTGCTCACCTACGACTACGTGAGCCGCAACGTCTTCAGCACACGCTACAAGTACCACCACGGCTACTACGACGGCGTCGAGCGTGAGTTTCGTGGCTTCGGGATGGTGGAACAATGGGATACAGAGGAACTCGCCGCACTGACCGCCAGCGATGCCTTCCCGGACGCAACAAACATCGATAGCGCCTCGCAGGGGCCGCCGGTTCACATGAAAACGTGGTTTCACACCGGCATCTATTTCGGCCGCAACCGCGTCTCCAGATTTTTTGCGGGCTTGTTGGACGGTAAGGATATCGGCGAATACTATCGTGAGCCCGGCCTTACGGACGCACAAGCGGAGGAGCTCCTGCTTGACGACACCGTGCTCCCCAGCGGCTTGACCGTCGACGAGGAGCGCGAAGCCTGCCGCGCCTTGAAGGGCTCGATGCTGCGCCAGGAGGTCTTCGGTTCAGCCAAGGCCCCGCACCCCTTCACGGTCACCGAACAAAACTTCACGATCGAGCCGCTGCAGCCGATGGGCAACAATCGCCATGCCGTTTTTTTCGCCCACCCGCGGGAATCGCTGAGCTACCACTACGAACGCAACCCTGCCGACCCGCGCGTCGGTCATACGCTCACGTTGCAAGTGGATGCGTTCGGCAACGTCCTGAAATCGGCCAGCGTCGGCTACGGGCGCCGCCAGAACATCTGGAACGTGGATGAAAATGGGGTTGCCACCCAGGTCGCCAATCCCGGCCTGAGTGCCCTCAAACTGTCCGATGACCAAGCGAAACAGACGCAGACGCTCATCACCTACACGGAGAACGACCTCACCAATGCCATCGACACGGCCGATGACGATTACCGCACGCCGCTGCCGAGTGAGACGCGGACGTATGAGCTGATGGGCTACACTCCCAGCGGAGGCAGCCGTTTCCAGATCGGCGACTTCGTGCAGGGCGATCCGCTCGCGCTAGTATTCGATAGCGAGCGCGCGTACGAGGAAGCTCCTCCGTCGCCGGATGGGAAGCGGCGGCGGCGCCTGATCGAGCGTGTTCGCACCCTCTACCGGCCCAATGACCTCGGCGTGGCGCTCAAGGATCCGCTGGGCCTGCTTTCGCTCGGCACGCTGGAGTCGCTGGCCATCACCGGCGAAACCTACAAGCTGGCCTTCACGCCGGGACTACTGTCGGCGGTCTACGAGGCGCTTCTGCCCGGTCCGAAAGACGTGCTCGCATCCGGGAGCAGCAACAGCGACCGCGGCGGGTATGTCGACCTCGACAAGGACGGCCACTGGTGGATTCCTTCCGGCCGCGTCTTCCTGTCCCCGAATACCAACGACACGCCGTCACAGGAACGATCGTTCGCCAACAGTCACTTCTTTCTTCCGCATCGCTATCGCGACCCGTTCCACACCGACAGCCTGCCGACCGAGACGACCGTCACGTACGATGCAAACAATCTCTTGATCGAGGAAACCGTCGATCCGCTTGGTAACCAGGTCACGGCGGGCGAGCGCGACAGTTCGGGAAAGCTGGTGGTGCCCGGCAACGACTACCGCGTCTTACAGTCATTCATCGTGATGGACCCCAACCGCAACCGCACGGAGGTCGCCTTCGATGCGCTGGGGATGGTTGTGGGTACCGCCGTGAAAGGAAAACCCGAAGAAACCCTCGGCGACTTGCTGACCGTCTTTACAGCCGACCTTACGCCGGCAGACACCGCTGCCCTTAACGACGCAGCCGATCCCCATCCGCAGGCGGTGACCTTGCTGGCAAATGCCACGACGCGCATCGTCTATGATCTAGATCGGTTCATCCGTACGCGTACGGCCGCGCCGAAGGATCCAACCCAATGGATGCCGGCCTACGCGGCCACCGTTGCGCGCGAAACGCACGTCAGCGACCCCACACCCCTGAAGGTGCAAGTCAGCTTCTCGTACTCGGATGGCTTCGGCCGCGAGATACAGAAGAAGATTCAAGCCGAGCCGGGGCCGCTGATTGACGGCGGGCCTGCGCTCACAGCGCGCTGGGTGGGCAGTGGCTGGACCGTCTTCAACAACAAGGGCAAGCCGGTTCGCAAGTATGAGCCGTTCTTCAGCGGCACGCACGAGTTCGAGTTCGCCAACCAAGTCGGCGTGAGCCCGATCGTTTTTTATGATCCGCGCGATCGCGCCATAGTCACCATTCATCCGGACAATACCTACGAGAAGGTCGTCTTCGATGCGTGGGCGCAGAAGACGTATGACGTGAACGACACCGTCGCACCGACTGCGGACGGCACCCAGACCGGCGACCCGCGCACCGACCCGGATGTCGCGGGCTTCGTGAGCGAATATTTCAAGACTCAGCCCGCAACGTGGCAGACCTGGTACGCGCAACGGCAGGGTGGCGCGCTCGGGGCACAGGAGCAGAGCGCCGCGACCAAAGCGGCGGCGCACGCCGATACTCCGACCACGGCGCATTTCGATGTCCTGGGCCGTACGTTCCTGACGCTGGCCGATAACGGTCCGGACCCCGCGCACCCGGGCCAGCACCTTCTGTTCCCCACCCGCGTCTACTTGGACATCGAAGGCAACCAACGCGAGGTCCGCGATGCGATCGTTCAGCAAGGCGACGACCGAGGTCGTCTCGTCATGCGTTACGACTACGACATGCTGAGCAATAAGATTCACCAAGCCAGCATGGAAGCGGGCGAGCGCTGGATGCTGAATGACGTGTCCGGCAAGCCGATCCGTGCCTGGGATAGCCGTGCCCACACCTTCCGAACGGAATACGATCAGCTCCGCCGTCCAGTCCGAGTCTATGTGCTGGGCGCCGACCTCGCCGATCCCGATGCCGACCCCAGCAACCCGACAGCCGATCTGGGCGATCCGGTCAAGGGCAGCCTTTTCGGACGGACGGTCTACGGAGAGGCACATCCGGACAGCGCCTCGGGTGCAGCGAACACTTTGAATCTGCGGGGCAAGGTATATCAGCAGTACGACAGCGCTGGTGTCGTGACGAACCAGCAGCATGACTTCAAAGGAAACTTGGAGAAGAGTTCACGTTGTTTGGCGCGTCACTACAAGATGCCGGAGAGCTGGAGCAAGCTCGAGTCACTTCTCAGCCCGGCTCCACTAGAGTTGGCGAATTTGGACGCGGTGTTGGCGTCATTTCTGGAAACCGATCCGGAAATCACGGAGTTTGTAGCCGCAACAACGTACGACGCGTTGAACCGGCCGGTAACCACCACCACACCGGACAACAGCGTCATCCGCCGCGGCTACAACGAAGCCAATCTGCTCGAACACATCGACGTCAATTTGCAGGGCGCGCTCCAGAATGGCGCACCGGTTTGGACGCCTTTCGTCTCGAACATCGACTACGACGCCAAGGGACGGCGGACTTTAATCGTATACGGCAATGGGGCACAGACGGCCTACGCCTACGACCCTCTCACGTTCCGCTTGACGAACATTGCCACGACGCGGCCGGCGAACCTGAACGGCCTTGCCACGAGCCTGTTCAAGGACCCCAAGACTGTGCAGGACCTTCGCTACACCTATGACCCGGCCGGCAACATTACCCAGATCGCCGACGATGCGGTCCTGACGACTTTCAATGGCAACGCGCAAATAGACCCCACCTGCACCTACACGTACGACCCGCTCTACCGTCTGAGCCGGGCGACGGGACGCGAGCTCATTTACCAGTCCGGTTTTCTCTTCAACCCACCGAACGGCAACTATCGCGACTACCCGTTTGCGGGCGCAACGCAGCTCAACAACCCGCAGGCGCTGCGCAACTACACCGAGCTGTACGCCTACGATGCAGTGGGGAACTTCAACACGCTTACCCATCAGGCCGGCAGCGGGGGCACTTGGACCCGCACATATGCCTACAGTGAAGCGAGCCAGCTCGAATCTGGCAAGATGAGCAACCGGCTGACCAGCACGGGTATTGGGTCGACGCCTGAGACCTACAGCACCAACGGCGATGGCTACGACGCCCATGGCAACATGCTGCACATGCCGCATCTGCCGCTGATGCAATGGGACTTTCGCGACCGCTTGAGTGCGACTGCGAAACAGGTCGTCAACACCGGTGCACCGGAGACGACGTACTACGTCTACGACGCGAGCGGCCAGCGCGTGCGCAAGGTGACCGAGCTTGCGAACGGCAGTCCGAAGGACGAGCGCATCTATCTGGGCGGCATCGAAATCTATCGCAGCCACTCCGGTTCCGCTGCCGGCCTGGTCCGGGAAACGCTGCACGTCATGGACGACAGCCAGCGCGTCGCTCTTGTCGAGACGGGCAATGGCATCGACAATGGCACGTCTAAACAGCTGATTCGCTACCAGCTCGGTAACCACCTCGGCTCGGCCAGCTTAGAGCTGGACAATCAGGCGCAAATCATTTCCTACGAGGAGTACACCCCTTATGGCAGCACGTCGTATCAGGCGGTGCGCAGCGAGATCGAGACGCCGAAGCGTTACCGTTACACCGGGAAGGAACGCGAAGAGGAGACAGGGCTGAGCTATCACCTGGCTAGGTACTACGTGCCTTGGATTGCTCGATGGACAGCGTGCGATCCAAAAGGGCTGGTCGATTCTGGAAACCTGTATGTTTACTGCGCCGCCAGCCCGGTGATCCATCAAGACGCGAATGGAAGGGAATCGACTCCATGCCATTCCAACACGTGCCACAGCTCTCCTCAAGAGGCTGTGGACTTGCACAAAATGACGGCTGACATGCCGCCATTGACTGTCGACCAGATTCAACAGATGCAAGACGCCGGAAAGCGGGAGGCCGAAAACAAGGCGCGTGAAGAGGACCTCACGCTTCACTTAGTTGCGAAAGCCGATGCGGCGACCGGAACGGGTACCGTGTGTCAGCATGGTTGCCACGGCTTAACGGCTTTGAAAAACGTCCACGGTAACCCGGACCAACTCAATGCAGATGCGAAGGTGGCTTTGACCGCAATGGCCGCACCATTGATCGTCCTTGGTGCGGGAGAGGCAATCGCTGCGCGTGGTATTGTTGCTGGATTGGTCCTCCCAACAATCGGTGGGACTGCCGGCGGCAAGGTCGCGCAAGGGACGGCTCGGTCCCTCGGCGCTAGTAGTGTGACGGCTGGGTTGGCAGGCTTTGGCGGTGCGCTTTTGGGGGGTGGACTCGCCTCCAACGTTGGAAACTTGGCGCTGAAACTTGGCGCGCCTGAAGCTCTCAACGGAGGGGAGTCTCTGTCGGGACTGAATCGGGTTGGTGTTTGGGTGTCGGGACAAACGACGCGTGCCGCCACCGGTGCGGAAGTGCTTCGGTTCCAGGCGTCTGTGAACCTGCGGCAAGAGATAGGGCTTGTTACCTACGGTAACGAAAGGACGCCCCTGCTGCGGCTCGGTAACGAATCTAGTGTCAACATCGGTGAGTTGGGCGCAGATGTCGCAGCCACATCGCACACACACCCGTCGTCCGGCGCAGCTATCTTCTCTGAAGGTGACGTTGCGTTCTTTAGGCAGCAACCAGCCTTGCCTCTTTCAGCAACGCACAACGTTCTAGGATATAAGTGGCCGAATGCGAACACTGTATTGCGAGGCCTCGGCCTGCAAATTGATCCTAGCGTCGTAGCTACAGAGATCGAGCAACGAGCAGTGATGCAAAGGGATTCTGTCTTTATGTATAAATTCTAATACTTTGGCATAGAATGAGAAAAGTAATGCCCTGCACGTACGCGTCGAGTAAGGGCGCGAGACCTACTGCCGGAGTGCTATTCGTTCCTACGCGACATGATCGAGCGGGCCTTTTGCCTTCTCACCGATGAGACGCATTTGAACCCGAAGCCCTCAAGGCGACCGCGGGGAGAAGCCAGTGAGACTGCAAGGCCAGCACCTCAAAGGCCTGAAAGTTGGGGAGGTAGGGCCGAATGGGCCAAGTTGGGCGGAAGGGTCAGTCAGATGCGAAGTTTCCCATCGCCACGATTTCGGGTTCGGATGCAAGGGGCGGTGGTCCTGGCTGACCCTGACGATGCCTCTCGAGATGTGCGCGTAGGCCCGGTGAGTCTGTTGGGTTGATGCGGCCCACAAAGGCCGAGAAGGGAAGGAGAAATGAAGGCACTGGGGCAGACAGCAAGGGGGCGTGTTGCGGCATTTTTCTGCTGCGGGGTCACGATGTTCCTTGGCATCGGGGGAGCCTTCGCGCAAAGCCCAGGGCTCGCTAGTAAGGCAGTTGATGACGTCGCGGAGGCCGGTTGGGGACGTAGGGCCGAGTGGGCCGAGTTGAGCCGAGGGGTCGGTCGGATGCGAAGGTTTCGATCGTCCCCATTTTGGGTTTGGATGCAGAAGGGCGAGGTGGTCTTGGCGGATGCGGCGCTGGGACGACGAGAGGTTAGGATTCGAGATCTTTGGACGCTGTTGAGGCACACGTTCGAAACAATGCAGCCTTGGGCAGCGCAGTAGTGCTGAGGTGACTCGATGACAAGACGAAATCAAAGCAAGCCCACACGATCCAAGTCACAGCAAGCGGCCTCGAGCCAGGCGAGCAGGAACGTATTAACGCGGTCCGCAGCATCGTCCAGCCAACCGCCATCACCACCGAGTCTTGACATACGAATCAAGACCCTAAACGCGGTTCTGGCCGATACGAAGCAGCGCCAGGCAATCACTTTCGCGTTGCAAGCCGCGAAGGGCGATATGCCGACCGCCCTGGCAAGCCTGTCTAGCAAGCTCCCGGTAACATCCCTGCAGAAGGTCACCTTGGCAAACTCCTTGGCGAACTTGTCAGGTGACAACGTTCCACTCGTCAAGGCATTGACCAAGCAGCCGGGTCTTACAAGTCTGCGTGACGTGGCCCTCAATTTCAATGTCGAAAGCCTGGCTGCCATCGTCGATCCGCAAGCGGTTCCCGCAAATACGCCGGGTGCGACGGCGGATGAAAAGAAGACCAACCTCGCCATCGCACTGCGACAGAAGCTATTCTACGCGGAACCCACCGCCGTGCTGCAGCGAATGGTACATGACACAGAAGTGCCGATTGCGGATTCGGACGTTCGCGCGGGGGTCACGACCTTTCTGAGCAATCAACCTAACTTCAACATCCGCACTACATCGGTTTACACGGCTCTGAAGGGGCCCGACGCCCTTAAAGGCATCGCCGATGGAACCCAGGCGAACGTCGTCGAGCAATTGAAAACGCTGCAACGCGTGCAGGCGGTCAGCCCCATTCCGGAAGCGGTTCCCTTGCTCATGAAGGCAAACCTGACGTCCGCCTTCCGCATAGCCGAGCTTCCTGAGTCCACGTTCATGAACTCCTTCAGTGGTACGCTCGGGGAACAAGCAGCGAAGCAGGTGTACACGAATGCCATCAACACCCACATCCGCAATGAGCACGCCCTCATCACGATGCGCGAGAGCATCCGGGGAAGCGGACTGGCCATTATCGACGGCGGGCAGTCCGCCAAAGAGCGTCTTCCGGTCCTCCAAGCCATCGCCGATCAGAAGGCTGTTCCACTGAACTTGGAGACACTGTTCGGCAGCATCGATAACTGCGAGTGCGACGACTGCCTGTCGGTTTACAGTCCGGCCGCGATCCTTGTCGAGTACTTCCAATATTTGAGGAACAACGATCTCGGGCCGGACCCAACAACGGGCGATCCCAATCCCGCCGACAACAAGAACATCCATCCTGGATTAGCCAATACCCCGCTGGAGAAACTCTTCCGCCGGCGGCCCGATCTCGGTTGCCTGGAGCTGACCTGCGAAAATACCTTCACCGTCTTGCCGTACATCGATCTGGTCAACGAAATAATGGAAAGCTTCATCGTGCACCTGGACAAGTACCATGCTGACGGAAACGTTCCCAAGCAGGCAACCCTGGATGTCTTCAACGTTACCGATGAGACCACCAGTGACTTGCTGGCCCAACCGCAGCATATCAACTACCAGGCTTACAGCGTTCTCCAGAATGCGGTCTATCCCTTCACGCTCCCGTACCACCAGCCTATCGATACAATCCGCGTATTCCTGAAGAACTTCGGAACCAGTCGATACCAGCTGCTGGATACGTTCCGCACGGCGAGCGAAACGACGACCGCGGCCCTCACGCCAGATCAGCAGAAGCAGCTGCAGGTCCTGCATGTGACGGTCCTCGATCGTGCGGTCGACGCAGAGTTTCTCGCCATCACCCAGGAGGAATACATCATCCTCACCAAGGAAGCCTTCTGGCCGAAAGACTACTTTGATCTGACCCTATCTTCGCCTCTTAGCCAAGACGACTACCGCAACAAGATCGGCGTCAGGCTCGTGTCTGAATACTACGGCTACAGCAGCGACGCGGACATGCTCAGCGTCGACGAAAACCCGACCACGGGACAGAAGGGTCTGACATTCGTCAAGAAGCAGTTTCTGCCCCGAACGGGCATCCAGTACACCGACCTCGTGGACCTGTTGAAGACGCAGTTCATCAACCCTGCGTACCCGCAGGGACAGGCTTTAGCGATCCTTGACAGTATACGTTTCAGCTACCGATTTCTTCAGACGCTGGTGGACACCAGCAGTACGGATCGGACGATCCGGTTCGCCAAACTGATTGCCTTCCTGACCAACGTGCAACCACTGGTACCCGTGCTTGACGCTATGCTCAATCCGGACCCTTGCCACCAGCAGGATCCAGCCGGACAATTGCAGGCGCCTGATTTTCAAAATTGGGTGTATTGCTACTTTGAGAGAATTGGGCAGCTCATTGTCTTGGAGTCTGGCGAGGGCCCGCAGCTGCCTGTCTCAGGTACGTTGGTTCCGAGCGCGAGCCCCGAACCGGTCGCGACATTGCACCAAGACGGCACGATCACCAATGCCCAAGGGTCTGTGATTGGATACGTTCAGGCGACCGCCGGTACCGTTGACAACGCGCCTGCTGTGATCGCCGGGCCGCTAACCCTGACGGATGGCAAGACCTTCAGTCAGGAGTTCGGTACGGATTCGCTCTGGCTCACAGATGCAAGTGGGACAGTCGTAGGAGACGTCTCCGCAAGAGGCGTGATGACGCGGAGGGAAGGTTGGGTAACTTGGGTTCCGGCCCGGGACACTTGTGATCTCGACAAGGTACGATTGACTCACCTCGACGGGAGCGCCGTGACGGGCCCGGAATACGACCGCATTCACCGTTTCATCCGCCTCTGGCGAAAGCTCGGATGGACGATTGCCCAAACTGACCAGGCACTGATTGGCGTTTCGGCCTTGGCGGCTGGCGGCGGATCGACGGCATCGCTCTCTGGTGGGATGGTTCAGGGGGACGGCAACTGTCCGGATATTCCAAATGTGCCGCAAGACATTTCTTGCGACTTTATCCACCAACTGGTTGCGGTCCGTAAACTGGTCGATCTTACGGGACTCGACCTTGATAAGGCACTGTCGTTCTGGGCTGACATCAGCACGGCCGGCGACAACTCGCTGTATAGCCGTCTGTTCCTGACGCACAACATCCTCGGTATCGACAAAATCTTCGAGGCGGACACGAATGGAAACTACTTAATGGCGGCAGGAAAGATTACGGATCACCTGCCCGTGCTGCTGGCCGCACTCAAGCTGAAGGTCCCCGACATCAATGCAATCATGACGTTCCGCTCCCTGCCAGACGCTTTGACCCTATCCAATCTGTCTGCTCTCTATCGGCACGGCTTGCTTGCGAAGCTGCTGCACGTACAGGTCGCCGATTTGCCGGAAGTAATTGCGTTGTTTGGTGATCCCTTCGCCAGCGCACAAGACGCGGTCGGGTTACTCCAGGACTGGGGGAATATGGAGGATGCGGGCTTCACGTTCCGCCAACTCGACTACATCATCCGCGACCAGGACGATCCGAAGCGTCCGCTCGGCCCTTCCGACAAGAAGATTTTGCAGGTTACCAGGACTCTCTACGATGGTCTCAACGGTATCGACGACGACCACCCTGACGTACCGGCGGACCCGGATCAGGCGACGGACGATGTAGTCCGCGCCAACGCGGGCCTGCTGTTTGCGCAGTCAATGGTGGACGTGATCGTCGGTTTCTTAGATGGCACGACCATCTACACAACCAATACACTCAAAGGACTGACTATTTCGATCCCGGACCCGCTCGCGCAGAAACTGAAGTACGACCCCGTGGGCGAAACGCTGCAGGTTACCGGCATTCTCACCGACGATGAAAGCAAGCAGGCCAAGGCACTGGTCAGTGATGCTCAATGGGCAGCCGCCGTTGACCGACTCGCGAAGCAGGCCGTGAATCTCTTCAATGACGTCCTTCTTGCCGTTTTCCCGGATTCGCCTGACGCGAAGACGAATCTGCTCATAGGCGACGTGAACGTCCCACCTGATCCGGACAATCCCTCTGCAACTGACAACAATACCGCACCGACCAAGCGTCTCTACTTTCTCCAGCACTTCCTACCCTTCCTGCGGCAGCGTCTTTCTCATCGCTTGATTGTCGACACCCTGTCGGGCATTGCGGGTTTGGCCGGCGACGTGACCGATGTCCTGCTCTCGGATGTTCTGATCACCAAAGCGACCTCCGAAGCCGCGGTCGTCACGCTGCAGAAAATCAAGGACCCCCCACCCGGGAACCCCTCGGGCTGGAAGGGTTACTTGATCCCGCCCGCGGACGACATGTATACGTTCATTGCCACGACTGACACCGGCGATCCGCAGCCCGCTCCACTGCTGATCGACGGCGTAAGCCTGCCTTTCCCCAACCAGCGAGATGATCCCAGCAATATCTGGTCGACAAACCCGATCAAGTTGAAAACGGGGAAGCTGTATGCCCTTGAACTGACAGACTTGAAAATCGATGCCCTGCAGTGGAGCACGTCGGCAACTCCGTTCATTCCCGCCACCCCCCCGAAATCACTCATCCCCGCGTCGGCCTTATTGCCGGACTATTCTAGCGCCGGAACCAGCGGCGCTTTTGTGAGTCTCTTCAAGGCCGCATTGCTGGTAAGGGGTTTCAACCTAAGCGCTGACGAAGTCAGCTATTGGCAGAACCATCCGGCGGACTTCGATGGCTTCGACTTCAACGCCGTCACGACGCAACACTGGCGCCGCCTGCAGGCTTATACCAGCCTGCGCGACAGCCTGCCCCAGGTCGACACGACCCTGTTGGATTTATTTGGTTGGGCAAGCAGTAATCCGGCCGATGCCGCGACGCTGAGCAAGAGACTGGCTACCGTGACGCTCTGGGCGCAGAACGACATCGATCGTCTGATCGCTCCCGAGCACTTTGATCTGAATCGGCCGGAGGCCTTCAGCAACGAAGTCAATCTGGTGAAATTGCAAAATGCGCTAGCAATTGCCAATGCTACGGGTGCGGCGGTTGATCTACTATTTCAGTGGGCAGATCCCCGCTCCAACTTTGTCGTCTGTCTCATCATTGCCCAATTGATCCGGGCCACGCTGCGCGCCCGCTACGATCAAACGGAGTGGGAACAGGTGGTCAAATCATTGAACGACCAACTTCGAGAACACCAGAAGCAGGCCCTCATTAGCTATCTCCTGGTCCAGCGGGACCTGATCGATTGGGGCGTAGTAGACGCAGACAGTCTGTTCGAGTTCTTTCTCATCGACGTGCAAATGTGCGCCTGCATGGAAACCTCGCGGATCAAACAGGCAATCTCGTCTGTCCAATTGTTTGTTCAGCGTTGCCTCCTAGGGCTAGAGGCACAGTATGGCGTCTCAGCGACACTTCTCGATCGCGACCGTTGGAACTGGATGCGGAGCTACCCGCTATGGCAGGCGAACCGCCAAGTCTACGTCCACCCGGAAAACTGGCTTGACGCGCCTCGCGACGACCTGAGTCCCCCTTTTACGGAACTGGGATCGGACCTCCTGCAGAAGGACATAAATATTCAGACTGTAGAAGATGCCCTGAAGACCTACCTGTTTAAGGTCGACGAGGTGGCAAATCTAAAAGTCGTTGGCTTGTTCTTGGAGCAAGGAATCGATGCGGACGGAAATTTCAGCGTCGACACCCAGACTGGCGCACCTGTGTACCTCGCCCTGCACGTGTTCGCTCGCGCCAGGAACGCGCCGTACCTTTTCTACTACAGATATTTGGACTTGGTTCAAGGAAACTGGCATGCGTGGGAAGCGGTTCAGGTCGACATTCCCAGCTACGACCTGGAAGACAGCGACGGCCACTTCGTCGAGAATGGCTCCTACGTTATCCCCATGGTGTGGAAGGGGCGGTTGTTGGTCTTCTTTCCGCAAATAGCGAAGAAGGCAACACCGCCAGCCCCACAGAATCTCCAAACAAGCGACGCTGGGGAGATTCAAATCCCCGTCCAAGACAATCAGCCGAGCTTGTCCTGGGAAATTAAGCTCGCTTGGAGCGAACTCAGAAATGGGAAGTGGGGCCAGAAGCAAGTTTCAACGGGAGCGTTGTATGGACCGTTTTCCTCTCCCGCCACCTCCCTGAACGTCCTGTACCTCTACCAGTTCATCCCAGAACTGGCCGCCGACGCTGAGCCAAGGATCCATGTCATTGTCCGCGACGGCGGCCCGTTGAAGCCTGGATCTAACCTGGGGTATTTTGAGTTTACGGGTAGCCAACTCTTTCTGTTTCCGACCACGTTGCTTACATCGCCATCCGAGGTAACTGACTTTCACATGGACACGGATGATAACTCTATCCATTCTCTGCAAACAACCGACTTGATGAACGGTCCGCCATATTTCGTGATCGCGAACGGATCGGTTACGGGTTTCGTTGACCCCAGTGCATCCGGGATACCGTTCTACCACCCATTTGTTCACGAGCTGTTAGGCGCCGTTGCGACTCGAGATTTGCCCGGCCTGTTCGATTACTACTTGAACAAGATTCCCGATGACAGCACCACCGTTCCCCACAAAGTCGACGCCTTTGGCGGTACTCAGGCACCCGCCATTTATCATGAGCTAAAGCGGGCGTACTCACTTTACAACTGGGAAGCCGCCTTCCACGCGCCAATGGCGATCGTTGATCGCCTGCTGGCAGCGCAACAATTTGATCAGGCACTGGCTATCTGTCACTACGTCCTCAACCCATACGCACCAGGACCGGATACGGACCCCAAGCGGTTCTGGCAGTTTTTTCCTTTCAGGGAGATCGATGCGACCACCAGCATCGAGCAGCTCTTCCTCGGGCTGCAACCAAATCAGCCGGACAATCCGGCGGATATGAGCGGTCCCATCAATGAATGGCGCGATAATCCGTTCGAACCGCACCTCATCGCCCGCTCGCGCCCGTCGGCATACATGAAATGGGTGGCCATGAAGTACATCCAGATTCTGATTGCCTACGGTGATTATTACTTTGTACAGAACTCGCTCGATCTTGCGACTCAGTGCTATGTCCTCGCCTCGCACGTCTATGGTCCGCGGGCGCAGAAGATCCCCAAGCGGGGCAAGATGCTCCCGGAGACCTACAATTCCTTGCTCGACAAGTGGGACGCGTTCGGAAATGCGATGGTCGAACTGGAGCTGGTGTTTCCGTTCAGCAACCAAACGTCGGCGGATATAGGGACGAGCAATGGCGTGGTCGGATTGGCGAATGTTTTCGGCTTCGCGACGACTCTCTACTTCTGCATTCCCGATAACCCACAGTTGCAAGCGCTTCGAGACACGATCGACGATCGGCTGTTCAAGATCCGGCATTGCCAAGACATCAACGGCGTATTCCGCCAGCTGCCGCTGTTTGAGCCGCCCATTGATCCGGGACTATTGGTGGCAGCCGCCGCGCAGGGACTCAGCTTGTCGAGTGTTCTCAATGACCTCACCAGCCCGATGCCGAACTACCGCTTCAACTACCAGCTACAGAAGGCGCTCGAGCTGTGTGCTGAGGTGAAAGCGCTGGGAAACGCATTTCTTGCTGCAAAGGAGAAAGGGGATGCGGAGGCGCTCGCACGGCTCCATGCGACGCACGAAAGCAGCATTCAGAAGCTGGTGATGGAGGTGAAGAAGCAGCAAGTTGACGAAGCGACAAAGGCACTTGACGCGTTACAGCAAAGTCGCCGAGGTCCGGTCTATCGCTTGCAGCATTACCTCAAGCTGATTGGCCAAGACCTGAGCGCAGTACCCGATACTGACGCGGACTTTACCGAAATCCCGGATCAGATCGAGCAACCGGTTGACGAAAGCGGGCTGAAGTTGATCCAGTATGAAAAGGAGGAAATGGATAAAGCAACCGCCGCTGCCGATCTGATGATTGGAATCGGGGCCATCGAGAGCCTTGGGGGCATGCTTTATGAAGTCCCGGAAGCGACCGTAGCCGCGCATCCGTTTGGCGTCGGGGCAGACATTAAGATTGGAGGACAACATTTTGGGTCGGCCGCCCAGGCGAATGCTCGCGCTTTGCGCATAGTCTCCGACCACTTGTCGTATCAATCTTCAAGCGCGGGCCGAAAGGCTGGCTTCCTGCGCCAGCTTCAGGATCGTGTTCAGCAAGCGAACATCGCCGGCTATGAGATCAAGAGCATCGACAAACAGATTTTGACCCAGCAGATTCGGATAGCCATTACCAACCAGGAGATTACGAACCAGCAGAAGCAGATCGATAACGCGCAGGAGGTCGAGGATTTCTTGCACAGCAAATACACGAACCAGGAACTGTACTCGTGGATGGATGGCCAAGTCCGTGGCTTGTACTATCAGCTCTACACCCTTGCTTATGCTCAGGCGACGAAGGCCGAAAAGCTGTATCGTTTCGAGCGGGGGCTTGCGACCTCGGACTTTATTCAGTTCGGATATTGGGATATTGCCCACGATGGCTTGCTGGCCGGTGAGCGCCTCTACTTGGGGCTGAAACAACTCGAGACGGCGAATTGCGAGAAACCCGGCTACGATTTCGAGGTATCCAAGTCAATTTCTTTGCGTCAGCTGAACCCGTTTGCCTTGATCAAGCTCAGGGAAACGGGTTCCTGCGAATTTTCTGTGCCTGAAGTGCTGCACGACATGGATCGTTCCGGAGACATTTTGCGGAGAGTCAAGTCCATAAGCTTCAGGATGCCCTGCACTCTCGGCCCATGCACAAGCCTTAATTGTACGATCCGACTCCTCGAGCACAAATTCCGTTGGAACAACACCAGGCCTAGCCAATACGTTGAAAACACCGACGACGGAGACGACCGCTTCATGACGGTCAACGTACCCGTTGCCGCCGTGGCCATTAGCTCACTGGAGGAGGAAAGCGGCGTATTTGAGCCGACTTTTCACGGCGAACGCTACCTGCCCATCGAAGGCGCGGGGGCTATTTGCAAGTTGGGCATGGAGCTGCCGAACGAGTTTCGGCAATTCGACTACGACACGATCACAGACGTGATTATTCGGATGCGTTACACGTCAGTGGATGGCGGCGAAAAGTTGAAGGCCGCGGCCGCAAAATCCGTAATGGATTATGTCAAGATGGAAGAGGGGGTGAGCCAAGAGGACGGGCTCTTCGCAGCTTTCGATTTAAAGCACGACTTTCCAACTGAGTGGTACAGTGCGAACCATCCCTTGGCGGGCGCGACACAACGCGTGTTGACCATTGATAAGCTCTCGGAGAAGCTTCCATTTTTTACCAAGGGACGGAAGGTCCAGGCGACGAACGTCTATCTGTTTATCTCGGCTAGTCCGTTACCCGCGGTGACAGCTAGCCAGAATGGAAGCGATTTGGGGTTGTCATCTGCTGGCCAAAGCGTAGGAACGATGACGGTGCTTGTTGCCAACGACGTCGGCACTGCCATGGACAGCCTGCAGATCACGATTGGAGACACGACGACAGTCATCGATAAGATGTGGCTGGTGGAACGGTATATCTTGTCTACGCCCTGAAGGTGATCGGCGGTTCTTTGGTAGAAACATCTGGAATTCCTGTGGCCGCTGCTGCGCCGCACCGTGGTACGGTGCGACCGACAGCAGGCCCGCGTAGCAGGGGAGATTGAGATGCTTCATCAGCGACGGGATAAACTCGTCGGTGGGAAGACACCCGAGCGATTGATATTCTGGCGGGGCGATGACGTAAAGGCCCCGCGCCGGAGACGCGAGGCGAGCCGGTTCAGCGCGAGCTTGGCAGCATCAGCGGAAACGCCGAGGTCCGACTGAACATCACAAGAGGCAAAGTGGTAGGGCCCGCCTGCTGCCAGATCGCCGAGATACTCCCTGGCGTGGCGAAGTTCGCGTTTCACTTACGAAAAGTATTTTATTTCCGATACTTTCCGCAAGCGATTCGCGCTAACACGATTTCAGCATTCTAGAAAGCCTTGAGGTACCTGGTTTTTGAGAAATTTACACAATGACTTACACACTTCCACAGTTCTGAGAAATAAACCGAATGATTTCAAGCTGCTTAGCCGAACGTCACATAGACTCAAAATGGAAAACGGCATGAGTTAGCAGCCCATTGAAAAAGCCACTTCGCGGCGCAAGATCGATCTCGGCGCTGTGAGCGATGCCCATACGTGGTAGCACGCGCCTGCCGCCGAGTGGACGATTTGCCGCGAGTAGCGTCGGCCTGTAAGCCAAAGCAACATGGCAAGAACCAATCCCATCCCTCCTTGGAGGGTTCGGGGTGTCCCAACTCCGAATAGCGCCAACATGATGATGCCGAGGTCGCACGCCGCCGCTCGCATCAGGTGCGCCTTCGAGACGTTCACTACTCCTCGTAACCATGCGCGGCGCCCGCCTCCGGTCTCACAGGTGTGCGCGAAACTCCGCTCGACCTTCTCGCTGCGCAAGCGTCCCAGCTGGCGGCCGCGTTTGCCTCTGATCCGCCGCCGGTTCGCATAGACGGCCCGCTGCTGACCCGGCTCCTTGTCGTCCCACCGGCGGCGGCGGTTTTGTTTCGGCTCAGCGATGTAGGTGCGAACGCGCTGCACCTCGCTAAGCGTCTGGATCGTTTCCGCCTTGTGATACCCTTTGTCGTCCACCACTTCTTCCACTTGGTGCGGGCTGTCGGCCGTCGTGAGCTGCTCGCGTGCAATCTCCACCGTTACCGGCAGCGTCTCGAAATCCGAATCGTCACCGCGATACACCACGGGCGCCACGATCAGACCGCTGTCTAGATCGACCGCATGCTCGGCCTTGTAGGCCAGGTGCGTTCTCCCGTCCTTCATCTTCATTACGCGGCTGTCCGCGTCCGTGGCCGACTTCCACTCCTTGTTCGACGTCTTCTTCTTACGCTTGCGATCGAAGCGTCGCACCTCCTCATCACTCGGATCTTCGTATCCGTTCGGGGAACGGCGTGGTCGGTCCGGAACGGAAAGTGCGTGAGACCGGGCGGTGGTGTTACGCCGCCGCCTGATGCGCGCCGGGGAGCAGCGTGGCGCGGCGGAAGATGTTGGCTGCG
>Ga0265316_10002090_pt1 | contig 21001 bp, 18 predicted proteins | sample 4522metaG_FD_202092 | JGI IMG/M metagenome (GOLD analysis project Ga0265316, IMG submission 202092) | Rhizosphere microbial communities from Carex aquatilis grown in University of Washington, Seatle, WA, United States - 4-5-22 metaG | ecosystem: Host-associated > Plants > Roots > Rhizosphere >... | reverse complement strand
GCGGCAAGAAAATAATTTGTACTGTTCTTAAAATTAATCCTACTACGGTAAGCTTTAGCAAACCAAGTCAGGGTCAGATAATAGATATGCCCAGGAAGGATATTGAAAAAATAATTTACAGAAATGGCAAAAAGGAAGTGTTCAACAAGCCTGTTTTGCAAATGATCGATAAATCGCAATGGGAAGCTGTATTAGTGACAGAAAATCCATCCGATGTTGAAGGGCTATTCAAGAGAGGGGTTTTAAAGGCAAACGCAGCCTCCGGAAGCAGAAGTCCAAAAGCAGCTAAAGCAAGTGCTACCATCCGAATTCAGAAAAAAGCTGCAAATATGGGAGCTCTTATTGTTTTATTAACGCATACAGAGATGAAAGGCGGGTATGGGGAAATCCCTGGTTGTGAACTCGAAGGTATAGCTTATAGTGATACTCCTCCAAAGGATACAGCTTCAGTAAATAATGCAGTTAGAAAATTATTGGAACATAATAAAGCCAGAATTGCCAACGCTAAGAATAAGAATAAATAAATATAATTTTATATTGCTGCAAGCTTGATTGCTGAGCTATCCCAAAGTGGCGCATCTTTTATTTTAGTCAATATTTCGCCTGGTTCTACTGCAATTTCAAATAGTTTTTTATGTTCCGGTCGGATGAATTTTTCATCTGCCATTTTTTCAAAAAACAACAGCAATTGATCATAAAATCCTCTTGTATTCAAAATTATAATTGGATTTGCGTATTGGCCCAGTTTTTTAAGAGCAATAACTTCCATAAGTTCATCTAAAGTTCCTGTTCCGCCAGGCAATGCAATAACTGCATCGGTGTTTTCAAGCATTTTAATTTTCCGTTCTGACATATTTTCCACAATAATTAATTCTGAAACATTTTGGTTCCCCCATTCAAGTTCCATCATAAATTTTGGAATTACTCCAACAATCTGACCTTGGTTCTTCAAAACCGAATTTGCCAAAGCTCCCATCGTTCCTACTGACCCGCCTCCATAAACAATGGTGATTTCCTGGTTGGCCAGTATTTTGCCAAGTTTCGTTGCAGCTTCCAGATGTACTTTGGCAACCTGCCTGCTTGAAGCACAAAATATGCATACTTTCTTAATCATCTAATTTTATTTTTCTTTATTTTTAATAGCGGTTGTAATAAATAATTGTTCAATTTCATTTGGTTTTAATCAATACAAGAAATATAGATATAATACTTTTTCAAAATTCGTAAGTTATCAAGATAAAAAAACGGGTTTATCAAAACCCGCGCTAGATAAATCATATCAAGGATTAGCAGTTTATGCTGAAGGAGTTTCTTTCGTACTGGCTGAAGTATCCTCAATAGTTACAATATCTTCTGTTGAGAAAACGGAATCCATGTCAAGAATCATTATAAATCCTTCTTCATCTTTTTTCTTGTAAACTCCGGTAATAAAAAACTTATTGAGATTAAAACCGATCGAGGGAGGATCTTTAATATCATCGTTATCAATTTCAATCACTTCCTTAACCCCATCTACAAGACCACCTATCGTTACATTATTATTGTTTATTACCACTTCTAATACAAGAATACAAGTATTCACGGTTGCTTCGGTTACCGGAAGGTTAAATTTTTTCCGGCAGTCTATCACGGGCAAAACCATACCTCTAAGGTTAACAATACCCAGCATGTAATCAGGAACCCTGGGGACTTTTGTAATTTTGGACAATTCAACAATGTTGGTAACATTTTTTACATTAGCCGCATATAGTTCTTCCCCTAACTTAAATGTAAGGTATGAGTTGATCTTGCTTTTTTCTTGCGTTTTCATACTCGGTTTTCAGATTTATGCCAACAGTAAATTTAATTGATTAGACAATCGTAAATTTAGTTATTAAAATTCATATTTGCTCAAAGTTTTCCAAATCTGATTAGTAACCAAAACAATTATACAACTACAATCAACCGCTTAATTGAACCAAAAGCAATTAAACCAACCTGAATTATTTATAATTACAATTAGGGTTTATTCTTCTCAACTTTATTTAAAAACACTATAATTTTATCATTGAAAATATATTTACCGGTATTATTTTAGCGACGTTAATCAGTTCATTTGATTTGTACTATTATTTTAAACATTTGAGTCTTTATTGGCAGCTGGTGTTATTTTATTTTTACAATCTGGTTAATCTTATAATAATTTCTAATTCCATAATTTGAACAAGTTTTTTCAATTGCACCTAATTCAACATAAATATCAATTGGATTACTTATATCATATCCAATTTTTTGGGCAATAATATTATCTAGAGACATTATTGTATCATTGCCCATTTTAATTGACCATCCCCAACAACACATGCATTTATCTGCACTAAAGCTTAATATTTTTGCATTGCTTTTTATCTTAACAAGGACCACAATTAATAATTTTGCTTTATAATCAATAACCCGTGAAACCATATTTAAGTCTGGATATGGATTTAACTCCATGAGTGATATATTTAAATTATCTATGGTAGTATCAGTTTGGAAACTTGGAATAGTATTTAGATTTATTCCATGCTTTTTGCCATCTTTGGTAAAATCAACTTTAATAACTGCATTTCCCTCCCAAATGCAAGTTGCACCGATTGGACATCTTGAATCATTTAAGACTGAATCAAAGCAAATGTATGAATTATCAAATGAGGTAGTGCAATCACCAACCTTTAATTCTATTGTATTTAGAAATGCTGAATCGTCATTTTTGTTGTCATCCTTTTTGCATCCTACCAAAAAGATTAGCATTATACAAATATGAATTAATTTTCTCATATCATAAATTTTTATGATATGATGATAAAACTGTCTCAATGGTTGCGTTTTCTATATTTAAAGATGCAATGATTGATTTTTGAAAATTGAAAATTGCCCAACTATTCATTAAATTTTTAAATCAAATCATTTAGTGTAGTGTTGGTAAGAACTTTTAAAGCGTGATCTCGCAATTCTTTAAATACTTTTCTGATTTTGCAGGTTTTCTCATCTTTGCAAAATTCACATGGTTGGTACGAATTCTCTGAAACACAAGCCAACATAGCTATTGCTCCTTCAAAGTGCCTTATTATATCAGCAAGTACAATATCTTCTGGACGTTTAATTAAATAGTAGCCACCAGATTTTCCAAGCTTGCTTCCTAAAATACCGGTTTTTTTTAATTCTAATAAAATTGATTCCAGGAAACGCTGTGGTATGTTTTCACTTTTTGCTATTTCACTGATAAGAATAGCTCCATTGCCATACTCCCTGGCCAGTTTGGTAAGTGCCAGCATTGCATATCTTGTTTTCTTTGAAAGCATCTTGTAAATTGCTAATAATGGTTAAAATTAACACTATGCCAGCTATTAAACAATAAGGTTTTCTTATAAAAATTTCGGTTTGTATTAATAATCAACAAACTTAGCATAAGTATTAATACTTATACGCAAAATACGTAAGCATTTTAGGTCTATTTGCTAATTGATTCATATAGTCTATAATCTTATTTTTGTACACTAAATCAATAGACATAATGTATTAAATGGATATAAAAAAGATTTCTATAGTCGGAGGCCATGGAAAGGATGGCCATGCAGAGAAAGTAGATAAGTTTGATCTGAAAATGGGTGACATTATTAGTATTGTCGGACCCACAGGATGCGGCAAAACCACATTGATCAATGATATTGAATTATTCGCAAATGAAAACACTCCCACCGGAAGAAAAATTCTTCTTAATGATGAACCTGTTCCTGATGATTTCTCTTTTGATCCGGCAAAACATCCAATAGCCCTGATATCACAACATACTAATTTTTTATCTGATCTGCCGGTTGGGGAATTCCTCGAAATTCATGCTAAAGTCAGGGGTTCGAAAGATATTGAAGTGGTTATTAAAGAGACCATTGAATTTGCAAATCAACTTACCGGAGAACCCATAGATATTCATACAGGAATGACTGAATTGTCCGGCGGTCAAACGCGCTCCCTGCTGATAGCGGATGCCGTTATTATTGGCAATTCACCAATAATACTTTTAGATGAAATTGAAAATGCGGGTATTCATAAAACCAAAGCACTGGAATTGCTCAAAAAGTATGAGAAAATTTTTGTTTTTGTGACTCATGATCCATCCATTGCTTTACTTTCAGATTTCAGGATTATCATGAAAAACGGGGCAATGCAAAAGATTGTTTATTCAAATGCACAGGAACAATTTGCTGCCAATGAATTGAAAAGGATGGATGACATAATTCTCCATTTCAGAGGATTGATTCGTGCTGGTGAAGAAATCACTAAAAAGCACATGGAACATTTTGAAGTATAGTTATAATTAACCACGGATTAAACTCTAAAAAGATATCAAATGAAGCTAATTATTTTTGCCGGCCCGCCTACCTGTGGAAAAACAACCGTCATAAAACAGGTGATAAAACGCATGATTGCGAAAAGTCTCAAAACATCATACATAAAAATAGATGTTCTTTTTGCAGATGAAGATGAAGTTATTAAAAAAGAATTTGGTATACCTACGAGGAAAATATATTCAGGAGAGCTTTGTCCGGACCATTGTAATGTCGTGGTGCTTGATGAAGCAGTGGAATGGGCGAAAAAAGCAGGTTCGGATTTTCTTTTTGTTGAAACAGCAGGTTTGTGTTTGAGATGTTCACCTTATGTTGAAAATTCATTAGGTGTAGTGGTATTAGAAGCAACCAGTGGAATGAATCTTCCTCGAAAAATTGGTCCAATGCTGACTCTTGCCGATATATGCGTTATTACTAAAATTGATCTTATTTCACAGGCCGAGCGCGAAGTATTTCGTTACAGGGTGCTAGAATCAGCCAAAGAGGTTAAGGTTATTGAAAGCAATGCTTTGTATGGAATCGGAATCGATCCGATTGTAAAACAAATAATTAAAACAAATGATATCGAATTTCCCATGTTCTTAAAAGGAAATCCTCCTGTCGGTACATGCACTATTTGCGTTGGAAAGAAAGAAATTGGTGCAAAAAACCATTTTGGAGTTTTACGGACAATGGAAAATGAACTTTTCTATGTCGGTGAATAACCGTAAAAATATGATTTACCTCGATAATGCTGCTACTACTAAAATAGATGGTAGGGTATTGGAAACTATGATGCCTTATTTAACTTCTGATTATGGCAATGCTTCTAGCATTCATACGTTGGGTACAAGTGCCAAGGAGGTATTAAAAAGCTGTAAGGATTCACTTAGCAGGCTGATAAATTGCGATAGTGACGAAATAGTTTTTACTTCCGGGGGAACTGAATCCAATAATTTTGCCATAAAAGGCATTGCATTTGCAAACCGTGATAAAGGAACCCATATCATAGTTTCTTCCATAGAGCATGAATGTATCCTGAATGCTTGCAAATGGCTTGAAGGGCAGGGATTTTACATAACATATCTTCCTGTAGATAATTTTGGTTTTGTAAACGTTGATAAACTAGCCAGGTACATAAATCCGAAAACAATATTGGTCTCTGTAATGCATGCCAATAACGAAATTGGTACTATTCAGGATATTGAAGAAATTGGAAAAATTTGCAGGGAAAAAAATATCTATTTTCATTCTGATGCTTGCCAGAGCTTTGGTAAAATTCCTTTAGATGTGCAAAAATGTAATCTTGATCTATTGACATTAAACGCGCATAAGGTACATGGACCTAAAGGTGTAGGGGCTTTGTTTGTCAGAAAAGGTGTGAAAATTGATCCATTATTGCATGGCGGTGGGCAAGAATCAGGACTCCGTTCATCTACCGAAAACATTGCAGGGATTGTTGGTTTCACAAAAGCTGCACAGATTGCTTTTAACGAGATAGAAATTGAGAACAAAAGATTATCAGGATTAAGAGACAAAATTATTCATTCAATTTTGAATAATATTGAAGGTGCCTATATTAACGGACATCCAGTGAACAGACTTCCTGCAAATATAAGTTTCAGTATACATGGTTTTGAGGGCGAAGCAATGCGGTTGTTACTTTTGCTCGATGAAGAAGGAATATCAATTTCGGGAGGTTCGGCTTGTTCCTCCAACAGTTCTGATGGATCTTCGCATGTTTTAAAAGCAATCGGAAAGGATCAATTTGAGGCGCGTGGGGCAATCAGGATAAGTCTTGGCAGGTTTAATACAGAAGCAGAAATTGACATTTTCTTAAATGTCTTGTTGAAAAAAATAAAACAGTTGAACCCAATATTTACATAAATAGTTATGGAAACAGCAACCTTAAGTTTAGAATCAATTATTGGCAGTTTGCCAGGACTCGATTGCGGAGCATGCGGCTATAAAACCTGTGAAAGTTTTGCCAAAGCTGTTGCAATTGATCAAAAAGAATTGGAAAAATGCATTCATGTTGAAGGCAAAATTGAAAAGAAGAATACAGCGCCCATTCATCCATGTTTTTCATGCAGCGGAGAAGCGTTGGGAGACAAATTAGGTTGGAAGGACAGTCTGAAACGCGAATTTGATTTTATCCTTGATGTTTTTGAGGGAGAACCTGGCCCAAAAGAAACTATTCTTCCATATAACCCTGCTTTAGTAAAAGAATTGGGCATAAAAAAAGGCGATGTAATGATTGGCCGTCCCATGGGCATGTCATGTGGTTGCCCTGTAACTCACTGTGGAGTTGTCTCAGACGTTGACGCACGCAACGGTGTTATTTACTGGAACGTCACCGGACCATTACGACCGCGTTCCGAGGGATTTGTAGATATCGGCTTCTATGTATCTCAGGCATATGAAGGCGTAATAAAAGAATCGAGAGAAGAAATAAAATTAGGCCGGAGATATTGGTTTCTTCCACGCAGATGCATGTTGCAATGGAGGCATAGTGGTTTGGTCAATGCTGTTACGAAAATGAAAGATGGCGGCTACAAAGTTAGGATCGAGGGATTGTATATCGGATAGTCATTTTTCTTCAATAGCTAATAGAGAATATTTTAATAGCCCGCATAGGTGAAAATAATTTATTAATTTATACTAGTTTTGTACTATCCAAATAAAAATAGTAAAATTAATTTAGGCTAGTATTAAATTATAATCTATTGATAAATAGCAATTTAAAAAATAATTAACAAAAAAATTAAAAAATACCATAGGAATAGTAGGATATTAAAATTATTTATTTATCTTTGTGCCATTAATTACTCCTCAAATTAAAAATGTGGTGTAATTATTTATAAAGAAGAGGCGAGAGATTAGGCTCAATGACCCTCTGGCAACCAACCTAATTGATCATTGAATATTGAAAAAAAATTCAATTGACAATCATCAATTCCGAAACGGTGCCAATTCCTAATCCCGGATTAAGCGGGGAAATATAAATAAATTAAACGCCATGAATTCAAATTTAAAGTCACTATCAAAATTTAATGAATCCTTTAGCCAATATTTTTGGAAAGGAATAAACTTGTTTATCTTCAATTTGCTGATGTGCAATATGTGCATGAATTGTTGCATGTGTTGACGCATCATTTATTTTACAAATTAATTTTAGGACTTTTAAAACTGATGCGTCACTCAGGTGTAACGTTAAATTATTTCTTTAACCTAAGCCAAAAAATTAATATTAATATAATTTATTAACTCTTAAAAATTAGTATCATGTCAGAACAAAAATTTAAATTCGAAACGCTGCAATTACATGCAGGACAAGAAGTGGACCCAACAACTCAAGCAAGAGCTGTTCCCATTTACCAGACTACATCTTATGTATTTAAAGATTCAGCCCAGGCTGCAAACTTATTTGGGTTAAGGGAATTTGGTAATATTTATACCCGTATCATGAACCCAACGACCGATGTATTTGAAAAACGCATTGCTGCCCTTGAAGGTGGAGTTGCTGCTTTAGCAACTGCATCGGGACAAGCTGCACAGTTTATAGCATTGACAAATATTTTAGGTGCCGGTGACAATTTTGTCTCAACTTCATTTTTATATGGTGGAACTTACAACCAGTTCAAAGTACAATTTAAGCGTCTTGGAATAAATGTGAAATTTACCAAAGGAGATGCACCTGCTGAATTTGAAAAGCTTATTGATGACAAAACAAAAGCTATTTATCTTGAAACTATTGGTAATCCTGAATTCAATATTCCTGATTTTGATGCTATTGCCGCGATAGCACAAAAACATCAGATTCCATTGGTGGTGGATAATACATTCGGAGCCGCCGGATATTTATTCAGACCAATTGAACACGGCGCAAATATTGTTGTGGAATCTGCAACAAAATGGATTGGCGGTCACGGTACTAGTATTGGTGGCGTTATTGTTGATGCAGGTAATTTCAATTGGGCAAATGGTAAATTTCCTCAATTTACAGAGCCTTCTGAAGGTTATCATGGATTGAAATTCTGGGAAGTATTTGGTACACCGGGACCATTTGGAAATATTGCTTTTATTATCAGGGCCAGGGTTGAAGGTCTCAGGGATTATGGGAGTTCATTAAGTCCGTTTAACGCATTTCTCTTACTTCAGGGCGTTGAAACGCTTTCTTTGCGACTCGACAGGATAACCAGCAATGCACTTGAATTAGCAAAATGGCTTGAAAAGCATCCACAAGTAGAAAAAGTAAATTATCCGGGTTTAGACAGCAGTCCATATAATAAATTGGCAAAAAAATATCTAAGCCATGGATTTGGTGGAGTTTTGGCCTTCAAAGTAAAAGGAGGTAAAGATGTTGCCGATGCACTGGTTAATAATGTAAAACTTATTAGTCACCTTGCCAATGTTGGCGATGCAAAAACACTGATAATTCATCCAAGTTCTACAACACACGAACAGCTTTCTTTGGAAGAGCAAAAAGCCAGTGGCGTCGAACCAGGTATTTTGAGGGTCTCAGTAGGTTATGAACACATTGATGATATCAAAGCTGATTTGGAACAGGCCTTTAAGAAATCAGCGAAATAATAGTTTTTCTTTTTGGAAAATGAATTTAACCTAAAACTAAACAATCCCCGGAGGAATATTATTTCCTTCGGGGTTAATCAAAAAAAGGTTTTATGGTTAGTTTAACCCAAATTACGCAATAGAAGCGAATGAAATAAGCGAACTACTTGCGTTAGTTGGGTTAACCCCGATTTAGAAATTGTTTCAAACTCAAACTTTGAGGTTGATATACAATTTCTTAATCGATGGTTCATTTCTAATGAGCAATTTGGGTTTAATTGAATGCATCAGATTTATTTTCTTAACTGTTAGTTAATTTTTATACCATGCCTTTAAATGTTCCAGATAAATTACCGGCAATTGAAATTCTGAAACAAGAGAATATTTTTGTTATAGATCAAACCAGGGCAGCTCACCAGGATATAAGACCATTAAAAATTGCCATTCTGAATTTAATGCCTATTAAACAAACTACAGAAACTCAGTTGTTGCGGATGCTTTCAAATACACCCCTGCAACTCGAGATAGAACTGGTACATATTGAAAGTCATATTTCGAAAAACACAGGGCAGGAACATTTGAGAACTTTTTATAAAGGATTTGAAGAAATAAAATCACGCAAATTCGATGGTTTGATTATTACCGGGGCCCCTATTGAACATCTTGAGTTTGAAGAAGTGAGTTATTGGAATGAAATTGAATCAATTATGGATTGGACCACTGACCATGTAACATCTACTTTATTCATTTGCTGGGCAGCGCAGGCCGGTCTCTATCATTTTTATAAGATACCTAAATATAAGCTGCCTGCTAAGAAATTTGGAGTATTTAACCACAAAGTTCAAAAAACAAAATTGCCATTGGTGAGAGGTTTTGACGATTTTTTTATGGCTCCTCATTCCCGTCACACAGAAATCAGGCGGGAAGATATAGAAAAAGTAAAAGAACTGGAAATTGTAGCTGAGTCAGAAGAAGCAGGTATTCATATTGTTTTATCAAATGCAGGTAAACAGATTTTTGTGACCGGACATTTTGAATACGATCCAGTTACATTGCAAACGGAATATTTTAGGGATTTAAATAAAGGAATTCAAATAGATATCCCCAGGAATTATTTTTTTGAAAACAACCCTGAAAAACCGCCATTAGTTACATGGCGCAGTCATGCTAATCTTTTCTATTCAAATTGGCTAAACTATTATGTTTACCAGGTAACACCTTATTTACTTGAAAACGGGAAAAAATAGGTTTTCTAATTGTTTCATTAGTTTGAAAGAATCTTTTTATTTCAGTGATGAAAGTTGAAAGATAAATGTGAAAGATTATTGAGAAATTAAAAGATGGAAAAAGATACAAATTCAATAGAAATAATTATTGCAGACACTCAATATTTAATAGTTGAGGCATTAAAGACGATTCTTACTGATAAATATGAAATAAAAGAAATTGTAAGTAGTAAGTATGAATTGCAAAAAGCTCTCCAAACGGATACTCCTAAGCTTCTGATATTGGATTTTTCATTAATTGATTTCGATGGTTTTGACGATTTAAAAGAATTAAGAAAAAAATTCACTCAGTTAAATATTTTAATCCTGACCAATAATATCAGCAGGAATGAACTTATTGAATTCAATAATATTGGTATCATAAATATTTTACATAAGAATACCGATGCTGCGGAGCTTTTATCATGCATTGATGCTACATTAAGGGGAAAAAAGTTTTATTCAGATGTATTTCTTGACCTGATGCTTGATTTAAACGAAAAAAAAGGCACTGTTGATGAAATAATCCAACTCACAAGCTCTGAAATTGACATTGTTCGTCTGATAGCTGAGGGATTGACAACCAAAGAAATTGCCTGCAAGAAATTTATAAGTTTTCATACAGTGATGACGCACCGAAAGAATATCTTACGGAAATTGGGTGTTTCCAATGCTTCAGAACTTATTATGTACGCTATAAAAACAGGTATTATAGACACAATTGAATATCATATTTAATTGGGCTCATCTGGTTAAAGCGTTTTCCACAAAGTCAATTCAATGTCGTTTAATTAAGCATTAAGACACCCTTCGACAAGCTCAGGGTGACTAAGTAATTAGGTCATGCTGAGCCTGTCGAAGTATGACCTATAATAAAAATTCCTTAATTAAACGACATTGCATTGTCAATTATAAAAACCATCATACTGACATAGGGTTGTCACCTGGTTGATTTAATTTTGTTTTAAATACTTCAGAGTCATGAAAGAAATTATAGAACGACTTTCTAAAATAGAACATGGTTTTCAACATGTCGAAATTGAAGCTAAAAATATTTTTCATTCAGAAAATATCAGGGAAGTATTAAACATTGCCGCTAAATTATTAGATAATGATATTTACCAGGCACGAATGTTAGCTATTTTCTTGCTGGGCTATTCCGCTTCAACAGATTTAAATGCATTGAAAATTTTAAGGACAAAAGTTAGTAAGGACTCCAATTGGAGAGTCCAGGAGATTTTAGCCAAGTCGTTTGATTATTATTGTAATGATATTGGTTATGAGAAAGCCCTGCCAATAATTAAAGATTGGTTGAATGATCCAAATCCGAATGTTTGCCGGGCCGTAACAGAAGGTTTAAGAATCTGGACAAATCGTTCTTATTTTAAGACTAACCCGCAAATTGCCATACAACTTATTAGTCAACATAAGGCAAGTGAAAGCGAATATTTGAGAAAATCAGTAGGGAATTCATTGCGGGATATTTCAAAGAAGCATAAAGAACTGGTTGAAAAAGAAATATCAACATGGGATTTATCCGATAAAAGAATTCAGTTTACTTATAAGTATGCAACAAAAATTAAAAAATAAGCAAATGATAAAATATGACAATTTCTTCTTCCCATCTGATAATTTAAAAGATAGTAAAAAGTTTTATTCTGAAGTTTTAGGTTTACCAGTCAAATTTGATTTTGGCCAACAAGGTATGGTCGCCTTTAAGGTTGGAGATGAAGAACCGGCTATTATAATCAAAGACAAAAATAAATTTCCAAATGCAAAGCCATCTGTGTGGCTTGAAGTTGAAAACGTCAGGTTACTTTATCCTGAGTTAATGAAGAAAGGCGTTAAATTTTTATCAGAACCATTTAAGATACATACCGGTTGGGTAGTTGAATTTACCGATCCATCTGAAAATCTATTGGGGATAACGGACTATATAAATGATTAAATAATCCTGTTATACAAAACTTCGATTCTTAATAACTTCTAAAAAAGAGGGAATTCAAAAATTAAGCAATTTTTGCCAGTTGTGACATTTATCAAATCTTATACCCTTTTTACGGTATACAAAATACCTGATAATAGGGATTTCAGAACTAATCAACAATTCACAACTTTGTGCCAGTTAATATTTAATTAATAAAACGATGGCAAAAATTGCAAAACATTTAACAGATTTGATTGGTAACACACCTCTATTGGAACTTACCAATTACAATAAAACAAATGGTGCATCAGCAACTATTATTGCTAAACTGGAATATTTCAATCCGGCCAGCAGTGTTAAGGACCGCATTGGATTTGCTATGATTGAAGCGGCTGAAAAACAAGGTTTAATAAAAAAAGATACAACAATAATAGAACCTACCAGTGGTAATACAGGTATCGCGTTAGCATTTGTTGCTGCATCAAAAGGATATAAACTGATCCTGACCATGCCTGAAACATTCAGTATCGAACGCAGAAATTTACTGAAAGCTTTAGGAGCAGATTTGGTGCTTACACCTGGTCCGGAGGGAATGTCCGGAGCTATTAAGAAAGCAGAAGAACTGCATGCAAGTATTCCAAATTCTTTTATCCCCCAACAATTTAAAAATCCGGCAAACCCTGAAATTCATCGTAAAACAACAGCTGAAGAAATCTGGCGTGATACGGATGGTAAGGTGGACATCTTTATAAGCGGAGTAGGCACAGGAGGCACCATTACGGGTGTTGGAGAAGTGCTTAAAAAAAGAAATCCAAATGTAAAAATTTTCGCCGTTGAACCAGCCGATTCACCAGTTCTTTCAGGTGGACTAAAAGGACCACATAAAATTCAGGGTATTGGAGCAGGTTTCGTCCCGGATGTATTAAACCGTTCAGTTATTGATGGAATTATTACGGTAAAAAACGAAGAAGCTTTTGAAGCCGGACGGACATTGGCTCGTTTGGAAGGATTGTTAGTTGGTATTTCATCGGGAGCAGCTACTCACGCGGCATTACAGGTAGCTAAGCGTCCTGAAAATAAAGGAAAAAATATTGTTGTGATATTGCCTGATACCGGGGAACGTTATCTTTCTACGCTTCTTTATAATTATGAAGAAAAGGCACAAGCAAAAGCCATAACAACTTAAGCAGAAATCATAAGTTAATAATTAGTTTAGTTAGTGAAGTTAAAGAAGTGGTTAAATGACTCGTGCTTTCGTCAACAGGTACTGCTTTATATTGGGTTTTTGAAGCTGTATCTGTTATTTTGACCACTTTTTTATTTTAATTACTTCATTGACATTTTAAAATACTCTTGTTTTAAAACTGTACAAACTTCCTTTACTGCGTTGCTAAACTAATTATAGAAACACCAGTTACAATTAAAAATTATATGACCAAAATATACCTATTTATAAGAAACGAAAAAACGTTTTCTTCAACTTATTTTCGCAAAATTGGAATTACATTACTTTTTGCAGTTACAGCAATTCTTTCTGCTTTTGCTCAGAACATTGAAATTAAGGGAAAAGTCTTCGCTGAAAAAACCAAAGACACTGTAATTGGAGCTACCATTAAACTTAAGAATCTGCCAGGCGGTGCGGTTACGGATATAAATGGCGATTTCCAGCTGAATGTCAAGAGTCTTCCTGTCACTTTGAATGTTAGAATGGTTGGTTATAAAAATCAGGATATTGAGATAAATAGAAATGAACCATTAACCATTTACCTTACCGAAGATGTAACCCACCTCAACGATGTTGTAGTAGTCGGATATGGTTCTCAAAAAAGAAAAGAATTAACAGGGTCTATTGCATCCGTTTCGCCAACACACTTGGAATACAATGTAGCTCCTTCTGTTGATGCATTGCTTGGTGGAGCGGTAGCGGGGGTTAATGTAACTTCAAGTTCAGGACAACCTGGTTCTCCGGCAAGCATACGCATACGTGGTGGAAATTCAATTAATGCTAGCAATGATCCACTGTATGTTATCGATGGTTTTTTATTTTTTAGCGACAACACTTCAACAGCGACTGGGATCAAAGGTTTTGATGGAGGGTCGAACCCGCTTAATATGCTCAATCCTTCCGATATAGAATCCATAGAAGTATTGAAAGATGTTTCTGCCACAGCCATATATGGTTCGAGGGGCTCAAACGGCGTAATTATGATTACCACTAAAAAAGGGAAAAAAGATGGTGTTTCCATCAATTATCAATATACTTCAGGCTGGGGTAATTCTGCCAAAAAATTAAGTTTGCTAAATGCTACCCAATGGGCGCGCTTGGAGAAGGATTATTTTCTGAACAAAGGCGGTTACACTGATGCCCAAATTGCCCAGTTGGGCAAAGGATACGATTGGCAGGATGCCGTTTTGCAAACAGGGATTTCACAAAACCATGCTATTTCATTAAGTGGTGGCGATGACAAAACGCACTATTTTTTGTCAGGCAACTATTTGAACCAGCAAGGCATTATTATTCATTCCGGATTTGAAAGGTTTACCGGCCGGTTTAACTTAGACAAAGAAGTTTTCCCAAGGTTTAAAGTTGGGGTTAATCTTACAGGAAACAAAAGCACACAAGACGGCTTAACTACTTTCGAGGGAACGAACTATAATAGTTCGCCCTTTTCAAAAGGAATTTCAAATTCGCTCACGTATGCTTTATACATTCCTCCGGTTGTTCCGATATACAATAATGATGGCAGTTACAATTACAACAATCCATTCGAATATGGCGATTTGCGTGACGGCACCAGGACAGTAAACCCTATATCGGATTTGAATAATAGTCAGGCACAAACTATAAATACTGCTTTTTTTGGCAATTTTTTTGCACAATACAGCTTTAAAGGCCTTACTGCAAAAGTTAACCTGGGTAGTAATATTAGCCATACTACCCAAAATTATTTTTCGCCCGCTTCCTCTGCATTGGGTTTGGTTCTAGGTGGCATTGGCGAAATAGGATACAAACAGGTTGAAATAAATTTAACTGAATTTACATTGGATTACAAAAAGAAATTTGGGATTCATTCTTTCGATGCATTATATGGCTTTACCTATCAGGAAAATAAAAACAACTTTTTAACAACAATAACTTATAATTTTACCAATGCATCGTTAGGCGTAAATAACCTTCAGGATGGATATCCGTATGGAGGAACCCCAATTTATAGCGGCTTTAATTCAGGCTATCTTTATTCAACCCTTGGCCGTGTAAATTATTCTTTATTGGAGCGGTATAATGTAACTGCTACTTTTCGCAACGATTATTCTAATCGTTTTGCCCATCCTTATGGTTTTTTCCCTTCAGTCGGGGTATCGTGGAATATAAATGAAGAAAGTTTTTTAAAGAATGTTTCGGCAATTTCCAACTTAAAACTTCGGGCAAGTATAGGTTCCGTTGGAAACCAGGAAATTCCTAATGATCCATACCAATATGCCTTAGGGGTTATTAAATATAATGGACAAACTGGTTATCAAGTTACCAACCCAGGCGATCCTAACCTCACATGGGAAACTACCTCGCAGTATAATATAGGCGTAGATGGCGGATTTTGGAATAACAAGATAACTGCTACCGTGGATGCGTATTACAAAAACACATCAGATTTATTGCTTGCAATCCCCCCTAAATTAGGTGAGCAATTTGGACATTTAACTAATGTTGGAAGTGTTGTAAACAAAGGTATAGAGGCCTCATTGAACGCTGTATTGGTTGAAAATAAAAATTTTAATTGGTCGTTTGCGGCCAATATCGCTAAAAACAAGAACACAATTACAAAATTGCCAGGAGACGCTAATGAACTGCCTCTTAATGACTATCAGAGACTGAAAGTTGGTGAACCTCTCGGTTCTTTTTACGGACTCATATTCGATGGGGTTGTCCAAAAAAATGAAGATGTAACAAAATTACCCACAACTCCTGCCTATACAATTCCGGTGCCGGGCGACCCAAAATTTGTTGATGTGAATAATGATAAACATATCGATGGTAATGACCGAGTAATTCTGGGCAGCACACAACCTAATATTATCTATGGTTTTTCCTCTTCATTTAAGTATAAGAATTTCGATTTGTTTGTTTTGTTGCAAGGAACACAGGGCAATAAAGTGTATAACGAGTTAAACCGCTTTCTTGAAATCCCGAACGATGAGTACAATAAATCATCTGCACTTTTAAACGCCTGGACACCAACAAATCCTTCAAATACGGTTCCGCGTATTACGAATACACCGCTTTCTTCCGAATTGGACAGCAGGTATGTTGAAGATGCTTCTTATCTGAGATTAAAAACCTTGACGCTTGGTTACACATTAAGATTGTTTTCAAATGCAAACAATGATAAACACTTAAATTTGAGAGTATTCGCGACTGCAGAGAATGTATTAACTATAACCGGTTATAAAGGATATAATCCCGAAATAGCTAATGGAATTGATTTGGGTTCATACCCTATGGCACGCACTTTCTTGGTAGGGGCAAGTATGTCATTTTAATCTGTAATTAAAATCTATTTGAGCAATTTATTATTCATTATTTATATTTATTAACATTAATTCTATTATTTATGAAACGAACTATTTTTTCAACCACAAACAAGCATGAAAACAATTTATGCGAGTTCCATCCGTCCATTAAAAATAAATATCTTCGGATGAAACAAATTTTTCCACACGTAACTTTCGTAGCTATCTTTATTTCCTTAGGGTTGCTCAATTCCTGTAAAAAGGACACCTCCTCATCACAGGTAATCAGCGGTAATTCCGTTTGGCAAGACGATCAACAGGCATTGGCTGCAGCCACTGCAGCGTACTCTCCCATTCAGCGGTTAAGTTCTTCGTATTCGTTTTTAATTGAATCTCAAACCGAAAGCACCGTTAGTTTTGAAGGAGACGATAGTCAAAACGGACCCTTGGTAAGTTTATTTAAAACTGATGTAAACAATTGGTACCCTACCAAAATTTTCAATTACGAGTATGTAAGTATTGGCCAAGCCAACCGTACCATTGAACAAGCGGATTCAAGCAAAGCAACCGGCAACCTGTCTCAAGCTGGAATTACGCTGGCCAAAGCACGTGCCAAGTTCATCCGGGGTTTGGACTATCTTTATCTGACTACACTTTGGGGCGAAGTTCCCCTTATATTAAAAACAAATGCTACTACTGCCGAACAAACAACCCGTCAGCCCATAGATGCTGTTTTTACGCAGATAGTTAAAGATTTGACAGATGCTGAAGCTGACTTGCCAGTTTACGACCAAATCCGCTCCAACCCAAGCAAAGGCTCTGCAGATGCCATACTTTCACGCGCCTATCTTTACTGGGCAAGCAACCCGCTAACACAAGCTCAGGTGCAAGCAATTGCTGCAAGCAAAACCGACCCTGCCCCAACAACCTGGGATGCTGCCAAGTTACAAAAAGCAGTTGATTATGCCGACAAGGTAATTAACAGCGGTAATTTTCAATTGGAAAGTGATTTTGCAAAAATATGGGGCGTTCCTGCCGAAGACCGTTCCATTGAACATATTTTCACCATTCATCACGATGGCGATGGTATCGATGCACAGGGAAACCACCAAACACACTGTACATTTACTTTCCGCTTCGATTTGTATCAGGACAACCATATTGGAGTGGCTGATGTAAACTTATTGAATACATGGGATAACACAGACAAACGTAAGCTATACTCTATTTTTGATAGTTTATATAACCAGGACGAACCACTTTTGGCTTCACCAAAAAAAGCAAGTGATTATAAAGTATATCATTACGTTTATCCTGTAACTACACCACGTGTCGGAAAGTTTGTACACCGGAATACAACCTATCCTCAAGTGGCCCCGGGTAGTGCAGCCGGACAGCCAAATGACATTAACCGTATCGAAATCCGTTATGCCGAAGTGTTGCTTAACAAAGCCGAAGCATTGTTGAATTTAGGCAAACCAACCGATGCTGCTGCTGTTATCAACCAGTTACGCACCAGGGCTGGCGTACCTACATATACTTCATTAACTCAGGATCAATTGGAAAAAGAATGGAATTTGGAATTGTACTTCGAACAAAAACACTGGATCAACCTTACCCGTTGGCATAAGTTAGTAAGTACTGTTCTTACAGTAACCCCGACTTATGAATACTACAAAGATATTTATAGTAGTACATCTTCTCAGGTAGCACAGTTTGGGGATTCATCAAGTTATACCAATTATCCATTCTTTGCTAAGGTATACAAACATCTTCATTCAAAAACAGATAATGTATCTGGTAAATTCTATCGTTTCCCTATTCCAAAAGGTTTAACTGGTGCTGATTTAGGAATTACACCACAGAATCCGGGATACTAATTGAAACCTAAGTAAGGTTTTGAAAAATACAAAAAGTAAGTTTATCAGTCCTGATTCGACTGATAGGCTTACTTTATAAAAATTAAAAGGCACAATAAAATTAGCTGGCAGTGATAAGTGATGAATGGAAAATATATATAATAATAAGGCCCAGTGTACATGCTTCAAATTACTAATTGTAATGTGGTTGTTTGGTATAGGTTCTATATGCCACGCACAAAAAATTAGCGGGCGAGTTTATTTTTCCGATTCAATCGGGAATACCAAAGCCGCTTCAGGGGCAGAAATCCATTTTGCAGGTTCTGCCAATCGGACAATTGCAGACATAAATGGCCAATTTTCCATCCTGAAAGAATCAAAAGATTCTTTATATCTGTTGACATCCTATATGGATTTTTTGACAGATAGTACATTAATTCCCGGCGATTTTGCCAACACTGATTTAGTAATTTCCCTTAAAAAAAAGGTGCAAATAGAGGAAGTACAAATAAAAGCCAATCAACCCGGAACATCAATCTTAAAATTTCGAGTTTTGAAAACAGAACAAATTTCAAGTGGTGGCTTAGTGAAAATGGCCTGTTGTAATTTGTCCGAAAGCTTCGAAAACAGTGCTACAGTGACTGTAGGTTTTTCCGATGCCGTTTCGGGGGCAAAACAAGTGCAATTACTTGGTTTATCAAGTAATTATACACAAATGTTGGCCGAAAATATCCCTACATTACGTGGATTGGCAACAACATACGGATGGAGTTTTACCCCGGGTAGTTGGTTAGAGTCTATTCAACTTTCGAAAGGTGCTTCGTCGGTTGTAAATGGGTATGAAGCTATTGCAGGCCAAATAAACCTTGAGTTTAAAAAGCCAAATAATACGAATCCTTTGTTTCTTAATTTATATGCTGATGAATTTAATTGCTACGAAGCAAATATAACTTCTGCTATACAAATTAGCGAAAATTTGTGGACCGGTTTGCTACTTTCAGGCACATTGGACAATAAACCACACGACTACAATGGCGATAATTTTTTGGATATGCCACAACTAAAATTCGTTAATGTCTATAATCGCTGGTTTTACTTAAGCCCAAAAGGTGTGCAGTCAAGAACCGGAATCAAATATCTTTACGAAGACAGGATTGGTGGGGAAGACCCTTTTCATAAAAAAATTGTAGGTGCAGGGGCACATTACACGTCTGATATTCAAAACCGGAACATTACTGTTGAAAACAAAACCGGGTTTCCTGTTGGTGCTAAAGAGGGTCAAAGCATTGGTATTATAAATAGTGTTACATATCACGAACAAAATTCCAGTTTCGGGTTGAAAAGTTTTAATGGAACCCAATCAACTTTCTACAGTAATATTTTATTTACTTCGTATATAGGCAGCAAAACTTCAAATAAATACACCCTCGGAGGAAGTTTTGTATTTGATAATTACAATACCCAATATCAGGATTTATTACCGTTTAATCTCACACCACTTATAGAATTAAACAGGCAGGAATTAATTTCTGGACTTTTTGGAGAGTACACTTATTCGAACAGTGAAAAATTAACCTTAATTCTTGGCGCTCGTACCGATTATAACAGCAAATATGGTTGGTTATTTACGCCACGTGCAAACGTGAAATACAACATTTCAGACTATATTATCGCTCGTGGATCAATTGGAAAGGGCTATCGTGCACCCAATGTTATAGCTGATAATATTGGAATTATGGCCTCATCAAGAAAATTGTATGTTGATGGAATTCCGGGTTTGGGAATTGAAAGTGCCTGGAATTATGGGGGAAACCTTACATTCTACATTCCGGATTGGGATAAACACAAATTTACATTCAGCCTCGATTATTTTCATACCGAGTTTCAGAATCAGGCAATTATTGATATAGAACGAAATAGCAACAGTGTTTTTTTCTATAACCTAAAGGGTCGATCGTATGCCGATGCTTGGCAAGCCGACTTGTCTTTTACGCCTTTCAATCGGTTCGATGTGTTTGCCGCTTTTCGGTATAATATTACAGAAATTACTTATTCAGATGGAAACCAGAGTTATTTAGTTGAGAAACCATTAACATCACGTTATCGTGGTTTGGTAAATATGTCTTATGCCACGAAGTTTAAAAAATGGGTTTTCGATTTCACAACTCAATTGAATGGCCCTTCCCGTATTCCTTGCTTAAATGGTTATAATTCCGAACTGAAAGAATCTCCTTTTTTCCCCATTTACTTTGCCCAGGTTACAAAAAACACAAAACGCTTTGATATATATATAGGCGCTGAAAATATATTGGACTTTAAGCAAAACAACCCAATTATTGGCGCCAGCAACCCATTCGACCAGGGATTTGAATCCTCCTTTGTCTGGGGACCAATTATAGGGCGTAAGATTTACGCAGGTATCCGGCTTCGAATCGGAAAATTAGTTTAATATGAAAAGGTATATCTCAATCATGACAAAAACAAATAAATATCCCGCATTGTGCGTGATATTTGCATTGTTAC